>LXNI01001053.1_pt1 | contig 26690 bp, 24 predicted proteins | sample 809091 | NCBI WGS metagenome assembly LXNI01 (sample SAMN04870527, study PRJNA318959) | sponge metagenome | biome: 01000161; feature: marine sponge reef; material: water | host: Sarcotragus foetidus | place: Greece: Milos, Mediterranean Sea | collected 2013-05-29 | depth 5-7 m | reverse complement strand
CGCCATGACGGCGGCGACGCCGAGACCGGCTTCGGTGTCGAGCTCGGCGGCGGCATCGCCTGGACCGACCCGACCATCGGCCTGTCGCTCGACCTTTCGGGCCGCACGCTGCTGGCGCATGAGGACGGCGATCTCAAGGACCGGGGGATCTCGGCCGCGCTGGCCTTCGATCCGGACCCGGCCTCCGGGCGCGGACCGTCCTTCAGCCTGCGCCAGGAGATGGGCGGTTCGCCTTCGGGCGGTCTCGACGCGCTGTTCGCCAACGACCCGCTGGAAGACCGCACCCCCGGATCGGGGTCCGGGGCAGGGGGCAGCGAGGCTGAGAGCCGCTGGACGGCGGAGGCGGCTTATGGCTTGTCCGTCTTCGGCGGGCGCTTCACCGCCAGCCCGCATGTCGGCTTCGGGCTGGCGACGGGTGCGCGCGACTACAGCCTCGGCTGGCGCCTGACCCCGAGGGCCGCGAGCGCGCCCGACATATCCTTCGGCCTCAAGGCGGTGCGGAGCGAAAACGACATGGCGGCGCCGGAGCACAGTGTCGGGTTCGAGGCGCTCATGCGCTGGTAGGGCGCGCGGGCGGCGATGACCCCTCGCCGGGAGCGAGACCGCGCCACGCCGCCCCGCGCAACCACGGGCATGACAGGAGAAGGCGCCGCGCAGGAACGCGCAAGGTTTCCGATCATGCTGCATTTGAAAAAATTCCTGAAAAAGGCTTGACCTCTCCGCAACCCTTGACCAGATGACATGCAAGAGCGGCGCTATCCGCAGGGCCGCCCGGCCTCCTTGTGTTTCACCGGCGCAAAAAGCGCTTCCGGGAAACAGACGCGACAAACGGGCCCTGCATCCGCCTCGCGCGCGGGCGCGGCACGCGCAGCAAAACGACCCTCGGAACGGGACGACAAGGAGACATACATGCCGGAACCGGCTATGGGATATACGCCCTCATCATGTGGAACATGACAGAACATGACAGAACATGACACAACATGACATGCGCCGGGGTGTCGTCCTGCAGACGGCCTCTGCGCCGGCGGGCTATTCGGGCAAGCGGACGGGCTGTCCATGCGGGGTTTCGGCATGCGCGCGCCGCCAGGCGCCCTGGCGGTCGTCCAGGTCAACGCCATCTGCGAGGCCGCTCTCGGCCACGGCCTGCTCAAGCGCGGCAAGCCAGCTCTCCCAATAGGGGCGCTCGGGTTCGGCGTACAGCGCCCGGCCCAGGCTTTGCGACCAGGCGGCCCAGGTGAAATGCCCCGCCTCATGCAGGCGCACCGCCATCGCGAAGGCCCGCGCCTGCCAGGGCTCCTCGAACGGCGCGTCCGGCTTCACGCCCGCTCCAGATAGGGTTCCCAGAGGTCGATCATCACGCTGTCCGACGCGCAGGCGTCCGGCCCCCAGAGTTCGCGGGCGGAAAAGCGCACGCTGTAGAGCGGGCGCGGGTCCGGCTCGCCAGCGGCGGCGTGGGAATCCGGGAAGACATGCGCCCCCCAAAGCCGCTCGACCCGGCCCGTCCGGCCGCGGCAATAGCGCGGCAGGCGCGTATGGCCGACGGGATGAAGGTTCATCGCCCTCACCCTGTCGCCCGGCGCAAAGGCCGGCGCGGCCCCGGTTTCGTGCTCGGTCGGGCCGCCCGTCTTCAGGGCTTTCGGCACATTGTCGGCGTCCAGCCGGCGCAGCGCCGCCGGCGCGCCTTCCAGCAGGCCGCGTTCGGCCAGCAGCGCCTCGAGCCCGAACAGCCAGTGCTCGTAATAGGAGGTCGCAAGGTAGTCGGCAGGCGGCATGGTCTCGCGCGCATGGCGGGACTTGTCGAGGTTCCATTGCCCGGTGAAGCCCATGGCCAGCGTGAGCGCGAAGGCGCGCCGCTCCCACTCGGCATGGAAGACGGGCTCGTCCGCCTCCGGGCCGACAGGGCCGAAGCCGTGCATGCCGCCGAGATCATGCGCGCCGTTCACGGGGCCGGCACTCTGGCTGCGCCGATCATCGCGTCGCGCGTGACCAGCCCGGCCAGCGCCTCCGCGTTCCAGCCCTGTGTGCCGGCAGGCCGCTCGGGCAGCACCAGATAGCGGATCTCGGCAGTCGAATCCCAGACCCTGACTTCGGTGTCATCGCCGACTTCGAGGCCGAATTCCGCGAGCACGGCGCGCGGCTCGATCACCGCGCGGGCGCGGTAGGGCGGCGCCTTGTACCAGACCGGCGGCAGCCCCAGCACCGGCCACGGATAGCAGGAGCAAAGCGTGCAGACGACGAGATTGTGGACGGCGGGCGTGTTCTCGACGACGACCATATGCTCGCCCTGCCGGCCGGTGAAACCGAGCTCGGCGATGGCGGCCGAGCCATGCGCCAGCAGGCGGGCCCTGTAGTCGGGATCGGTCCAGGCGCGGGCCACCACCTGCGCCCCGTTATGCGGCCCGACCTCATGCTCATAGGCCTCGATCAGGCGGTCCAGCGCCGCCGGATCGACATAGCCCCGCTCCGCCAGCAGCGATTCCAGCGCCTGCACCCGGAGCTCCAGGGCGTCCGGTCCATGGTCGTGCATCATCGCCCTCCCGCTGCGCCGCCGCATGCGATGCGACTATAGCAAGGGCCGCGCCTGCCGGTCGAGGCGGCTGCCTAATAGCTAATAGTGCGGGCTAATAGCGCGGGCGGCGCTTCTCCAGGAAGGCGGCGACGCCTTCCTGGAAATCGGGAGAGGCGCGCACCCGGTCGCCGAGCGCCTGTTCGCGCGGCTCCTGGGAGAGCGTCCATTCCTCCAGCCCGGCGGTGATCTGCTCCTTGACCGCCTGCACGGCAGCCGGGCTGTTGGTGGCAATCAGCCGCGCCCTCGCCACCGCCCAGTCGAGCAGGTCGGCGGCCGGCAACACGGCGTTCACGAGGCCGATGGCGCAGGCCTCCTCCGCATCCAGCAGGCGCCCGGTCAGGATCATGTCCATGAAGTGCACATAGCCGATCTGGCGCACCAGCTTGGTGGCCGCGCCGCCGAAGGGATAAATGCCCCATTTGACCTCCGGCAGGCCGAAGCGGGCATGGGGCGCTGCGCCGCGCAGATCGGTCGAGATCAGCAATTCGACCCCGCCGGCGACGCAGTCGCCATTGACCGCCGCGACGATGGGCTTGCGGTAGCGCTTCGTCTTGAGCAGCGCGCGCGCCACGGCCGCGGCCGTCTCCGGCGACGCCGACAGGTCCCCCGAGACATCCGCGCCGCTGCAGAAGCCCCTGTCGCCGGCTCCGGTCAGCACGATGGCGCGGGCCGGCCCCGCCTCGAGCTCGTCCCAGAGGGCGGCGAGGCGGACCATCATGGCGCGCGTCATGGCGTTGCGGCGCGCCTCGTTCTCGATCCGCACGAGGGTCACATGCCCGCCAAGGTCCTCGGAATGGATCTGCATCTCGCGGCTTCCTCATCATCCGGGGCCAAGTCTATGCTGCCGGGCCGGCTCCGCAACCGCACGGGGGAAGGATCGACCATGCCCGCCGCGATTTCGCTCGAGGACTGCCGCGTCCTCGCTTTCGACGCCTTGTCCCGCGCCGGCGTCTCGCCCGCCAATGCCGAGGCAATCGCCGACCATATCACCCGCGCCGAGGCCGATGGCTGCAAGAGCCACGGCCTATTCCGGCTGCCGGGCTATGTGGCGTCGGTGAAGAGCGGCGCCGCCGACCCGGGGGCCGAACCGGAGATCGTCGATGCCGCGCCGGGCCTCATCGCCGTGGACGCGCGCCGGGGCTTCGCGCCGCTCGCCATTGCGCGCGGACGCCAACTGCTGGCCGAGAAGGCGCGCGCCCAAGGCGTGGCCTGCATGGCGATCCGGAACTCCTACAATTTCGCCGCACTCTGGCCCGATATCGAGCCTTTGGCGGAGGAGGGGCTGGTCGCCTTCACCTTCGTCAACTCGCAGAGCTTCATGGCGCCCGCCGGCGGCAGGGCGGCGCTGTTCGGCACCAACCCGATGGCCTTCGCCTGTCCGCGCGGCGGCGGCAGGGCGCCGATGATCTTCGACCAGGCGTCCGCGGCGACAGCGCGGGGGGAACTCCAGATCGCGGCGCGGGACGGCCATGCGGTCCCGGAGGGCGCTGGTCTCGGCCCGGACGGTCAACCCACCACCGATCCGGCGGAAATCCTGCAAGGCGTGCAGCTGCCCTTTGGCGGCTACAAGGGCTCCTCGATCGCGCTTATGGTGGAGCTGATGACCGGCGGGCTCTCCGGCGGCTTCTTCGGCTATGAGAGCGCCGCCGACCACAAGCGCGACGGCGGCCCCTCAAACGGCGCCCAGTCCTTCATCGCCATCGACCCCGCGCGGCTCGCGGGACCGGGCTTCCTCGCCCATGTGGAGGCGCTGTTCGAGCGGCTGCTTGCCAATGGCGACGCCCGGCTTCCGGGCGACCGGCGCCTGGCCGCCCGCGCCCGGACGGCCGAAGACGGCATTACCGTCGAGGACGCGCTCTACGCCACCGTGCAGGGCCTCGCCGGCAGGGCCTGAGCGCGCTTCCGGCAACCGGCGTCTTGCGCTAGGGTCGAACGAAACCGTTACGCACTCCGGAGAGGGAACCGACCGCATGGACTTCGAATATAACGACCGGACCAAGGAACTGGTCGGCCGCGTCCAGGACTTCATGGACCGCTACGTCTATCCGAACGAGGACGTCTATTACGAGCAGCTCGAGGAGGGCGGCAATCGCTGGAAGGTCATCCCCGTCCTGGAGGAGCTGAAGGAGAAGGCGCGCGAGGAGGGCCTCTGGAACCTGTTCCTGCCGGAGAGCGAACTCGGCGGGGGCCTCACCAATCTCGAATACGCCCCGGTGTGCGAAGTCATGGGGCGGATTAATTGGGGCCCCGAGGTTTTCAATTGCTCGGCGCCGGACACCGGCAATATGGAGGTGCTGGAGCGTTACGGCACGCCGGAGCAGAAGAAGCAGTGGCTGGACCCGCTGCTGGCGGGCGAAATCCGCTCCGCCTTCGCCATGACGGAGCCGCGCGTCGCCTCCTCCGACGCCACCAATATCGAGAGCCGGATCGAGCGCGACGGCGACGACTATGTCATCAACGGGCGCAAATGGTGGACCTCGGGCATCGGCGACCCGCGCTGCAAGATCCTGATCTTCATGGGCAAGACCGACCCGACCGGCCCGCGCTACAACCAGCAGTCGATGATCCTCGTGCCAACCGACGCGCCCGGCATCGAGGTCGTGCGGATGCTGAACGTGATGGGCTTCGACGACGCGCCGCACGGCCATGGCGAGGTGGATTTCAAGGATGTGCGCGTGCCGGCCTCGAACATGCTGCTCGGCGAGGGCCGCGGCTTCGAGATCGCGCAGGGCCGTCTTGGCCCCGGGCGCATCCACCATTGCATGCGCATCATCGGCGTGGCCGAGCGCGCGCTGGAGATGATGTGCCGGCGCGGCACGGAGCGCGTGACCTGGGGCACGCCTGTCGGCGACCGCGACAATTTCCGCGAGCGGGTGGCCGATGCGCGCATCAATATCGAGATGTGCCGCCTGCTGACGCTCAAGGCCGCTCATATGATGGACACGGTCGGCAACAAGGCCGCGCGGCAGGAAATCGCCATGATAAAGGTCGCAGCGCCGAACATGGCGCTGCAGGTGATCGACGACGCCATGCAGGCCCATGGCGGCGGCGCGATGAGCCAGGCGTTCAAGCTCTCCTTCATGTGGTCGAGAATGCGCGCGCTGCGCTTCGCCGACGGGCCGGACGAGGTTCACCGCCAGCAGATCGCGCGCCTGGAGATGCGCCGGCAGGTCGATTGGCCGCCCCGCGCCGCCCAGGCCGCCGAGTAACCGAGCAGCAGGAGAGACGCACATGCTGAAAGCCGCTTTGAGCGGACTGGCGCTGGCAGGAATGCTGGCGCTGCCGGCAAGCGCCGCCGATGACTTCCCCGGCGACAAGACCATCGAAGTGGTGATCCACGCTAAATATGGCGGCGGCACCGACACCACGGCGCGGATGATGATGATTCGCTCGCGCCGCAATCTCGACACCGACATGGTCGTGGTCGCGAAACGCGGCGGCGGCGGCGCGGCAGCTCAGGCCTATGTGAACGGCAAGCCTGCGGACGGCTACACGCTGATGGCATTGACGCAGACCCATCTCTACACCATTGCGCGCGGCAAGGGCGGCATGGAGATCGACGACATGGTCGGCGTCGCCCGCGCCATGGACGACCCGACCTTCATCACCGTCCACAAGGACAGCCCATACAAGACATTGGGGGACCTGATCGCCGCCTCGAAGGAGAAGGCCCTCAACTGGGGCGTCGGCGAGATCGGCTCGACCGAGCATATCGGCCTGCTGCAATTCGCGAAGGTTGCGGGCATCAAGCAGAAGGCCGTGCCGTTCGGCAGTGGCGCGCAGATGGTGCAGGCGCTGATGTCAGGCGCCATCGACGCCACCCTGCCGAATGTCTCCGAGGCGCTGACCCAGGTGCAGGACGGGACCTTCCGCCCGCTGGCGGTGATGAACGACAAGCGCCTCGGCGGCTATCCGGATGTGCCGACGACTTTCGAACTCGGCTATCCGATCAAGACCTCGACGACGCGGGGTTATGCGGTCCGGGCCGGCACACCCGAGCCGATCATCCAGAAGCTCTCCGATGCGCTCACCAAGGCGATGAAGCACAAGACCTTCGGCGGCTACCTCCGGTCTTCCGGCCTCGACCCCGAGGAGAGCGTCGCCGGTTGGCAGGTCTGGGACAAGCAGCTCAAGGACAACTACGCGAAGGCCAAGGCCGCGATGGAAGAGCTGGGTCTCTAGGGGCTGGTCTCCATGCGGTCGCCTGCCCCGGGCCGGGTGCATCGCGCGGACCTGGCGCTCAGCTTGGCGATCCTCGCGCTGGTCGGCGCGGGCTTCTACCTGTGTACGACCTTCGAGGAGGTATCGCCGCTCTTCGCGGACACCATCCAGCCGGAGTTCTTCCCGCAGCTTTTGTTGTGGGTGATCGGTGTGCTGGCGCTGCTCCTGCCGTTCGAGCACGCCTTCCGCAGCAAACGCGGTGACAGCGGCCTCGACGAGGACCGCCGGGACAAGGTCCGGCCGATCGCCTATGTGACCTTCGCCGCTGCGCTGGCGCTGGTTGCAGCGGCGGCCTGGCTCGGCACCTATCTCACGCTGGTGGCCATCTGCTTCGCCCTGCCGCTGCTCTGGGGCGAGCGGCGCTGGGTCCCGCTGACGGCCTTTGCACTCGGCTTCCCGACAGCGGTCATGGTGCTGTTCACCCAGGCCTTCCAGATCTATTTCCAGCTAGGCGTTTTCGGCCTGAGTCTGAACTGAACGGCGGGCATGGAACCGATTCTGGAAGGCCTCGGGCTCGCCTTTAGCCTCTACAACATGGCGCTGGTCATGGCGGGCGTGCTGATCGGCGTGCTGTTCGGCGCCCTGCCCGGCCTGTCCTCGCCGCTCGCCATCGCGCTGCTGCTGCCCTTCACCATCCTGCTGGAGCCGGTGTCGGCGATCTGCATGATGGCGGCGCTCTACTGCGCCGGCACCTTCGGCGGCTCGATTACCGCCATTCTCATCAACGCGCCCGGCGCGCCGCCGGCCGTGGCGACCGCCTTCGACGGCTACCCCATGGCCCGGCGCGGCGAAGCGGGGCGCGCGCTCGGCCTCGCCGCCGTCTCCAGCGTCACCGGCGGCCTCCTGTCGCTGGTCGTCTTCATCGTCGCCACGCCGCTGCTCGCCAAGGTGGCGGTGTCGTTCCGGCCGCCGGAATATTTCGCGCTCACCGTCTTCGCGCTCTCCATGCTCGCCTCGATCAGCGGCCGGTCGTCGCTGCGCAACCTCATCGCAGGCGCCGTCGGCGTGCTCATCAGCACTGTCGGCACGCATCTCGGCACCGGCATTGAGCGGTTCACCTTCGGCTTTCACGAGCTGACCGAAGGGGTGGAGTTCGTGCCGGTACTGATCGGCCTGTTCGCGGTCTCGGAAATGCTCGTGCAGAGCCAGACGGCGGACATGGCGCTGGAGCGCATCAAGTCCGTGGTGGTGAAACTGCCGAGCCGGGACGACATCCGCCGGGTCGCCGGCACGGTGTTGCGCTCCAGCGGCATCGGCACCTTCATCGGCATCCTGCCGGCGGAGGGCAGCACGGTCGCCGCCATCATCGGCTATAACGAGGCGAAGCGATGGTCGCGCCGCAAGCACGAATTCGGCACCGGCGTGCCGGAGGGCATTGCCGGGCCCGAGGCGGCCAACAATGCCGCCACCGGCGGCGCCATGGTGCCGACGCTCGCGCTCGGCATCCCAGGCAGCGGCACGACAGCGCTCATCCTCGCCGCGCTCATCGCCCACGGCTTCCGCCCCGGCCCCTATCTCATCCAGGAAACGCCCGAGTTCGTCTATGCCATCTTCGGCGCCATGGCGGTCGGCAATATCGCCTTCCTCGTCATCGGCCTCGTGGGCGCAAAGATTTTCGCGCGGATCACCCTCATCCCGCGCACATTCCTGTGGCCGATGGTGTTCGGCTTTTCGGTGATCGGCGCCTACAGCCTCAGCGGCTCTTTCTTCGATGTCTGGGTCATGCTGCTCTCCGGCGCGGTCGGTTTCCTCATGCGCCGGCACGGCTTCGGCGCGGCCCCGCTGGTCATGGGCCTCATTCTCGGCCGGATGCTGGAGGAGACGCTCAGCCAGTCGATGATCATGTATGACAATGACTGGCTCAGGCTGCTGGAAAGCCCGATCGTCTGCGGCTTCTTCGTGCTCGCCATCCTGGGCCTCGCTTGGCCCGTCATCGCCGCAAGGCTGGCGGCGCGCCGCAGCCGCGACGAGGAATGAGTCCCGGACCTACGATCCGGGTCCCCCCATTGCGCGCCGCAAGCGCTGCGCTATCATCCCGGCATCGCCCGCCTGGTCGAGGAGAGACACCGATGGAGCCGCCGGAGACGATTGAGGTCGAGGAGGCCGCGATTGCCTGCGACGGCGGCGGCGCGCTCGGCCACCCCCGCGTCTTCCTTCACCTCGACAGCGAAGGCCGGGTGGACTGCCCCTATTGCGGCCGGCGTTTCGTGCTGAAGGACGGAGCCGACCTCCGCGCGGCGCATTGACTGGAGACGCGCCCCGCCACGTTTTCCTTGTGGACGGCTCCGGCTACATCTTCCGCGCCTTTCACGGTCTGCCGCCGATGACGCGGCCGGACGGCACGCCCGTCAACGCCGTCTATGGGTTTACGACCATGCTGATGCGGCTGGTCGAGGACACCGACGCCGACCGGATCGCCGTCGTGTTCGACGTGGCGCGGACGACCTTCCGCAATGAGATCTACCCCGACTACAAGGCAAACCGGTCCGATCCGCCGCCCGAGCTCGTGCCGCAATTCGCGCTCATTCGAGAGGCCGTGAAGGCGTTGAACCTGCAGATCGCCGAATTGCCGGGCTATGAGGCCGATGACGTCATCGCGACCTATGCCCGCCGGGCGGCGGCGCTCGGCGCGGAAGTGACGGTCGTGTCCTCAGACAAGGACCTGATGCAACTCGTCGATGACCGGATCACGCTGTTCGACCCGGTGAAGCAACGCAGGATCGGCGAGGCGGAGGTGGTCGAGCGTTTCGGCGTGCCGCCGGAGAAGGTGGTCGATCTGCAGGCGCTTGCCGGCGATGCCAGCGACAATGTGCCGGGCGTTCCCGGCATTGGGGTCAAGACGGCGGCGCAATTGATCGCCGATTATGGCGACCTCGACACGCTGCTGGCGCGAGCGGAGGAAATCCGCCAGCCCAAGCGCCGCAGCAATCTGATCGAATTCGCCGGGCAGGCGCGCCTCTCGCGGGACCTCGTGCGATTGCGTGACGACGCGCCCGTCACCGAGAACCTGGACGCCTTCGCCGTGCCGGGCCTGGATCCGGCGCGACTGCGCCCCTTTCTGGAGGAGCAGGGCTTCGCCTCGATCCTAGCCCGCCTCGGCGGCGACGGCGCAGACGAGCCGCCGCTCGCCCCCGTTGAGGCCGAATACGAACTCGTCATCGCGGAGGAGGCGCTAAAGCGTTGGGTCGATGCGGGTTTTGAGGCCGGAATCGTCGCCATCGACACCGAGACGAATAGCCTGGATGCGCAGCGCGCACGGCTGGTCGGCCTCTCGCTCGCGGTGGCGCCGGGCAGGGCCTGCTACATCCCCGTCGGGCACGAGCTGGCGGCGGAACTGCTGGACGCCGGGGCGCCACAGCAGCTTTCTCCCGAAACCGCGCTTGCGATACTGGCCCCGCTGCTCGCTTCCGACGCCGTGCTGAAGGTCGGACAGAACATCAAGTATGACATGGAGATCCTGGCCGGACATGGCGTCTGCGTGTCTCCCATCGACGACACGATGGTGCTGTCCTATGTGCTCGACGGCGCGAGCCACGGCCATGGCATGGACGAGCTCGCAAGGCTGCATCTCGGCCATGAATGCATCAGCTATGAAAGCGTTTGCGGCAAGGGCCGGAACGCGATCACCTTCGACAAGGTGGCGCTCGACAAAGCGCTGGACTACGCGGCCGAGGACGCCGATGTCACGCTCCGCCTGCACGGCGTTCTACGCCCGCGGCTTCGCGAAGAGCGCATGGCCACGGTCTATGAGACCATTGAGCGCCCGCTGATTCCCGTGCTCGCCGATATGGAGAATGAGGGTATCAAGGTCGATGTCGCGGCGCTGAACGCGCTGTCGAAGGACTTTGCGCGCCGCATTGGTGACCTCGAGCAGGACATTCACGGGCTTGCCGGGCGGCCCTTCAATATCGGCTCTCCCAAGCAGCTCGGCGAAATCCTGTTTGACGAGATGGGATTGCCGGGCGGCAGGAAAGGCAAGACCGGAGCCTATGGAACGGGCGCCGAAATCCTGGAGGACCTGCGCGCGCAGGGGCACGACCTGCCGGCGCGGGTGCTCGACTGGCGCCAGCTTTCGAAGCTGCGCAGCACCTATACCGAGGCGCTGGCCGCCGCCGCCCATTCCGGCACGCAGCGCGTCCACACCTCCTTCTCCCAAGCGGTGGCGGGCACGGGGCGGCTCTCCTCCAACGACCCCAATCTTCAGAATATCCCCGTGCGCACCGAGGAAGGCCGGAAGATTCGCCGCGCGTTCGTGGCCGAGCCGGGCCATATGCTGGTCAGCGCCGACTATTCGCAGATCGAGCTCCGCCTGCTCGCCCATGTTGCGGAGATCGAACCGCTCAGGGACGCCTTCCATGCCGGCCTCGATATCCATGCGCTCACCGCCTCGCAGGTGTTCGGACAGCCGGTAGAGGGCATGGACCCGATGACCCGCCGGCGCGCCAAGGCGATCAATTTCGGCATCATCTACGGCATTTCGGCCTTCGGCCTTTCGCGCCAGCTTGCGATTCCGCAAGGCGAGGCGCGGGCCTATATCGACGCTTATTTCGAGCGTTATCCCGGTATTCGCGCCTATATGGGCCGGGCGCGGGCCTTTGCGCGCAAGCATGGCTATGTGCCGACGATCTTCGGGCGGAAATGCCGTACGCCCTACATCGCCGACAAGAACCCCGCCCGGCGCAGCTTCGCCGAGCGCGCCGCAATCAATGCGCCGCTTCAGGGTTCGGCGGCCGACATCATCAAGCGCGCCATGCTGCGCGTCCCGCCCGCGCTCGCCGGGGCGGGCCTGAAGGCGCGCATGATCCTCCAGGTCCATGACGAACTGCTTTTCGAGGCGCCGGAAGACGAGGTCGAGGAAACCTGCATCTGCGTTGCCGACGTGATGGAAAGGGCGGCGAAACTCGCCGTGCCGCTCGTGGTTGAGACCGGCGTGGCGGATAACTGGGCCGACTCGCATTGACCGGCCTTCGGGGCACTGCGGGCAATAGACGGAGTCCCTTGCCCGCAGCGCGCTCATCCGGCATAGGTGGCGCGTGATGACCGACCGGCAGGCCGATGATCGCGACAGCGACGAGTCGCTGGGGGACGCCGAACGGCAGGCCGCCGTGTTCACCCATACCCGGCGGGCGCGGCGCAAGGAACTCGCGGAAGACTATGTCGAGCTGATCGACGACCTGATCGAGGCGACCGGCGAAGCGCGCCTGGTCGAGATCGCGCGCCGCATGGGCGTCACCCATATGACCGCCAGCAAGGCGGTCGCCCGCCTGCAGCGCGATGGACTGGTGACAACCCGACCCTATCGCTCGATCTTCCTGACCGGCAAGGGCCGCCAGATGGCGCTCCGCTCGCGCCGGCGCCACCAGATCGTGCTCGACTTCCTGAAGACCATCGGCGTCAGCGACGAGACCGCCAGGCGCGACGCCGAGGGCATAGAGCATCATGTCAGCGAGGAGACATTGCGGGCCTTCACCCGACTGAGCGAGGGCGATCATGCAGCAAGCCCGCCACGCGCGGAGCGGCGGCCGCGCCGCATCGTCCAGCACGGACAGGAACGCATCGATCCCTATGCCTGGCTCCGGGCCGGGAACTGGCAGGAGGCGATGCGCGATCCCTCCCTTCTGCCCGACGACATCCGGCGGCATCTGGAGGCCGAGAACGCCTACACGCAAGCGGTCATGGAGCCCCTGCGCGGCCTGCAGGAGCGGCTCAGGCAAGAGATGCGCAGCCGGATCAAGGAAGATGACACAACAGCGCCGGCGCCCGATGGGCCGTTTTCCTACTACACCCGGTTCGTGGCCGGCGGCGAGCATCCGCTCTTCTGCCGGGAGGACAGGGATGGCGAGGAAACAGTGCTTCTCGACGGCAATCTGCTGGCAGAGGGCCGGCCCTATTGCCGCATCGCCGCCTGCACCCACAGCCCCGACCACAGGCTGATCGCCTACACGGTCGATCTTTCGGGTTCGGAAGACTACACGCTCGCCTTCCGGGACGCCCGGAGCGGCGCCGAGCTTGAGGACAGGGTCGAGCAGACCGCAGGCCGCGTCGTCTGGGCGAATGACAGCCGGACCGTCTTCTATACCCTGCGCGACGACAATGCGCGGCCCCGCTGGGTGTACCGCCTCAACCTCGGAGGGGAACCCGAGCTCGTTTACGAGGAAGCCGACCCCGGTTTCTTCCTCGATGTCGAGAAGACCGAGAGCGGTCGGTTCATCCTCCTGGACTCCCACGACCACACAAGCGGCGAAATCCGGCTGGTCGATGCAGACCGCCCCGGGAGCCCGCCGCGCCTTGTGGCCGCGCGGCGCCCCGATGTGGAATATTCGTTGTCAGACCGCGAAGATTGCCTGCTGATCCTCACCAACGACCGTGAAGCCGAGGATTTCCGCATCGCCGCCGCCCCGCTCGAGGCGCCGGATCCCGCTGCCTGGGAAGACCTCGTCCCCCACAGGCCGGGACGCCTGATTCTGCAACAGCTTCTGTTCCAGGACTGGATCGTGCGCCTGGAGCGCGAGGACGGCTTGCCCCGGATTATCGTACGTGCCGCCGCCTCCGGCGAGGAGCATGCCGTCGCCTTCGAGGAGGAAGCCTATTCGCTCAGCATCCTCGCCGGTTTCGAATATGCCACCGATAGCCTGCGTTTCGCCTATGCCTCGCCGACAACGCCGAGGCATGTCTATGACTACGACATGGCCCGCCGCACGCGCCGGTTGCTCAGGAAGCAGGAAGTGCCGAGCGGCCACGACCCCGCGGACTACCGGACGCGGCGGGTGACAGCGGTCGCGCCGGACGGCGAGTCTGTGCCCGTCACCCTGCTCTACCGCGCCGATCTTGATTTCTCGCCGCCGCCGCCCTGCCTGCTCTATGGCTACGGGGCCTATGGCATCTCGATTCCAGCCGGCTTTTCGACCTCCAGGCTGAGCCTTGTGGATCGGGGGTTCGTCTATGCCATCGCCCATATCAGGGGCGGCACGGACCGCGGCTATCGCTGGTACCGGACCGGCAAGCTGACCGGCAAGACCAACAGTTTCGATGATTTCATCGCCGCAGGCCGCCATTTGATGGCCGAGGGTTATGCAGGCGGCATCGTCGCCCATGGCGGCAGCGCCGGCGGGCTGCTGGTGGGCGCGGCGGCCAATCGCGCGCCGGAGCTGTTCAGGGCGGTGCTTGCCGAGGTGCCTTTCGTCGATGTGCTGAACACCATGTCCGACCCGACCCTGCCGCTGACGCCGCCGGAATGGCCGGAATGGGGCAATCCGATAGAGGATGAGGAGGCGTTCCGGCGGATCGCCGCCTACAGCCCTTACGAGAATGCCGCGGCGGCGCCCTATCCCGACATCTTCGCAACCGCCGGCGTGTCCGACCCGCGCGTCACCTATTGGGAACCCGCGAAGTGGATCGCTGCGCTGCGCGAAGCGGCGGAAGACGACCCGGTGCTGCTGCTGCGAATCAACATGACCGCCGGGCATGGCGGCGCATCCGGGCGCTTCGAGGCGCTGAACGAACTCGCGGAACTCTACGCCTTCGCGCTCAGCCGCTTCGGGATAAGCGATTAGCGCCTGATATTGCGCTCGAATTGCTCTTTCGTCAGCTCCATGCCTACATAGACGCGATAGGAGGCCAGCGATGAATTTTCGCCAGTCGGGATATCGAGACGCAGAGACTCTTCCCTTGAAATCTCCGTCCCGTCGTCCTCGAACGGGACCTGCATCGAAAACGCCTTGCGCACAGCTACGTCGCCCGCAGGATCGACCACCGCAACGAAGTAACCGAAATCGTGCTCCGTCGCCGGGCTGGCGGGGCCGCGTCGCGCCCGGAACAGGATATCGAGGTCGATCGCGCCGACCCTCGTGTCATCGTCGAACCGGCATTCGGCGGCAAGATTACCGACCTGCGCTTCGAATTCGATATCCGTAAGATCGCTCCCGCCGCTCTTGAACCGCGTCAGCTGTCTTGCATCATCGAGAGCGTCGATTGCCGGACAGGCGACGGACGACCCCTCGAACACCGAGCACGCCGCCAGGACCGAAAGCGCCGCAACCGATAGTGCGGCCCGGACCGCAAATCCTCTCGCCATCGACTGCCCTCTGGATTAGGTTCGGCGGTGCGCCAAGCGCATTGCAGACCTTAGAACGGACCGGAGGCACATACAATGACAAGCGGGAAGACCGCTCTCACCATTCGCCTCGTCGGCCCGCGCGGCTTTTGCGCCGGTGTCGTGCGCGCGATCGAGATCGTCGAAAGGGCGCTGGAGCGCTATGGCAGACCGGTCTATGTGCGCCACGAAATCGTCCATAACCGCTTCGTCGTCGAGGCGCTCGAAGAAAAGGGCGCTATATTCGTCGAGGAACTCGGGGATGTTCCGGACAATGCGCCGGTCGTGTTCTCGGCGCATGGCGTGCCGAAATCCGTCCCGGAGGAAGCGCGTGAGCGCGAACTCGATTTCATCGACGCCACCTGTCCATTGGTCACCAAGATCCATCGGGAGGCCGAGCGGCATTATGCGGCGGGGCGGCACCTGTTCCTGATCGGCCATGCCGGCCATCCGGAAGTCGTGGGCACGATGGGTCAACTGCCTGCCGGCGCCATCGATCTGGTCCAGACCGTTGATGAGGCGCTGCGGGTCGAACCGCCGGCCGGGCGCGAACTTGCCTATGTCACGCAGACAACGCTTTCGGTTGACGATACCGCCGAAGTCATCGAGGCGCTGCGCGCACGGTTCCCCGCACTGCATGAGCCGAAGCGCGAAGATATCTGTTATGCGACAACCAACCGCCAGGCGGCGATCAAGGTCGCCGTTCCCGGCGCGGATGCGGTCATCGTGATCGGTTCCCGGAACTCTTCGAATTCCAACCGCCTGGTCGAGGTCGCCAAGGCGGCCGGCTGCCCACGGGCGTTTCTGGTGGACGGCGCGGAAAATATCGACTGGGAGACGCTGGAAGATATCGATGTATTGGCGCTCACCGCAGGCGCATCGGCACCGGAAGTGCTTGTGGAGCAAGTCGTGGAGGCCTGTCGGGACCGCTTCGATGTGATGATCGAAGAGTGGACCGAAACGCTCGAAACCGTGAAGTTCAAGCTGCCGCGCCAATTAGCGGCCTGAGCGCGGATGGCCGTCTATACGCCGGTCGGCGAAGCGGCGCTGGCGCGCTTCCTGGCCGGCTATCGGTTGGGCGGCGTCACGCGCTTCGAGCCGATACCGGAGGGAATCGATAACACCAACTACCTGCTCGAAGCCTCTTCGGGCCGGTATGTGCTGACGCTGTTCGAGCGCCGGATCGACCCTGGAGATCTGCCGTTTTTCGTCGATCTGATGGACTATCTGGCCGTTCGCGGCGTGCCCTGTCCTGCGCCGGTGCGCCGCCTCGACGGCTCGAAGCTGGCGCCGCTGGCCGGCCGGATGGCGCTGATCGTGACATTTCTGGAAGGAGAGCGCGATCCGACGGCGTTCCGGGCCGTCGGCGACGCGCTCGCCCGGCTTCATCTGGCCGGCGCCGAGTTTCCTTCCACACGCGCGAACGATCTGGGCCCGGAAGGCTGGCGCCGCCTGGCCGCGTTGACATCAGACCGCGCCGACGAGGTGGCCCCCGGCCTCGCCCGCCGCATTGCCGACGCCCTGGCGGACCTGGCCGGGGCGTGGCCGACGGATCTGCCCGATGGCGCTATCCATGCCGATCTCTTCCCGGACAATGCGGTGTTCATGGATGGCGTCATATCCGGAATTTATGACTTCTATTTCGCATGCACTGATGCGCTGGCTTATGATCTCGCTGTCACCCAGATCGCATGGACTGCAGACCCGGATGGTCGCTTCGATCCGCAGGCGGCGGCAGAGATGCGGGCTGGTTACGAGGCCGTGAGGCCGCTCGAAACCGCCGAGTTGGACGCCTTGCCGATGCTCAGGCGGGGCGCGGCGCTGCGGTTCCTGCTGACCCGGCTCCATGACTGGCTGTTTCCGACGCCCGCTGCGCTCATGACTCCAAAGGACCCGCTCGAATATCTGCGCAAACTGGACGGCCTGTCTTGATCGTTGAAATCTTCACTGACGGCGCCTGTCTCGGCAATCCGGGCCCGGGCGGCTGGGCGGCGCTGCTGCGCTACGGCGCGCATGAATCGGAACTCGCGGGCGGCGCCCGCCATACAACCAACAACCGCATGGAGCTGATGGCCGCCATTGCCGGCCTCGAAGCCCTCGCCCGGCCCTGCTCCGTGCGGCTGACCACGGACAGCCGCTATGTCATGGACGGCATCCGGTCCTGGCTGCCGGCATGGAAGCGCAATGGCTGGCGCACGGCGGCGAAGAAGCCTGTGAAGAATATCGACCTCTGGCAACGGCTCGACATGGCGGCGGCCTGCCATGAGGTCGAATGGCTCTGGGTCCGCGGCCATGCCGGCCATGCCGAAAATGAGCGCGTGGACGCCCTCGCGCGGCAGCAGGCCGAGCGCGAGGGCGAAGAACGCTAAAGCTGCTCGAGAATCTTCTCCGCGCTCGAGACCTCGAAGCCGCCGCCGTCCTCGAGGTTCATCTGCGTAACCGTGCCATCCTCGACGATCATCGAATAGCGCCGCGCGCGCACGCCTAGGCCGAGCGCGCTCAGATCGAGCTCGACCCCCATGGCCCTGGCAAGGTCGCCGCTGCCGTCGGCGAGCATCCGGACCTTGCCGGCTGCACCCTGCTGGTCGCCCCAGGCGCCCATGACGAAGGGATCGTTGACCGAGAGGCAAACCACATCGTCCACCCCCTTCGCCCGGATCGCCTCGGCCTTCCCGACAAAGCCCGGCAGGTGCTTGGCCGAACAGGTGGGCGTGAAGGCGCCGGGCACGCAGAAGGCAACGACCTTTCTGCTGCCGAACAGGTCCGCGGTCTCGACATTTTGCGGCCCGCTATCGGTCATCTCCTTCAAGGTTGCCGCCGGCACCTTGTCTCCCTGGGCAATTGTCATGCTGGTCACTCCTTGCATTGGATGGCCGCAACATAGGAACCGGGCGCGCCAGCGCAAGGCGAAGGATCGTGAACAAGCCGAACTGGACGGCCGAGCGGCCCGTCTTCTATAACGGCGATGACCATGCGACCGGAGGCGCTAATGCCGGATTCGACGCCGGAGGCTTTGGATGGCCGCGGTAAATTCCAGGATCCGAACTTCACTCAGGACGGCAGCCGCCGCGCCAAGGTTGCGCTGCGCCGGCTCGAGACGCTCTGGATCAATACCGGCACACTCTGCAACCTCGCCTGCCGCCACTGCTATATCGAGTCGAGCCCGCGCAACGATCGTCTGGCCTATATCCGCGCGGACGAGACTGCGGCCTATCTCGATGAGGTCGCCTGCACCGCCGCCGGCGCCCGCGTGATCGGGTTCACCGGCGGCGAGCCGTTCATGAACCCCGACTTCATGGCCATGCTGGCGGATGCGCTTGAGCGCGGCTTCGAGACCCTGACGCTGACCAACGCCATGCGCCCGATGATGAGGCATAGCGACGCGCTGCTGAGACTTCGGGACCGTTATGGCCGAAGACTTCGCGTGCGTGTGTCCCTGGACCACTACACCCGGGCCCTGCACGAAACGGAGCGCGGCGCGCACAGCTGGACGCCGGCGCTGGCCGGGCTCTCCTGGCTGGACGTCAACGGCTTTACGCCGGAAGTCGCGGGCCGCACCTGCTGGGGAGAGGACGAACCCTCCGCGCGCGCCGGTTATCGGCGCCTGTTCGCGAGGCTGGGCGTGGCCTGTAACGCCGACGATCCGATTGCATTGACGCTGTTTCCCGAAATGGACGAAGGGGTTGGCGTGCCGGAGATCACTACCGCCTGCTGGAAGACGCTCGGCAAATCGCCTGAGAATATCATGTGCGCATCCTCCCGCATGGTCGTGAAGCGCCGGGGCGCGGCGACGCCCGTCGTCGTCGCTTGCACTCTCCTGCCCTATGATCCCCGCTTCGAGCTCGGAGAGACGCTCGCCGAGGCCGCCGGGCCAGTGTCCCTCAATCACGTTCATTGCGCCAGATTCTGCGTGCTTGGCGGCGGCGCCTGCGGCGGTGCCTGAGCCCTTGCACACCGGCCTCCCGCACATCCTGTCGCGGTCTTGATTTTGTTGCCTGAGCGACTATATCGTTGCATAAAGTCGGCTAGGCAACTAAATTCGAGGTCACCTCACGCATGGAAGACGAACGCTATTTCGGCTTTCTGGTCTCCGATGTCGCCCGCCTGCTGCGCACGGAGTTCGATCGCCGGGTACGGGATTTCGGCCTGACGCGGTCGCAGTGGCTGGCGCTTACCCGCATTTACCGCCAGCCCGGCTGCACGCAGTCAGAGCTGGCGGAGATGATGGAGATGGAAAAGGGCCCCGCCGGCCGCCTGATAGACCGGCTTGAGGACAATGGCTTCGTGGTGCGCGAAGCCGACCCGGCGGACCGGCGCGTCAACCGCATCCACTTGACGCCGGAGGCCGAGGCGATCGAACGCACCATGCGCAGGATCGCGCGCCAGACGATCCTCGAAGCGCTGAGCGACCTGGACGAAGCGGAGCGGGACAAGGCAGTCGAACTGCTGATTACCGTCAAGGCCCGCTTGCAGGAATTGCTCCAGAACAGCAACCAGACCGCCGGCGCGGCAGACCGGCAGATGGCAGCCCAATGAGTTTCCGTCATGCAAGCCGGGCCTTGACCCGCCTGTTCCTGCTGATCGTGATTCCGCTCACCGCGATCGCGGTCGGCACTTATGTCTATCTGACCGGCGGGCGCTATGTGACGACGGAAAACGCCTATGTGAAGAACGATATCATCCAGGTCAGCGCCGATATCGAGGGGCGGGTCGTCAATGTCGCCGTGCGCGATCACCAGGAGGTCCGTTCCGGCGATCTTCTGTTCCGGATCGACCCGGTTCCCGTCGAGATACGCTTGGCGCGCGCCGAGGCGGAACTCGGCATGGTGCGCGACGACCTGCGCAGCCTGAGGGCCGAATACGAGGTCGCGGCAAGCGAACTGGCGGTAACGGAGGGCGAACGGCGCGAGGCGCTTGAGGCCGTTCGCTACCACGAAATGCAGGTGAAGCGCCTGCGCAGCCTGCAGCGCCGGGGCGCGGCGGCCCGCGTCAAGCTGGAAGCTGCGGAGCATGACCTGGCGCTCGCCCGCCAGCGAACGGAGGTGGTGCGCAAGCAGGCGGAAGTGGCCCGGAAGCGGATGGGCCGGGTGCTGACGGAACTGGGCGGGGCGCTCGACACGCCGGTCGAGAGCCATCCGATGTATCGCGAGAAGGAATCGCTGCGCGACGCAGCCCGCCTCGACCTCGAACGCACCATCGTGCGGGCCGCCGTCGGCGGCATCGTCAGCAATGTCAAATTGCAGGCCGGCGAATATGTCCAGGCCGGCAGGCCGGTGTTCTCCATCATTGCCGGACGGCAACCATGGGTCGAAGCCAATCTCAAGGAGACGGAGCTGACCCATATCCGCATCGGCCAGAACGCGACGGTGGAGGTCGATGCCTATCCGGATGTCATATGGCAGGCGGTCGTCGAGAGCATCAGCCCCGCGACAGGCGCGGAATTCGCAGTGCTGCCGCCCCAGAACGCAACCGGCAACTGGGTGAAGGTGGTGCAGCGCCTGCCGGTGCGCCTGCTGCTCCAGGAACGACCCGGCGCACCGCCGCTGCGTGCGGGCATGACCGTGTCCGCTTCGATCGACACGGTGCGCGAGCGCCGTCTGCTGACCGTTATCAAGGACAGCTGGGCGCGCAACCGGTCCGATGCCGAGTAGAACGCCCCATGGACGAACCGCCGCTTCATCGTAGATAATCGGGGCACGACCTTCGAGGAAAAGCCTCGCCCCCACGGGAGCCCGATATGGCGCTTGCACAAGTCAAGCTGGACGACAAATACACATTGGACCGAGGGCAGGTCCTGCTGACCGGAGCCCAGGCCCTGGTGCGGCTGCCGCTGGTGCAGCGCCGTCGCGACCTGGCGGCCGGCCTAAACACTGCCGGCTTCATCTCCGGCTATCGCGGCTCGCCGCTGGGCGGCTACGATCAGCAGCTCTGGGCGGCGCGCAAGCATCTTCAGGACCACCACCTCGTCTTCAAGGCGGGCGTCAATGAAGATCTCGCCGCCACTTCCGTGTGGGGCACGCAACAATCGGAATTTTTCGGCGACGCCAAATATGACGGCGTCTTCGGCATCTGGTACGGCAAGGGGCCGGGCGTGGACCGGACCGGCGATGCGCTCAAACACGCCAATCTGTTCGGCACTCATCCGCATGGCGGCGTCATCGCGCTGGCCGGCGATGACCATGTCGCCAAGAGCTCCACCACCGCGCATCAGAGCGAGTTCGCCTTTGTCGATGCCATGGTGCCGATCCTGAACCCGTCGGGCGTCCAGGAATTCCTCGATTTCGGCCTCTATGGCTTTGCCCTGTCGCGTTATGCCGGCCTCTGGGCGGGCTTCATTTGCGTCACCGACACGGTCGATTCCACAGCGACGGTCGATATCGATCCCGACCGGGTGCAGATCCGCCTTCCCGCCGATTTCGAGATGCCGGAGGGCGGTCCCAATATCCGCTGGCCCGACAACTGGCTCGACCAGGAGCCCCGCCTGCACAATGTCAAACTGCCGGCGGCGGTGGCCTTTGTGCGCGCGAACCGGCTCGACCGGGTAACTGTCGGCGGACCGGGTCGGCGCATCGGCATCGTCACAACCGGCAAGTCCTATCTCGATACCAGGCAGGCCCTCGCCACGCTCGGCATTGACGACGCGACCGCGCGCGGGCTCGGGCTCTCGGTTTACAAGGTGGCGCTGTCCTGGCCGATAGAGCCGGAAGGCATGCGCGCGTTCTGCGAGGGCCTGGAAGAGGTCATCGTCGTCGAGGAGAAGCGCGGACTGATCGAGCCGCAGATCAAGGAGCTGCTTTACAGCCTGCCGGCAGACCGCCGGCCCCGCATCGTCGGCAAGACGGATGAGGCCGGGCGGGAATTACTGCGCAGCTACCAGGAACTACAGCCGGAAGAAGTCGCTGAGGCAATCCTGTCCCGCCTCGGGCGCGTCGCCGATATATCGCGGTTCGAGTCCCGCCTGGCTGCGGCCCGGGAGGTCACGCGCCAGTCCGGCGGCAACCAGCCGAGCCTCGTGCGCACGCCGTCCTTCTGCTCCGGCTGTCCGCATAATTCGGGCACCAGGCTGCCGGACGGGTCGCGGGCGTTCTCGGGCATCGGTTGCCACTTCATGGCGCAATGGGTCGATCCGGAAAAGACCGCGACCTACACCCATATGGGCGCGGAGGGCGCGACTTGGGCCGGCTTGCATCACTTCGTCGAAACGCCGCATATCTTCCAGAATATCGGCGACGGCACCTACTACCACTCCGGCGTCCTAGCGGTGCGGGCCGCGGTCGCGTCGGGCGCCAACATGACCTACAAGGTGCTCTACAACGACGCCGTCGCCATGACAGGCGGGCAGCCGGTGGACGGACCGCTGTCGCCGGCAATAGTGACGCAGCAGCTCGCCGCCGAGGGCGTAAAGCCGATCTATCTTGTCACCGATACGCCGGAAACCTATGAAAAGGCGCGCGACCTTGCGCCCGGCACGGTGGTCAAGCACCGCTCGGAGATGAACCAGGTGCAGATCGCGCTGCGCGAGATCGGGGGCGTTTCCGGCCTCGTCTATGTGCAGACCTGCGCGGCGGAGAAACGCCGGCGGCGCAAGCGCGGCGCCTTTCCGAACCCGCCCAAGCGCATGTTCATCAACCCGGCTGTCTGCGAGGGCTGCGGCGATTGCGGCGTGAAGTCGAATTGCGTCTCCGTCATCCCCGTCGAGACCGAGTTCGGCCGCAAGCGGATGATCGACCAGTCCGCCTGCAACAAGGATTATTCCTGTCTCAACGGCTTCTGCCCGAGCTTCGTCACCGTCTATGACGCCGAGCCGCGCAAGGGCAAGCCGGCCGGCCAGGCGCCGGGGCCGCTGGAGGTCCTGCCGGACCCGGTAATTCCGACAACCGACGAGCCCTACTCCATCATGATCGACGGCATCGGCGGCACAGGCGTCATTACCGTCGGCGCTCTGCTTGCCATGGCGGCGCATCTGGAGGGCAAGGCCGCCACCGTGATGGACATGACGGGCCTCGCACAGAAGGGCGGCGCCGTCTGGAGCCATCTGCGCATCGCCGACAAGACGGAAGACCTGCACAGCGTGCGCATTGGCCTTGGCGGCGCGCAAGCGCTTATCGGCTGCGACCTCGTCACGTCGAGCCAGATCGACACGCTTTCAAGGCTGTCGCGCGGGACCAGCCGGGCGATCATCAACACCTATCGCACCTACACGAACGAGTTCGCGCGCAACCCCGACATGTCCTTCCCGGAGGATGAGTTGCGCACTCGAATCGAGGCGGCGCTCGGCGGCGACGCGGTGGAAATGATCGATGCGACACGCCTCGCCACGGCGCTGTTGGGCGATGCCATCGGCTCCAACCTGTTCATGGCCGGCTTCGCCTATCAGAGAGGCTTGGTTCCGGTCAGCGCAGAGGCCATTGAACACGCCATTGAGCTCAACGGCGTTGCCGTGGAGATGAACAAGACCGCGTTCGACTGGGGCCGGCGGGCGGCGCACGACCTTGCCTTTGTCGAGCGGGTCGCCTACCCGGCGGAGGCGAGGCAGGAGCGTCCGGTCCTCGAAAGCCTCGACGACATCACCGCCCGCAGGACCGCGTTCCTGACCGATTACCAGAATGCCCGCTATGCAGCGCGTTACACAACATTGGTGAACCGGGTGCGTGAAGCCGAGGGCGTGGACGGCGGCGGGCCGCTTTCCCATGCAGTCGCGCGCTACTACTTCAAGCTGCTCGCCTACAAGGACGAGTATGAGGTTGCCCGGCTCCACGCCTCGGACGACTTCCGCAAGCAGATCGAGCGCCAGTTCGAGGGCGGCTACCGGCTGGAGTTCAACTTGGCCCCGCCGCTCTTCGCCAAGAAAGATTCCGTGACCGGCGAGCCGCGCAAGATGCGCTTCGGGTCTTGGATGCTGCGTGTCTTCCGGCTGCTCGCGGCCCTGCGCGGCCTGCGCGGCACGGCTTTCGATCCCTTCGGGCGAACGGAGGAACGCCGCCGCGAGCGCGCGTTGATCGCGCAATACGAGGCCGATATGGAGGAAGTCCTGAGCCGCCTCGGCCCGGAGACGACCGCCGCGGCCATCGGGCTGGCGAGCGTGCCGGAACATATCCGTGGCTACGGCCATGTGAAGCTGCGCCATCTGGAAGCCGCAGAGAAGCAGCGGGAGGCGCATCTCGAAGCGCTGCGCAATCCCGGCAAACGAACCATAGCTGCCGCCGAATAGGAGCATTCCCAATATGAGTGGGACAGAAACCGCGATCATTGTCGGGGTGGGGCCGGGTCTCGGCGCCTCGCTCGGACGTATCTTCTCGCGCGCCGGCATGAAGGTCGCCCTTGCGGCGCGCACGCCGGCCCGGCTGGAGTCGATCGCCGCCGAAATGGGCGATGCCGTGAGCCTGCACGCCTGCGACGCCACGGATGATGCGAGCGTCAAGGCGCTGTTCGCTGCGGTGCCGGATCCGGATATCGTGGTCTTCAACGCATCCGGACGCGTGCGCGGAAGCGTGGCGGACATCGAAACCGAAACATTCGAACAGGCATGGCGCCAAGCGTGTCTTGGCGGATTCATTGTCGGCCGGGACGCTGCCCGCGCCATGCTGCCGCGCGGTTCGGGCAGCATTTTCTTCACCGGGGCCACGGCGTCGGTGAAGGGCTATGCCCAATCGGCAGGGTTCGCGGTCGGCAAATTCGGCCTGCGAGCACTCGCGCAATCCATGGCGCGCGACTTCGGGCCGAAAGGTATTCATGTCGCCCACTTCATCATCGATGGCGGCATTCTGGGCCCGCACCACGCGCCCGACCCCGGCCTGCCGGAAGACCATCTCCTGGTTCCCGATTCGATCGCGGAAACCTATCTGCATGTCCACCGCCAGCACCGCTCGGCCTGGGCGCATGAGGTCGATCTGCGCCCCTGGGTCGAATCCTTCTGAGGCGCGGCTGCGAATGCGGGGATGAGCATGGCGAAGCGCGTGCTGGTTCTGAACGGGCCGAATCTCAACATGCTCGGCCAGCGCCAGCCTGAGATTTACGGGCGCACAACGCTTGCCGAGATCGACGCCGCTATAGAAGCCGCTGCGGGCGAGCTCGGCATGGCGGCGGTCTGCCGGCAGAGCAACCATGAAGGCGAGCTTGTTACCTGGATACAGGAGGCGCGCGGAAACTTCGATGCCATCGTCATTAACGCGGCGGCCTACACGCACACCTCGGTCGCGTTGCTCGACGCGCTGACGCTGTTCGAGGGCCCCGTGGTTGAGGTCCATCTGTCCAACATCCACCGCCGCGAAGCGTTCCGTCATCACTCCTACATATCGGGCGCGGCGCTGGGCATGATCGCGGGCTTTGGCCCTGTCGGTTACCGCCTGGCGCTGATGGCCCTGGCCGATCGCTGGCGCGCCGACGGGGACACATCGTGAGCGGCTTTCCCATCGATGAGAAAGCGGTCCGGCGCCTCGCAGCGCTGCTCGAGGAAACGGGCGTCGGCGAAATCGAATATCGCGATGGAGACCGGAGCCTGCGAATCTCCGCGCGCGGCGCAGCGCCAGTCTCCGCGCCTGCAGCAGCACCGCCGCAGGACGCCCCGCCGGTCGGCGCAACCCCGCCTCCGCAGCAGGCGTCCCCAGTCGCCGAGGGCACGCCCGTCACGGCGCCCATCGTGGGCACGGTCTATCTTCAGCCGGAGCCGGGGCAGCCGGCATTCGTGCAGATCGGCGACCGCGTGCAGGCGGGTCAGACACTGCTGATTATCGAGGCGATGAAGGTCTATAACCAGATTCCCGCCCCCTCGGACGGCGTCATCCGGCAGGTTCTCGTCTCCAGCGGCGATCCGGTCGAATATGGCGAGACCCTGATGATTCTCGGCTGAGCCGGTGTTCGAAAAGGTCCTGATCGCCAATCGCGGCGAGATCGCACTCCGCATCATCCGCGCCTGCCGCGACCTCGGCATCCGCACGGTCGCGGTCCATTCCACCATCGACTCCGACGCCATGCATGTGCGCCTTGCCGATGAAAGCGTGTGCATCGGCCCGCCAGCGCCGCGCGACAGCTATCTGAGCATGGCGGCGCTGGTCTCGGCCGCCAGCGTAGCCGGCGCCGACGCCATTCACCCGGGCCTCGGCTTCCTCGCGGAGAACGCCACCTTCGCACAGATAGTTTCCGATCACGGCTTCACCTTTATCGGGCCGAGCCCCGACCATATCGCGGTGATGGGCGACAAGATCGCAGCCAAGACGGCCATGGCGGCCGTCGGCATTTCCGGCGTCCCGGGCGGCGATGATGCGGTCGGGGACGAAGCGGAAGCCACGCGGATCGCTGGCGAGATCGGCTACCCCGTACTGGTCAAGGCGGCGGCGGGCGGCGGCGGGCGCGGCATGCAGATCGCCCGCACGCCGGAGCAGCTTGGGCCCGCGCTCGGGCTGGCGCGGCGGGAGGCCGCCAGCGCCTTCGGCGATTCGCGCGTGTTCATCGAGAAATTCGTCGAAACCCCGCGCCATATCGAGGTCCAGGTGCTGGCGGATTCCCACGGCAATGCCGTTCATCTGGGCGAGCGCGACTGTTCCATCCAGCGCCGCCACCAGAAGGTGATCGAGGAGGCGCCCTCCCCTGTTCTGGACAAGGCCCGGCGGGACGGGATCGGCGAGCGAGCCGCGGCGGCTGTCCGGCGGCTCGGCTATCTGGGCGCTGGCACGCTGGAGTTCCTGTTCGACGGGCGGGACTTCCACTTCATCGAAATGAACACGCGCCTTCAGGTTGAGCATCCGGTCACCGAAATGGTGACAGGCATCGACCTCGTGCGCGAGCAGATCTGCCTTTCCTCCGGCG
>LXNI01001051.1_pt1 | contig 26734 bp, 21 predicted proteins | sample 809091 | NCBI WGS metagenome assembly LXNI01 (sample SAMN04870527, study PRJNA318959) | sponge metagenome | biome: 01000161; feature: marine sponge reef; material: water | host: Sarcotragus foetidus | place: Greece: Milos, Mediterranean Sea | collected 2013-05-29 | depth 5-7 m | reverse complement strand
AATTACGCTAAATCCGGCAACGGCGAAGGGCGTATTTATGTTGGTCTCCCTGGAAATACTAACACTGCGGATGCCATTGGCGGTTGCACTATTACCGTGGTTGACGACAACAACTCGGCCTATGTTGGTCAGCGCAATGCCCATCCCTACGGCGGCATGTGGCAAACGACGCCGTATTGCAAGGGTCCCGTTAATTGCGGATGGGATTAGTCTGGGCATTGCCATGGCGGCAAAGGTGGCCGCGACAAAGAGGTTAAAAGCGTTCTTTTAGCCTCTTTGTCAACTAATCTGTGTCATTCTCATTAAAAAAATCGCAAGTACTGACTGAACAATACAGTCCCAAAGGTAACGCCCACTTCTTCAGCGAATCGCTCAAACAGTGTCGGTTCGAGGGTATAATCGACCAATCGTTCTGTTCCAATGACTTCACGCGCAACCGATTCAATAGACCCAAAACCGTCTATCAGTCCCATTTCCTTTGCACGCTGACCACTCCAAAACAGGCCACTGAACACGATATCGTCTTTCAGCAGCCGTTCACCTCTCCCCATTTTAACCGCAGTGATAAAATGCCGATGAACTTCGTCGAGCATTTTCTGGGCGTGTCTTTCCTGGGTAACATCCCGCGGTGAGAACGGGTCGAGAATGCCTTTATTTTCCCCTGCGACCAGCAATCTTCGTTCAATTCCTAATTTTTTAAGTGTCTCAACAAAACCAAAACCATTCATCTGAACGCCAATAGAACCCACAATGCTGGATGGGTGTGCAAATATTTGATCGGCAGCTGCAGCAATATAATATCCTCCGGAAGTGCATACATCCGATATCGTCACATAAAACGGTTTGGTGGGATAAAGTGTTTTGAGGCGGATAATTTCCTCGTTGATCTGGGCTGCCTGGACGGGCGAACCGCCTGGGCTGTTAAGATCCAGTATTACACCTACTGAGGAATCCGCAGCAAATGCTTTTTGCAAGCTGCGATTAATTTGACTCGCTGTTGTCGCATCCGGCCCAATCACACCACTCAACTCAACCAGCGACGTATGTCGGTCAGAAACCGTTCCCAATCCGGCATCAAAGTAATAATAGGTCATGATGCCAATGTAAGAGACGATTAATAACTTGAAAAACAGCCCCCATCGTCGTCTGATCTTTTTTTCCCGGATATAGTCGTTTGCCAACAAGGACAAAATCCGCATATTTTCCGCATTCAGATAACTGCTGGACTCTGCAGTCCTGTCAGGATACCCGACTCGGCCACGGGTTGACTCACCCGGGACACGATTTTTTTTAAATAACATGATGTTTCACAGTACGATGGTGTTTGGGGGGGGATGAAAATACGATTTTCAACTGATACGGCTCATTCTACCCAGATGGAGCCGATCACCTCTTTTTCAATACAGTCTGTCCTTGCAGAACTGCCTTGCCGTCCTGAGTCGATACGCTTTTCACCGACTCGAACGTATCAAAGCCCCCTTATTGAAACGCCCGTCATTCAACATTTTCATCATGCAAAACCGAGGGCAACCGGCATTGAACAAAGACCGGGGTCTGCCTGATGCTAGATAATCCCCTCTCCTTTTAGCTGTGTCATCTCTGCAGCAGGTATTTTGAGCAACCGGGATAAAACCGCTTCCGTGTCTTCCCCGTGTAACGGTGGCGCTTTACGATAAGACGCTGGCGATTTAGACAACTTCAGCGGATTGGCAACACCGGGAACCCTTCCGGAAAGCGGATGCTCCAGCTCGATTTTCATTTCCCTTGCTAACACCTGCGGATCCTGGAATGCCTTCTCAATGGTATTGATGGCAGAACAGGGGACACCGCTTCGCGGTAGTTCCTCCAGCCAGTAAGCACTGGATTTTGTTTCGATAATTGCCGAGAGTATGGTTACCAGGCTTTCCCTATTTTGATTTCGGCCCGGATTGGTCTTGTATTTCGGATGTTCCGACAATTCCGGTTTCCCGATAAAAACACAGAGATTGACAAACTGCCGATCATTCCCAACGGCAATGATAATTTCCCCATCCGCACTTTTAAAGACCTGGTAGGGCGCCAGATTGGGATGCCAGTTACCGGTCCGGACGGGGACGGTTTCCCCAACAAAATAGTTCATCGCCTGATTCGCCAGCCAGCCCACCTGGGTATCAAGCAGTGCCAGATCGATATACTGCCCCTCTCCGGTGCGATGCCGGTAATGCAAGGCAGCGAGAATTCCAATCGTCGCATACATGCCCGTCGTCAAATCGGAGATGGCCACCCCCACCCGTTGGGAACCGGCACCCGGGCTACCGTCCGGTTGCCCGGTAATGCTCATCAACCCGCCCAGACCCTGGATCAAATAGTCATAGCCGGGTTGGCTGGCCATCGGCCCGGTTTGACCAAAACCGGTGATCGACAGGTAAATAAGCCCTGGGTTGACTTCACTGAGGGTCTCGTAGCCAAGCCCCATCCCGGCGAGTCCACCCACCTTGAAGTTCTCGATAAAAATATCCGCCTTGGACACCAGGCGCTTTAACAGCTCCCTCCCCTTTTCAGACTTCAGATTGAGCGTGACCGACGATTTATTCCGGTTCGCGCTCAGATAGTAAGCGGACTCGTCCGTCTCCTTCCCGTGCTGGTCCTTTAACCAGGGTGGCCCCCATTGTCGGGTATCATCACCGCTGACCGGATGTTCTATTTTGATGACATCCGCACCCAGATCACCCAGGATTTGCGTGCACCAGGGCCCTGCGAGAATTCGAGTCAGGTCAATCACCCGAATGCCCGTTAACGGTGAGGTCATCTCACGCTCTTTCAAACAAGGCGGCAATGCCCTGACCACCACCGATACACATGGTGACAACGGCATATTGACCTTGTTTGTCTTCCAGTTCCGACAGCGCCTTTTCAGTAATGATCGCGCCCGTCGCACCGACCGGGTGGCCGATCGAAATACCGCTACCGTTGGGGTTCAACCGATCTTCTGGAATATCCAGGTCTCTTGCCACCGCAATCGCTTGGGCGGCAAACGCCTCATTCACTTCCCAGACATCAATATCCTTGACCGACAAATCGGTATTTTCCAGCAAATTTCGAACAGCCGGAACCGGTCCGATCCCCATATATTTGGGTTCCACACCGGCAAAAGCATACTTGATCAGTTTCGCACGAGGCCGAACACCGTCCTGCTCAGCCTTGCCCTGTTCCATCAAGACCACCGCACCGGCACCATCATTGATGCCCGATGCATTGCCCGGTGTCACCGTTCCGCTGTCCTTGAAAACCGCACGAAGGCGGCTCAAATCCGCCAGGTCAGTGTCAAACCTGACATGCTCATCCTGTTCAAACCAGGAGCCCCCTTTTTTCGATTTTATCTCTACCGGTATGATCTGTTTTTTAAACCGTCCCGCTTCGATGGCCTTTTGGGCACGCTGGTGGCTTCTCAGTGCAAACGCATCCTGTTCCGCTCGACTGATGCCCCATTTCTCGGCGATATTTTCGGCCGTGACGCCCATATGGTATTTTTCAATCGGACAATTGAGTGCCGCAAGCATCATATCAACCAGTTTGCCATTACCCAGCCGGTTGCCGAATCGCGCACCGGTTGCCATGTATGCACCTCGACTCATCACCTCGACACCTCCAGCAACCGCGCTGTCGCACATCCCCAATTCGATCTGCTGGGCGGCGGTGATGATCGCCTGCAATCCACTGCCACACAACCGGTTGACGGTCACAGCGGGGGTATGATGCGATAATCCACCCTCGATCGCCGCCACCCGCGCAATATACATATCCCGGGCTTCGGTATGAATGACATTGCCAAGGACACAGTGTCCGATGGCCTGTGCCGGAATACCGGCACGTTTCACCGCTTCACCGACCACGATACTACCGAGTTCTGCTGGAGAATGATGTTGCAGGCTTCCGCCAAAATCCCCGACTGCGGTGCGAACACCGCTCACAACCACAATTTCTTTTTTCTTCATCCAAATGTTCTCATTTGAGTGTGCTACTTCAGGCAGGCAACGTGTCTTCAGCCACCCGAGGTGTTTTTTAATTTATGTTTCATGAATCTCCGGAATATTCTTGAAATAGGCCAGCGCCTCGGGATTGGCCAGTGCATCGACATTGCGCACGGCCTCACCATGCACGATATTACGAACCGCCAGTTCAACAATTTTTCCACTGAGTGTGCGGGGGATATCCGGGACGGAAACAATCTTCTTGGGAACATGTCGCCTGGTGGTATTGGACTGTATCACCGCCCTTATTTTCGCTTTCAATTCGGCATCGAGTTCCCTGTTTTCCCGTAACACGACAAACAAGATGATCCGGACATCATTGTCCCACATCTGCCCGATGCACAGACTGTCCACGACTTCATCCACTTTTTCGACTTGTTGATAAATTTCCGCAGTCCCGATACGTACCCCACCAGGATTTAAAACCGTATCGGACCGGCCGTAAATGATCAGACCGTCATTGTCAGTGATTTCGGCATAGTCACCCTGCGCCCAGACGTTGTCAAAGCGGGAAAAATACGCATCCTGATACCGTTTGTGATCGGGTTCGCCCCAAAATCCCAGCGGCATGCTCGGAAATGGCTTGGTACAGACCAGCTCGGCTCTTTTTCCCCGAACCGGCCCGTCGTCATCAAACACATCGACCGACATGCCGAGTCCCCGGCACTGTATTTCTCCGCGGCGTACCGGGCGCAGGGGATTACCCAGCACAAAGCACGAAACGATATCCGTACCACCGGAAATAGATGACAGCATCACATCCTTCTTTATCTTGTGATACACATAATCAAACTGCTCCGCCGCTAACGGGGAACCGGTCGAAAGAATTGCTCTCAATGAGGACAGGTCGTACTCATCCATCGGGTGGAGTCGTGCCTTGTTACAGGCCGCGATATATCGGGCGCTGGTGCCAAAAACGGTGATCTTCAACTCAGAAATGACCTGCCAGAGACTCCTTCTTCTGGGATAAAAAGGCGATCCATCGTACAGGATCAGGGTACAGCCACTGGCCAGACCACTGACGAGCCAGTTCCACATCATCCAGCCACAGGTTGTAAAGTAGAACAACCGGTCACTGCGTCTGATATCAGTGTGTAACTGGTGTTCCTTGAGATGTTGTAGCAATGCCCCCCCTGCACCGTGAACGATACATTTAGGCTTGCCGGTCGTGCCCGAAGAATAAAGGATATAGAGGGGATGGTCGAATGGAAGCTGAGCAAATTCCATGTGCTCGCGTTGCGAACGGAAATCCCCATAAAACAGCGCATTCGGAATACGTGAAATATCCGGTGAATCCTTGAGATACGGAACCATCACGACTTTTTCAATACTGTGTATCTGCTTCGCAATCGAAACAACCGAATCGGTGATATCAAACAACTTGCCGTTGTAACGATATCCATCAATGGCAAACAGCACCTTGGGTTGAATCTGGTTGAATCGCTCAAACACCCCTTTCACCCCGAAGTCCGGTGAGCAAGATGACCAGATCGCACCGAGACTGGCCGTTGCCAGTAGCGCCACAACGGTTTCAGGGCTATTGGGCATATATCCCCCCACCCGGTCTCCCTGACGTACGCCGAGAGACAACAGCAATGCCTGGCACCGAGCCACCTCACGATAGAGTTCCTGATAGGTCACTTCCCTGGTCATCCCGGCTTCACTTCGAAAAATAATCGCCTTTCGAGTGTCCCGGTATCGGAGACAGTTTTCTGCATAGTTGAGCCGTGCGCCCCCGAACCACTTTGCCCCCGGCATGGCATCGGCATTGTCAAGTACCGAAGTCCAGGCTTGACTGTTTATGACATCACAGTATTGCCATAAGCTGGACCAAAAATCCCCTCGATTTTCGATACTCCATTGATACAGGGAATCAAAGTCCCTGATCCTGTGATGATGTCGTTTTGCCACCCATTCGATGAATTCCGACATCCGACATTCCTTGACCAATGTCCTGCTTGGTGTCCACAAGACTTCACCCAGTTGCTGCGGTGTGTGAGCGTGCTGCAAACCGTTACTCCGATCGCGTCAGCATTCTGGGATAACGTGGCTGCAAATGCAGTTGGTCCATCTCTTTTCCTCTACCCAATGACATTCAAGCGCAACGGAAAACCGGATAGGGACCGTGTTGAAAAATCCAGACACGCTGACCGGCTCACCATCATGGACAGTTTACAATGGATAACGATTCATACCTCCATACCTGATCATCACGAATTCGAGATGCTACGATTTTGCAGGCAGCCATTCGTCCCGTCCAGTCCATGGCGATTCGTCTCAGTATTGTGACTCGGGGATATGGACCACCAATCCCTCCAACTGACTTGAGATTTGAATTTGGCAACTCAATCGGCTGTACTCGTCGACATCTTCTGCGAATTCAAGCATGTCCTGTTCCAGATCATCCATTACGGGCAATCTATCCATCCATTCAGGCGCAATGTGAACATGACAGGTCGCGCAGCTACAGGCCCCGCCACATTCTGCCAGAATACCGGAAAAACCCTGACGTCTGGCAACGGACATCAGTGAGTGTCCATTTTTCGCATCAACATGGTGTTCTGTCTGATCATGCAGAACAAACTTGATCATTGTCATCGATTGCTATTTTTGAAAGGTGATTCATTAGTCGGTGACAAATTATTACACAGTCGATTTTGCGATCACAATCAAATCAATGGTAAATCAGCCAATTTCCCCAGCAATTTTGAATCCAATGGCCTGAGATAAACCGAGTATCATGGCAGCACAACCGAGACGGGTGAAACCACTTCAAAAAATTTCAGGGTAGAGGCTGAAAACGCACCCTACCCCAAAAAAAATTGAAAACCATCACGTTATAGTTTACTCTTTAGACATGAATTATGACAGGCTGACCAAGAAGAAAGCGTGCTTGGACGAGTTTCGCCCGTTGTCCGCGGCACTGGCTGGTAATCTGGATGACTGGTTTCGGGTTGAATTGACCTATACCAGCAATGCTATTGAGGGGAACACGCTGACCCGGCGTGAAACAGCGCTGGTCATCGAAAAAGGGCTAACTGTTGGCGGCAAGTCCCTAACCGAACATCTTGAAGCAACCAATCATGCTCATGCGCTGGACTGGATAAGGGAACAAATCAAGCGTAAACCCACCAGCCTGACCGGCAAGGACATATTACATATTCATGAAGTCATCCTAAAAGGCATTGATGAGGCCAATGCCGGACATTATCGCTCTATTCCAGTCCGCCTATCCGGATCAACCGTGATACTTCCGAATGCTCGCAAGGTGCCTGATCTGATGGCTGAATTTGTCGAATGGCTCGGCAAGGATCAAGAACTGCATCCGATTGAACTCGCGGCCGAGGCGCATTACAGGTTGGTTACCATCCACCCTTTTGTGGACGGCAATGGACGTACGGGGCGATTGCTCATGAACTTGATTTTGCTGATGACGGGTTATCCTGTGGCCATCATCCGCAAGCGCGACCGCTTGTCCTACATCGGTTCACTTGAGGAAGCACAGCTTGGGGGTTCAAAAGACAACTATCACACAATCATCGCCAAGGCGGTAGAGCGCTCGTTGGACATTTACCTAAACGCGGTCACTGGAGAAGATATCGAACAACCGGAAAATGATAAGTTGCTGAAAATTGGAGAGCTGGCCAAGCAGGCGGGGGAGCGCAATTCGACCATTCGCCATTGGACCAAGGAAGGGTTACTGAGTGTGGCCGAAATCACTGAAACGGGCTATCAGCTGTATGCCCCTGAAATGGTTGAGCGTATAAAGCAAATTCATGCGTTCAAGGCGCAACGTTTTACGCTTCGGGAAATCAAAAACAAGTTGGTGGCAGGATAAGTGGAAGTCTCTCTGCCTCTTACTCCAAACGGTTTCCGGTTGTCCTGCACGGCTTGCTGATGAGCCGTTTTGTCGTCATCCACACGGAGGTCCGAGCAAAAGACCCGGTCAGTCGATTTGTTATCGCAATCGATCTCCGTTTCCACGGTATCGCCTGTATAACAATGGAAGCATCAACAAAAAACGTGACTCATTCATCTCGTGATCCCCTGTCCCATGCCGGGTAAGACGACCCATCAACACTGGCCACGCTTCATTGCGTTTGTAGACATGAATGCGTTTTTCGCGTCGATTGAACAACGCGATCAACCTGATTATCGGGGTAAGCCGATCGGTATTACCAACGGTAAAAGCGGCACCTGCCTGATCACTTGCTCCTATGAAGCCAGGGCACGTGGCATCCATACCACCATGCGATTGCAACAAGCCCGGGAAATATGCCCTGATATTATCCAGGTGCCCGCGCGTCCCGAGCGTTATGCCGAAATATCAACAGTCATTATGGAAATACTCCACACGATCACACCGGACGTAGAGGTATTTTCAGTCGATGAGGCGTTTCTTGATATCACGCATTGTCAGCGTTATTGGAACCAATCACCCGAAAAGATCGGGAAAATGATTAAAACACTGATCTGGGATGTCGCTGGTCTGCCTTGCTCGGTCGGGCTCAGTGGAGACAAGACAACCGCCAAATACGCCGGCAAGCAGAACAAACCGGATGGCTTGACCATCATCCCTCCCTGGGAAGCCCAAGCCCGGTTGAAGCATGTTCCGGTGAGAGAGCTTTGCGGTATTGGCAAGGGGATTGCCGACTTTCTGGCGCAACGCGGCGCTATCACCTGCGGAGACGTTGCCAAATTACCGGTCAGTGTGCTTGGCAAACGCTTCGGCAATCCAGGCAGGCGAATATGGCAAATGTGTCAGGGTGCGGACCCGGTTTCGATTGAGACGGCGATCATGCCGCCCAAAAGTCTGGGGCATGGAAAAATAATGCCGCCCAACACCACCGACAGGCGTATTGTTTCGATGTATCTTATTCACATGGCCGAGAAGCTGGGGGCTCGTTTGAGGCAGCACTCGCTGGCTGCACAAACCTATCTGATCAGATTACGTACTGGAGATAACTGGATCGGCAACAAGTACAAGACGATCCTGCCGGTCAACGACAGCCGACCCATTATCAACTTGTGCCATACAATGATGTCCGATTGTTGGCAGGGTGAAGGAATTTTTCAGGTGCAGATAACGGCGCTTGATCCGAAGCCGGAACAGGATCAAACAGATCTGTTTGACGCGGAAGAAAATCGGTTTCGCCGATTGAATCAAACCATGGACAGGATCAATACCCGCTACGGGGAATTTACCCTGGCCCGTGCAAAGCTGATGCATCGCTCGGATATGCCCAACGTCATTTCCCCCGCCTGGAAACCGTATGGACACAGGCAGACGATTGTTCCAACGGCGGAACAGCAAAACAAATGATCACCGACCATAGACTGGTACCGCTGCCACGATAATCGCACGACCCGAGACCGGAAGCCTCTGACCAGACATCCGCAAGGTCATTGTGGAAACACCATCCCAAACAGGATCAATGCAGTGGCGTATGCACCGTATCCCAAGAGGAAAACTGCCCCTCGGGATCATTGACGAAGAAAACGATGGACCAGCGCGCGCACAAACGGTTCACATTCCGTTTTCCAGACGAGTGCAGCACATCGTGCCAAGCTGGCTTTATCTGCCCCCCGGATGCCTGGAAAAGCATCCATGCTGGCATGAAAACCGCTGTCCCATCCCGATGTCGCACCGGAAAGAGCGGATGCTTATTGCAACAGCCGATGCGAAGCCCTGGAGCACTGTCACCCAAAACCAGGGTACTAAAACCCTTGTCATAATGCGCCTGCGCACAAAACGGGCCTGCTGCACCGGGCGAGTAGCTCAAAAACCGAAGCGTACCGTCAATCAGGGAATTACCCTCAAATATTCGTTCCCGATAATCCGGCAAACAGTGTGTAAAGATCGTCTCCAGGGTCGCTTCGGCATGTCGATAAAGGTGCTCTGCAACCACAAAAAACCGAGCCACTACGGGATTGTTGGCCTGCAATATGACACATGACCGATGATCCTTGAGTGAAGGCGCCCAGTGAAAAAACTGTTTGGAGTCTTTGCTGTCCCGTCCGGTTCTGTCAGTATAGCCGTCTGGCGTCGCACGATATTTCCGGGGCGGGAAATGCAGTTGTTGCTTCAATATCTCCGGTAATGCCAGAAAAGCGAGAAAAGCTTCTGAAGCAGACGCAAGTGCCTCTCTTGATACCGCTGAGGGAACAATCGCAAAATGGTGTTGATCGAGACTGTAATCAAACTGTTCCCGGTTCGGAGTCACAATAGTATTCTGCATAACCTTTCCAGAAAATAGCAAGTTTTGAAGGAGATTCCTGTTTTTATCTTACCATTGTCTCACCGGAAGTGGTTCAAACGGATACGACAATCCCGCACAGCACGGGAAACCATCGGTCCGCTTACGGCAGTGCCCCGAAAAAGAAGATATGCCGGTTCAGCACAGACGATTGAAAGATTACCCATTTATTGAGGCATCCTATTTTACCTGCTCACAACACCTGAAACATTTGATATCGAGACATCATGTCGACCCCTCTGATTGCACTGGTCCTGTTCGCTGCGATTCTGCATGCCGGGTGGAATGCAATGGCCAAATCCGGCGGCTCACCTCTTTTCAGCATTGCAGCCTACCGACTGGTCGCCGCCCTGATCAGTCTTTGCCTGATAGGCACTGTCCCCCTGCCTCCCGTGGAAAGCTGGCCATTCATTATTGCATCTACCCTGATTCACACCGGCTACTATTTCACTTTGGCCCAGACATATCGCCATGGCGACCTGTCACTGGTCTATCCCCTGTTCCGGGGTGCAGCACCCATCCTGGTGGCCCTGGGGGCTGCCTGGTTATTGGATGAATGGCTTTCCCTCAAAGTGCTAAGTGGCATCTTGATGATCAGTATCGGCCTGATGTCACTCGTCTTGTTTGGCAGTCGACAGGCCAGGATAACTTTCCCGGTGCTGGCCTGGACGATTGCCACATCGGTCCTGATCGCTGCCTATACCATCGCAGATGGCGCCGGGGTGAGGACAGTACAGAACAGCCTATCCTATATCCTCTGGCTGTTTGTGTTCGAATCACTGCCGATCTGTCTGTGGCTGATGGTCAGACAACGAGAGCAATGGCTGGGCTTTCTGACTCGGAATCGGACGCAGGCGCTACTGGGTGGACTGGCCTCATCAGCCGCTTACGGCATAGTCATCCATGCCATGGGGCTTGGAGCCATTGCCGCAGTGTCATCGTTACGGGAAACCAGCGTCATCTTCGCTGCAATGATCGGAGCCGCGTTGCTCAAGGAACCGTTCGGACTTCGGCGCACCATTGCCGCCATTTGGGTCACTGTCGGCATAGTCATCATCCGTTATTTTAGCTGACTCCTGAAAACCCTATCCATTACTGTTCGACCGGCTTTCCGGCAGCAGGCTGCGCTTTGACGCGTTCCGGATGCTCCATTCGTTCGCCCGAAACTATCAATGGGCTCGCTGGCCGGATAAAGCCACCCCATAAAGACAGGTGTATTTTACGTTATGAGACCCTTGGCTTTGCTTGTTGTTTTTAAAATTAGATTGGCGCAGAGTCAACCGCCAGAACATGGGTTTTGACTTTTCCCTAGAACACGTCGAGAACTGATACGATGTACACCGAATCGACGCCCACAGTCGCCTCCTTTCCGAAAACACGACCAGAGCATCGAACGAGGCTACTCTAGTGACCGCCAGGGCAACCAGGTCGTCGCCAGCCACAGTCATCACCTTCCCGCCAGAAAGACCCCCGCATCTATAAACAAAGTCCCACAGCAAACACAGCTTGCTACCTCGACTGATCTAATGCCTGGCGAATCATCGGAATGACAGGCGTGACCTCGCCCTTCTCCCAGATTTCCACCATCAAGTCACTGTCGGTGTGTACTCGATTCACCACGAACTTCCATGTGGAAGCATCGTAGACAGTCAGTCCAGCGGGGACCTCGACCTCACTGAACTGTAGCGGGAGGATCACCCTAACCGAGTAACGCATCGGCATCAGTTCGGCGAAAAACTCCGGTCCGTAGCAGCACACGGACTTGCGCTCGATCACCTCGATGACATCAACCAACCTCCGAATACATGACCGAATCTCGTCAAGCACCTGTCTGACCGCCTCGTCCATCTCTAGCTCGCTGGCATTTCGCTCGACAGCGCGCCCCCTGAGATCACGGATATACGCTGCCTGAATGCTCTTTGCATCTGCCCCATGGTACGGCCATATCTCAAGCGCGCGCGAAACCAGACGCTCCCCACGACCCCGGATTTCCGCAGTGGGCCATTGCGCCTTATCTCTGACATCCTCGTTCAGTCGTACCGCGCTGTGCCGGAATCCACCTTCTACGGATTTCTTTTCTTCAAACGGGCGGTTCGAATACGTACTGTTGTACGCCGTCAGCGTTAAGTTCCCCAATCGGTGCAGCCAAGCCGTATGGTCTTCGACCCAATTCTCGCCGAGCATGTCCTGCCACTCAGGCACATCCGTGATCTCTTGGGGCATAATGTGCTCGATCGAGTAGTTCTGGACTGGACTCGGCTCCTGATATCCCGTGTTTTCAAGCCGGTCGAGTATGTGCTTGCAGACGCGTAGACCATAAAGGTCATGCTCCTGCAGCCCTCTCTTGAATTCCTCGTCACCTGGAAAGCGATTGTTGCCCCTCAGCCGTGCCAGTGCGACCTGTAACGACTCAAATACTGATTCGTGATGGAGATCGTGCGCGATCCGAGCGAAGATTGACCAATAGCCACGCGTCTGCAACCCGAGAACTGCGCGGCGCAACAGATAACTTTCTATCAGTTTCACCGCACGGACGAACTCGTCTGGAGAGAGTAAATCCTTTTCGTGGCAGTCGTACAGCCGCATAATCAACAACGCTTGCGTCGTGTTCAATGACCGCATATGACCCATCGCGTCAGCAAGCCATGGATGCTGCATTGGCGCGATCCCGAGAAACGACGCATAGGAACGAGCGACGCGGGCCATATCTAAGAGCAAATCTTCCAAAGTCCGCTCACTATAGCGACTCAGGAAGAATTTGAACTCGTCGTAGATGCGATCGAGACGAACTTGTTGAGTCACGCGCTGTTTCAGCGCCATATAGTCACGCAGGAAGCCGTCAAACACATTTCCCGACGTGCGGAACAGAGCCTCGATCTTGCTCCAATACTCATCATAAAGCCGCGTTTGCTCTGACTCATCGAGACCCATCAGGAGGTAATTCCGAACTAGATCGCTTTGTCTCAAATCAACTCCCGTGGAATTCATGCTCTCAAACACGAGCTGTGGATGATCGACTCCTCGATCAAGCGTGACATCCACCACATTTAGGTACGCAATGCCCCTATACACATCCTCTGGGTCACAACCTGGTTCCCGTAGGGCGGATCGGAAGAATTCGTAGGCTTCAACAAGCAACTCTGAGTACACGGTGCCGAGTTCGGACGGCTTCTTCCCACCTATGAGTGCCTGGAGCGTAGCATTGTCCCTGCGTCGCAGAAGGAGTTTGTACTGCCGTTCTCCAGATTCGTGCACGTTTTTCAAGAAGTACGCGTCAATCTTCGCGGTCGTCGGACCGTCATCGCCTCCACACCAACCCATTGCATCAATGTGATCGCGCAATGCGATCATGACCACGGTCAACGTCGTCAGTCGTTGTTGGCCGTCGATCAGCAACCAGCTCTGGAATGCACTTGAGACATTGGCCCCGATGTAGACAATCGAACCTATAAAGTGTCCGCTGCCAGCTTCCTCCGTACTCACACGCCTTACATCCTGCCACAATTGCCGGCATTGCTCGCAGGTCCAACTGAAATCCCGTTGGAATACAGGAATGATGAATTGCCTGTTGCCGTTTATGATATCCGTAAACGGACGGTTGATTGCCTGCATAAGTCCCCCGGCATGTCATTTATCTCACCCCAGCGGAGTTCTCTCCCTAGGGCGATCTCTCCTCCCGACGCCCAATCCTCTGACTCCGTGCCCCACCCTGAAATTGACGGACGAACACGGATTATACCTCCGGGTTTCCCCGCGGGGCACAAAGTCTTAGATCCAGAGGCTAAACATTCAAGGGCTGAGGACCGATAATTCCGTTGGGCACTATCCGCGATGGGTTTGGTGGAGGCGCGCGGGGTTCATCCGCCGAGCGGCCCCAACTCGGTAAGCTGTTCCCGGACGACTCGGTGCAGATCCGGCAGGTCGTTCTGGGCATAGTCCCAGACGCGGTCGGGTATCACGGCGGCATAGCCGTGTATTAACAGGTTGCGGAAGTCGACAATCTCGCGCAATCGGGGAATTCGTTCGGCGACTTCCGGGCAGTCCCGATGCAGGCGGTTTAGGGCCTCCCCGATGATCTCGAATTTGCGTTCGACTGCGGCTTGCGTCCGGGTGTCGCCAACGTAGGTCTCGCGGCTCATGTCGTCGGTGAAGCGCACGATGTCCGCGGCCGCGCGGTCCGCATCGGCCAACAGGATGCGAGGATCAGGACGCATAGACGAGTTCGCGCGATTGATCAATCGCCGCGCGCAGGTACGGGTTCCGGATCGCGTCGGATTCGACTAGATCGACGGAACGGCCCAAGGCCTCGCGCAGCGCCTCGGCGAAATCCAAGTACTGCCGGAGCGGTGCCCGCGCGTTGTTGAGCCTGAATTCCACCAGGAAATCAACGTCGCTGGTCAGCGGATTGAAGTCCGTGCCACGCGCCGCCGAGCCGAATATCTCGAGCCGCACGACGCCATGGCGCCGACAGAGTTCGGCCAGTTCATCCTTCTTCTCAGCGATAACGGTGTGCATTCCAAACCCTCCCGCGTCGGCGGCTATCGGTGTCGGTCTTCTTGGTCAACGCAACAATGCCTCCGAGAGCAGGTAATCGACGCGGTGCGCGCCCCGGCGTGGGGAAAGGTCGTGGAGAAGGGCGAGCGTGCTTGGCGCTTGTCTCTCAACGACGCAAAGCGAGTCATGCCGATTCGGGATCGGAGCATTTCAGTTTTGCGGTACGAATTGTGGTACGAATAATTTAAGCTATTGAAATATAAATAATATTGGCGGAGAGGGAGGGATTCGAACCCTCGATACGCTATTAACGTATACACACTTTCCAGGCGTGCTCTTTCGACCACTCAGACACCTCTCCGCATCAAGCGGACTAAATCTATAATATCCAGTGGGTTAAAACAAGCCACAAGCAATATAGTACCAGCATAAAGTGGCAATCACCCTTTTGAGAAATTTCAAGCTATGCCCTTTGGTCTGAACGAGACCAAATTGTCTCTCCAGTCCCTCCTGACAACAGACTCAACCAATATCCACCCTATTGGATTGCCGTTAATTCTTCATGGGATTTTATGGTGTCGGCAAGTGACAGCAAACACAAAAAACCGGCCCAATGCCCTCACATCAAAAAAACAGAGATTTTATAAGAACCCTTATATATCTACGTTTTGTTTAGCGAAAATAATAAAATAATGACTGAGATAATTGTTTTCTCATATCATTTAAAATGGAATATCATCATCAAAGTCATCGAAGGCGGAGGCACCCTGATTGCCTTGCTTGGCAGGTTGTGGTGATGGAGCGGGGGACGGCTGTTTGAACGTGTCACCGACCGGACCTGCCGATGATTCCGACCGTCGTCCAAGCATCCGCATCTCATCGGCGACGATCTCGGTGGTATAGCGATCCTGTCCAGACTGGTCCTGCCATTTTCGGGTCTGCAGTCGACCCTCGATATAGACCTGCGATCCCTTTTTCAGATACTCATTGACAATTTCAGCCAGTCGTCGGAAAAAAACAACACGATGCCACTCCGTGCGTTCCTGTTTTTCACCGGACTGCCTGTCCTTCCAGGTTTCACTGGTCGCAATGGTTACATTGGCGACGGCATCTTGATTCGCGGTATATCTTATTTCAGGATCCCGCCCGAGATTTCCCACCAGAATGACTTTGTTAACGGTCATGTTCGCTCCTCTCTTTCTGTATTATTCGTTCAAGTTCAGCCTGATCAAAGTGATCGCCATCAATCGTCAGACAGGCTGTCGTTTCCTCGTCCACCATCGCAATTTCTTCAATGCCCTTAAGCTGTCCTATTCTATCAATCAGTCGTGTTCGCTGCGAGTCCGAATAGCGTGCCATCGAAATGGTTTTACTCGATAAGAGCGTCATTTTGCCCGATGTCACGGCGATACCCAACCACAACAGTACCGAAATCCCGCAAAAACCAAAAACACTGTGCACGCCAAAAGCACCATACAACCATCCTGCACAGATCCCACCGGTAAACATACCGAAAAACTGAAAACCATTATATATCCCGATCGCACTTCCCTTGCTGGTCACCGGCGCCACCCGCGAGATCAAGGCAGGCAACATCGCCTCCAACGCATTAAACGCACTGAAAAAAACAAACAGAATTGCACCGACAGTCCATAAGGAACCCGGGTCGCTCAGCATGAACAGCCCCAATGCGACTGACAAAAGCAGGATCGCTCGTACAAACCAGACCTGTTCCCGGCCTTCTCTCGAACCGCCCAGAACAAATGGGACCATGCCGGCCACTGAACACAGCAATACCAGCAAGTAAAGCTTCCAATGTTCCGATAAATCGAAATTGAATTCATCCACCAGATAAAGAGGCAGCACAACAAACAGTGCCGTAAGCACCATGTGCAGACAAAAAATACCGATATTCAGTCGAACCAACTGGGGCATTTTGAACACGGCGGCCAAACGATTTGGCATGGGGAGAATATCCCGGTGCTGAAACACTTTCGTCGGGTTCGGAACAATCCAGTAAAGCACCATCATCGCAACCAGCACCAATCCCGCAATCATCCAAAAGATACCGGACACGCCAATCGCGGACTCCAATATCGGTGCGATAACGATAGAAACGAGAAAGGTAAAACCAATACACATACCGATCACCGCCATCGATTTGGTACGCTGCTGTTCTCGGGTCAGGTCCGCAGTCAACGCAAGGATCACGGATGATACGGCGCCAGCGCCCTGCAACGCTCGACCCATGATCAGCATGATCAGCGTTTCGGACAATGCGGCGATAATACTACCGAGCATAAACACAATCAGCCCGACAATAATGACCCGCTTTCGCCCAAATCGGTCGGAGGCCAGCCCATACGGAATCTGAAACAGTGCCTGCGTAAACCCGTAGACGCCCATCACCAGCCCCACATAAAACGGCGTCGCATCAGCGAATTGCTGCGCGTGCAGCGAGAGGACCGGCAACAACAGGAACAGTCCAAACATCCTCAACGAAAAGATACCGCCCAATGAAACGATCGCCTTGCGCTCGGTCGCGTTCAGAGGGGTACTTTTGGCTGCTCTTTTCAATTTTTTATTGAGAGTTGGTGTCGCGCGCGCGTATAGTATCAGGTTTGCTTTGATTCGCGTAACCATTCATCGTGACCATAGAAGAAATTCAAATACGGGGGGCCAGAACCCACAATTTAAAAGGCATTGATCTGGATCTGCCCCGGGACAAACTCATCGTCATTACCGGTTTGTCCGGCTCAGGAAAGTCTTCATTGGCCTTCGATACCATTTATGCCGAAGGGCAAAGACGTTATGTCGAGTCGCTGTCAACCTATGCCCGACAATTTCTTTCGATGATGGAAAAACCGGATGTCGACTTGATTGAAGGCCTGTCTCCGGCCATCAGCATCGAACAAAAATCTTCTTCCCACAATCCACGCTCAACAGTCGGTACCGTCACCGAAATCTATGACTATCTTCGCCTTTTGTTTGCGCGCATTGGAGAACCAAGATGCCCGGAGCATGGCACCACACTCCAGGCACAGACAGTCAGTCAAATGGTGGACAAGGTGATGGCACGCCCGGCGGACACCCGGATCATGCTCCTGGCGCCCGTAGTGAATGACCGTAAGGGTGAATTCCAGCAATTGCTCGGCGAACTGCACTCCCAAGGATTTGTCCGCGCATTGATCGACGGTCAAATGACCGAACTGGGCACCCCACCGCCCCTGGACAAGCGATACAAGCACAATATTGATGTCATCGTCGACCGTGTCATTATCCGTGAAGGCTATCAACAACGGCTTGCCGAATCGTTTGAGACCGCGCTCAATCTGACCGATGGGACCGCGAAGATTGCGGTTCTTGATGCGCATCGGGAAATCGGAGAAATGGAATTGTTCTCCAGCCGCTTTGCCTGCCCTTTTTGTGGATTCAGCCTCAATGAACTGGAACCCCGACTCTTTTCATTCAACAACCCGGCCGGGGCCTGCGGGGAATGTGATGGATTGGGCATCAAGCAATTTTTCGATCCTGACCGGGTCGTCCTGCATCCCGACCTCTCCATCGCTGCTGGCGCGATTGCAGGGTGGGACCGACGCAACGCCTACTACTATACACAACTCAGTTGTCTGGCCGAACACGATCAATTCAGTATTGAAACCCCCTTCCATACCCTGCCTGAAAAAGCCAGAAACCGGGTTTTATATGGCAGCGGCAAAGAACGAATTAATTTTGTCTATTCACGACCCGGACGAAAGATTCAGAAAAGGCATGTTTTTGAGGGCGTGATTCCGCATCTGGAACGGCGTTATCGGGATACCGACTCATCGGCAGTCCGGGAAGAGCTGGCGAAATACCTCAGCACCCGGATATGCACCGCTTGTGCCGGCAGTCGATTAAAAACCACGGCGAGAAATATCTTCATCCACAACCAGGCCATCCATGATTTGACGGCACTCTCTGTCGGAAAAACACTGGCATTCTTCCAAAACCTTGAACTGGAAGGGCGAAAAGCGGAAATTGCGGAAAAGATCGTACTTGAAATCAATGCCCGACTCGGATTCCTGTCCAATGTGGGGCTTGACTATCTGTCACTGTCTCGCGCTGCAGATACCCTGTCTGGTGGCGAAGCACAGCGGATTCGGCTGGCCTCGCAGATCGGTTCCGGTCTGGTCGGGGTGATGTATGTATTGGACGAACCGTCAATCGGTCTGCACCAAAGAGATAACGCACGACTGCTAAAAACACTCTTTCATCTTCGCGATCTGGGTAATACGGTGATCGTTGTCGAGCACGACCAAGAGGCCATTCTAAGTGCAGATCACATCGTCGATATCGGCCCGGGAGCCGGGAAGCATGGCGGGACCATTGTTGTCCAGGGATCTCCCGCGGAAATCGTCAATTTTCCCGCATCAATTACGGGGCAATATCTCAGTGGACAAGAAAAAATTGAAGTACCCCGCCACAGAACATCACTCAATCCACACAAACAGCTGCGGGTCGTTGGTGCCTCCGGGAATAATTTGAAGCATGTCAATGCTGACGTTCCGATCGGTCTCTTTACCTGTATCACCGGTGTCTCCGGTTCCGGGAAATCGACACTGGTCAACGGCACCTTGCATCCTGCGGTCGCCCAACAGTTAAACCTGGTACGCGCCAAACCGCAACCTTACCAGGCGATTGGCGGTCTTGAACATTTTGACAAGATTATTGCAATCGATCAAAGTCCGATTGGGCGAACACCCCGCTCCAACCCGGCCACCTATACCGGTCTATTCACCCATATCAGAGAATTGTTTACCCAGACCCAGGAGGCCAGGGCCAGAGGTTACAAGCCCGGTCGATTTTCCTTCAATGTCAAAGGAGGCCGATGTGAAGCGTGCCGGGGCGATGGGTTGATTTGTGTGGAAATGCATTTTTTGCCCGACATCTATGTACCCTGTGATGTGTGCAAAGGGGTCCGGTATAACCGGGAAACACTGGATGTCCGCTATAAGCGAAAAAATATCAGCGAAGTGCTGAACATGACCGTCGAAGATGCGGCCTGTTTTTTCTCGGCCATTCCGGTGATCAAACGCAAACTGGAAACCTTGCTGGATGTTGGGCTGGGTTATATTACCCTTGGCCAAAGTGCCATCACACTCTCAGGGGGAGAAGCCCAGCGGGTCAAGCTGTCCAGGGAACTGTCCAAAAGAGATACCGGAAGAACACTGTATATCCTGGATGAACCGACCACGGGGTTACATTTTCACGATATTCGCCAGCTACTGCGCGTTCTTCACCGACTTCGGGATCAGGGCAATACCATTATTGTGATTGAACATAATCTGGATGTCATCAAAACAGCCGACTGGGTCATTGACCTGGGACCTGAAGGCGGAGATGGAGGAGGTCAAATTATCGCCTGCGGCACTCCCGAACAAGTGGCGACCAACCCACATTCTTTTACCGGCAGATATTTAAGTTCGGTCTTGCTCAACAGCACTGCCCCTCCGGTTGCTGATCGGTTGGCTTGCTAAACGCAACAGCCCATTGACGGTAATCAGTGGGTGACGCGTTTTACATCCAGCACGTTCGGAATGGTCGACAACTGCCTCAATACCCTGCTGAGTTTTTGTATACCGGTAATGTCCAGTCTGATCTGGATATTGGCAACGTGCTCATCATCCGTTTCCATGTTGACCATCAACAGATCAATCTTGTTTGTCTTCAGTATCTCGGTGACATCATGCAACAGTCCGCTTCGATGATAGGCTGATAACTGGACATCGACAGGATAGGATGAACCGCTCTTTTCTCCCCATTCGACATGGATGAGACGACTCGCCTGGCTGTCATTGAGATTCAGGATGTTGGCACAGTTCTGTCGATGTATGGTGACACCCCGACCGGCGGTTATATAGCCTATGATCCTGTCCCCCGGGACAGGATGACAACAGCGTGACATATGGGTCAGCAAATTCCCCACTCCGGCAACTTTAAAATCATCCGTATTGGCGTCAGGCCGAAAGGCAGCCGTCTTGATTTTGGGCAATGTTTCGCCGGTCACCCTAAACGGTGACAACGCTTTCGATAGCTTGTAATCACCGGTTCCAATGGCAGCGAGCATGTCATCCACTTTATTGAAATGGGTTGATTGACACACTTTGTCATAACTCAGATCATCAAGACCAAGACGATGCAGTTCCTTTTCAAGCTGCGATCGGCCCTCGGAAACATGTTGGTCATAATCCCGGTGTCTGAACCATTGCTGAATACGACTTTTCGCCCGATGCGTTCTCGTATACTGCAAATCCGAGCGAATCCAGTCACGACTCGGCCCTCCGGTTTTGGACGTTTGGATGTGCACCTGGTCCCCGGTCTTCAGTTGATAGTCGAGCGTAACCATTTTTCCGTTGATTTTTGCCCCGCGGGTACGGTGACCCACTTCGGTATGAATGGCGTAGGCGAAATCAATCGGAGTCGATTTGCCTGGAAGATCAATCACCGTCCCTTTAGGGGTAAATACATACACCCTTTCGTCTTCTATCTGCCCTTTAAACTGATCTGCCAATTCGGTTTCATCCATGAGTTCCTCTTTCCATTCCAGCAACTGTCTCAGCCACAATACTTTGGAATCAATCGTCGCATTGTATGTGGCCTTTTCCTTATAGCGCCAGTGGGCAGCGACACCGAGTTCATTTTCTTCGTGCATGGCATAGGTCCGAATTTGTACTTCGACGCTTTTTTCATGCGGACCGATGATCACGGTATGGATTGACCGATAGCCATTTTCCTTTGGAGTGGCGATATAGTCATCAAACTCACCAGGCAGATGGCGCCAGTTGGTATGTACGATACCGAGCGCGGAATAGCAGTCAGAAACACTCTCAACAAGAATCCGTACTGCCCTGATGTCCCACAGATTTTCAAACGTGACCCCCTTGTTTTTCATTTTTTTCCAAATACTGTAGATATGTTTGGGACGCCCGTAGACCTTGGACTTGATACCCACTTGCGAAAGGGACCGGTTCAGACGGGCAATGTAATTTTTTATGTAATGTTCACGGGCCACCCGTTTTTCGTCCAGTGCTGCAGCCAATTCGACATAGGCCACCGGTTCCAGACAGCGCATCGCATGATCCTCCATCTCCCACTTTAGCTGCCAGACCCCCAATCGATTCGCCAAGGGCGCGTAAACATCCAGCGTCATCTGGCTGATCTCTTTTTGTATTGAGGGTGCCGCTGATTTGAGATGACGCAAAAGCCGAAGTTGGGTCGCCAGCTTGATTAACACAACCCGAACATCATCCACCATGGTAATCAGCATCTTTCGAAGATTTTCCTCGTTGGCTTCGGATTGGGATCGATTCTCAGAAGCAGACAGCAAACCCGACAACTTGTCCATTCGATTCACCCCGGTAAGCAGTGTCATCACGTCCTTGCCAAAACGGTGTGTAATTTCCGCTATTTCCGATTCTGAAAAAGGCTGATAGGCATGCAGCATGCCAACAACAATGCCCTGTTGGTCTATTCCCAGTGTTGCCAATATCTCAGCTGATTCACTTGCACAGACATGCGCATGAGTATCCCCTCTGGGGCAATTCTCAGACAACCAGTTCAGCGAATTGACCAATGATTCTTTCATTGAAACCGATCACATAACAGCAATGAGCCAGATAAAATTATAGTGTAGATTGAACGCACAAAGACATGTCTGGCGTCGAATATGTAGAGTGTTGAATAGGCTCTGAACACAGATCAGTCACATATCATGGGATATTCACCGATTGTTCAATCAGTCCGGCCTGGCAGCACGACCATCGGCATCGTGTCCGATCCGCAAACAGCTGGACATGTCGACTTTGTTCAGATGCAATTTGTCCACAGGACGAATCCGTACGAATGGATGAAATACTCTAACCAGTCCAGGAACCGGGGTGCCAAGGGGCATGATTGAACCAATATCCGAAGGCATCTATAGGGGATGATATACTACTTGTCTATCCACCCGAATCAGACAACAGGACAAACCGTTTCGTTGGAAATACCGATCATGCCTTATTCTTTGCCGTCCCTAGTGACCGTGATCAGTCTTTTTATATTGATCACCTCTCGTCCCCTGATCGCCCAGTCCGGATGTGAAAACTGGAATACTCCGGAATTTTTCACGGATACCACCGCACAAATCGTTCAAAGATGCCTTGAGACGGGAGCCGACCCCAATGCACGCTACACATTCCCCCGGTCATTTATCAGTCGGACCCCTTTACACTGGACCGCATCTTTCAGCGGAACACCGGAAGTCGTGCAGCTTCTCCTGAGCGCAGGGGCTGAGATGGATGCACGTGATGAGTATGGACGAACCCCTCTGCACGAAGCTGCACACAGGGCAGCCCCGGATACCGTGCAGGCTTTCTTGAATGCCGGGGCAGACCGGAATGTCCGTAATCACTACGGTTATACGCCTCTGCGCTGGGCGGCAGCGTATAGCAAACAGCCTGAAGTCGTACACATGCTTCTGAACGCACAAACCGATTCAAATGATGATGTCGATACCCTCTTGCATGATGCCGCCGCACACAACAGAACCCCCGAAGTGATACGGACTCTCCTCAATGCCGGGGCAAACCTGAATGCTCGTGACAAATACGGAGCAACACCCTTGCACAGCGCCGCCAAACACAGCATGGCGCCTGAAATCGTACAGTTCCTCCTGGATGCCGGAGCCCAGCTGGATCCACGTAACAGGCATGACCGTACTCCTTTGCACGAAGCCGCACGGTACTGCCTGATGCCTGAAATCGTGCAGTTGCTTCTGGATACCGGATCGAATCCCAATGCACTTGATGTCAACGGCAACACGCCCTTCGATCTGATCCCAGCGAATAGTCCACTCAGAGGAACCGTCGTTTATCGGCAACTAGACGAGATGCGGCTCAGATAACGCAAATCATGCGTGTCTTTCTTTGCCAATCAGCACAGTTTACCGATTGAGGGAAAACCGAAAGGTTGCACAAACATGATATGGCTGGCACTAATTCAGTGACCACCTGAACGCTCCCCTTTATAAGGTCAATTAACGGAAGCGAGAGAACCGAACTTAGACAAAGCAATTGAAAGCAATGTAGACTACATTGTCAGCAATAAATTCGGGCTACGTAAATCATCGAACATCGCTTATATTGCAATCAACAAAATCAGACCACAAATACCTGTTAACGCAGAACAGGGGGGCCAAATGCAAGTTGAACTTAATTCTTACGGCAATCAACACAGAACGATTTCACCTTTTCAGGAGTTAGGAGCCTATGAAACTTTATGGCAGGATGTGAAAACCAGTTTCAAGTCTATTGCGGAAAAATTCGCAGCAAAACCGGGTTGCCTGCCTTCTGATTTTGTTCAGCTTTTAAGAGCTGAGCAAAATGCAAAACATGTCACCGATAGTTTACGAAGCAAGCTCGGCAATTTTGGAGTCCGTATACATGGCGCTGCCGAGTATCCGGAGAGATTAAGAGATGCTCGTCACCCGGTTGAGTTGCTCTACTATCAAGGCTGGTGGGATCTTGTCCATTCTCCCAGCGTAGCCGTTGTCGGTGCCCGGGAACCCACCGATGAAGGGCAACGCCGTACACGCAAACTGGTTAAAATGCTTGTACGCGATGGCTTCACAATTGTTTCAGGGCTTGCGAAAGGCATTGACACCGTCGCACATGAAACTGCAATAAGCCAAGGCGGAAAAACCATTGCAGTTATCGGAACGCCTTTGTCTCATACATACCCCAAAACCAATGCCGAACTGCAAAAACAAATTGCAGAAGAGTTCCTCTTGATAAGCCAAGTACCTGTGATTCGATATGAAAGCCATGATTACCGATATAACCGTGGTTTCTTTCCCGAACGGAATAAAACAATGTCGGCGCTTACAAAAGCCACGATTATTGTTGAGGCGGGAGAGACTTCGGGAACCCTCATACAAGCCAGGGCCGCTATTGAGCAGGGAAGGAAACTTTTGATTCTCGACAGTTGCTTCCGCAAAGATGCCCTGACCTGGCCGAAGAAATACGCTGAAAAAGGGGCAATACGCATAAAAAGCTACAATGACATCAGGAACGCCCTTTCCAAGTCATCTGACTGAAATCGATGAACTCGTCTGTTCGGATCATTACTACCTGGAAACGGGAGACAAGTGCTATTTCTTAGGTGAATACACTGCTCGCAAAGGTTTCACGTTCAGTGAAACCAATCGTCTGATCCTTAATCTGAAAAAACCGATGGATCGTCGCAACAAACTTGAGTGGAAATACAAGGAGAAGGCGATAAAAGAGGCGGGGGCTGCCTTCGGTAAGGCAATCCCAACGCAATGGCTTGATCGAGCTGTTTTTGTACCAATACCCCCATCCAGGGCCAGGCATGACCCCATGTACGATAACAGAATGTCCAGAGTGATCGCCGCCATCAGGCCGAGTAATCCGGTTATGTGCCGGGAACTGATTTTGCAGAAGGAAAGCACTGAAGCAACACACGGCAGCAGCAATAGGCCGAATCCACAGGAAATCGGTGAGTTCTATATACTTGATGAAAGCCTGATCATGCCTCAGCCAAATCACATCGTACTCTGTGACGATGTTTTAACCACAGGCGCCCATTTCAAGGCTGCTCAGAAAATATTAGGGGACTTGTTCCCTCGATCAACAATTTATGGGTGTTTTATTGCCAGACGAATTCCCCAGTCTGATTTTACAGAACTATTCAATTCATAGATTCATCACTGATTCTGTCTTCGGTTTGCCTATCTTAACCAGCCGTATCGTTATTCCAACAAACAGTCTCTTGATGACCCTTGCCTGATCCGGCAACAGGCCGGGAACACGTTGCTACTTCACCCGCTGGTTCTGCAGCATCAGGAGGAAAAGGCGTATCGGGTCGGGTTGAAGTCCCGGGACTCGGAGAGGCCGTCGCCCCGATGGTTCAGCACACACGGGGGCTATTACGCCGTGCCCACCGCGCCGAGGCCTTTACGCTGGGGCCGCATCTCGTGGGGGCGGCGTTTGTGTTGCTCGGGTGGGGCGAGCCATTGAGACGATGGACCGGGGCTGAGCCAGGGCGCTAATTACGCGACAACCCCATTGCGAAAGGGAGCATGATCGAGTGATCCATCATAAAACGATAAGAATGTTGGTTCATGATCTCTCCAGGGGTGAATGCCTGGCTATTAAGTGTGCATACGCATACCGGATCCGGCAAGTGTATGTACGCAGCCATCGAGGGATGAAAGTATTACTCGCCAACCATGTGACCGTATACAAATCGTATTTTCCAAACCGTACCGTCAGGGTATGTGATCGTCCAGTGGCCATGTTTTTTATCGCCCACAACTTGGTTATGGTCGGCCTCAGCCAGCACCACGAAACCCAACAATCCGACAAGAAGTATTGACACGGCCCCCCATGGGGTCCGCTTTCTACCACGGTAGGCCGGTATCCGCACCGGTGTCGGTATTACTTGACGTTTCATGGTTTCGATCTCCTGGCCGGTGGCCTGATTCTGTGTGCCCGAACAATAGCAGGGATTCCCACGATATGGCACCACCCGAACAAACCCACCTGGCCCGGTTTGTATGTACACAAACAATTACACACAAGAGTCCGGCTCTACGGTGTCTGCTTTTACTTGATTTACCCGTGTAGGGATCTCCCTCGCCCAGGCGAGTGCAGACCATCGTGCCCGGCTTCACACCGGCCGGGTTTCTGACTGTTCCCACCGAGGTGCTACACGCTGCCGGGCTGTCATCGGCCAAGACACGCTATATCATTGAACTTGCCCACCGTGTCAGCGATGGCCGACTGGACCTGGAGGCGATGCAGAACACACTAGTGGATCGTTTTATTATTTAATATACAAATAATTGAGATTGATTTATGATCACAGGCCGATTCCATCATGGGGTAAACCACATGGGTAGGCCATCACAAAGAGCGAGGTTGGTGTTAT
>LXNI01001050.1_pt1 | contig 26769 bp, 21 predicted proteins | sample 809091 | NCBI WGS metagenome assembly LXNI01 (sample SAMN04870527, study PRJNA318959) | sponge metagenome | biome: 01000161; feature: marine sponge reef; material: water | host: Sarcotragus foetidus | place: Greece: Milos, Mediterranean Sea | collected 2013-05-29 | depth 5-7 m | reverse complement strand
GTCGTTGCTGTCAATCAACACACGTCCGGAGGTTGGTTTGAGGAAGGCGGGTAATAGATACGCTAACGAAGTCTTACCGCAACCCGTTGGTCCAACGATCGCGACCACCTCCCCGATTTCCAAGTCGAGATTGACGCCTTTCAGCGCTTCGTGACCGTCGGGGTATTTGAACCCGACGTCTTCGATCTTCACGCCTTCCCGTATAGGTCCGAGTTCGTTGCCGGGCTTGTGTTCTTCTTCATCAACGACAAGGTCCATGAAGAAGAAGACTCGCCGCGCCGCGGCTGCCTGGTCTTGGACGTTTAACCAAAGTCGACCTAATCCCTGAAACGTTCCTTGCAGTCCCATATACATACCGAATAGCGCACCGAAGTCGCCAACGGTGAGTTGTCCTTCGATCACCAGGTTAGTTACGTGCCAAGCTAGATAAAACCCGAGCGGCCACCCTACGATCTCAAGAATGATTCCGACGCCTAGCCAAGGGAACATCGCAATCCGTGCACGCCAGAACGCATGAGCGGAACGCTTCGCGAAACGCTCCTTCTCCGTTTTCATGGCACCAAGACTCTGAACCGCACTGATGTTGTTCATCGTCTCTTCGAGCGTATTCGTCGTCGCCGCACCAGCGGCCCGCTGATTTTGGGTCATCCGTCGAATCCACTTCGACGGCGCGATCGTCGTGAAGATTGTTATCGGAATCATCAGCGCCATGAGACCAACGATCAACATCGACACCTCGGCATACGTCCACCAAAGCTGATAGAACGTCAGTCCGAGACCCACGAAAATGAAGAATGGCGAGAACACCGTCTCCGTGATATTGGTGAACACCATGGGGGTGTCGTACAAAGTGCGATATAGCGTATCGCCAACCGCCTGATTGTCGATACGGGTCATCGGCGCCCGTATGAGCCGCCTGAATAAGTCGGTGCGCAGTCGATTGATGTAACGTTGTGACAAACGTACACTGATCCACCATTCGGTGATACCCCAGATCCCACCTGCTTCGCTACCGGTGAACGCACCACCTTGACCTCCGCTCACCGCGTTTTCGGCATTGCTCGCCGCATCACGTCCGCCGTAAAGACCTGCGCCCGTACCGCCTGCTCGGGTACCAATAAGAAACAACCCGATCACATAAATAATCAGCAACATCAATGCGATATTCAGAGGTTCTCGACCTTCGAGGATCTCCAATAACCAATGCATGTGAGGTGGGAAATTAACCTCGTCAGCGACGAGCGGTACCTGCAAAATGACGTGATCGATGATGATCTTTGCGAACCAGCCAAGAAACAGCCCTGGAACGATGATGACAGTCCGCATCGCCCATCGAGTTATGAATAGTGCCTTAACGTACTTAAGCCACTTGAATCCTCTGAGGATGATTTTCAGCGAATCAGCGTGCGAAATTTCCGGTGCTGTATCGAGACGATCGTCAAACTGAGCACCCGCCTTGAACCCACTGAGAATCGTATGGTCCTTCTGAGTCGTGTCAGTGGTCTGGTCGACCTTACGTCTCTGAATGAACTTACGAAGCATGACGTTAAGCGCTCACTGAGTCTGTGAGTCTAGTAAGCCGACTTCCTCGGCTTCAACGAAGCGTCGATAGTGACCTTCGGGTATATTCAGCAGTTCGTCGTGGGATCCTGCTTCAATGATTTTTCCGTCCTGAAGAAATGCGATGTTGTCCGCATTCCGAATCGTTGACAGTCGATGCGTGATTAGGAAAACTACTCTGCCCTTACCCCATTCCGCGAGATTCTCTAGGACTTGGTGTTCGGTTTTCGCATCTAACGAAGCGGTCGGTTCATCCAGAATTAGGATAGGCGTGTCTCGAATGACAGCGCGTGCGATCGTCAGGCGTTGGCGCTGTCCAGACGACAGCTTGCTGCCGCGTTCGCCTAAATCAGTGTCGTAACCATCACGGAGCTCCATGATGAATTCGTCAGCGCAGGCGATCTCGCAAGCTCGTTTAACCGCGCTGAATTCTGCATCAGGCAAACCAAACGCGATATTGTCCGTGACCTTACCTGTAAACAGAACATTTTTTTGCATCGCGATCGCGTGATTGCGGCGAATGTCGTCGATCCGAAAATCGCGAATGTCGGTATCGTCGATCACTACCGCGCCACGCGAGGGGTCGTAGAGACGGAGCAAGAGCGACATCAGCGTTGATTTACCCGACCCGGTGACGCCAACTATTGCGGTTATCGTGCCTGCTTGTGCAGTGAGATCGATGCCGTTTAATACCTTTGTACCGTCTTCATACTCAAAATGCACGTCCTGCCAAGCGACGGTCTGCACCTGTTCCGGAAAGTCGATTGGATCTTCAGGATCGATAACTTTTGCTTCTAAATCAAGGAAATAAAAGGCGCGCTCCAGACCGATAAACAGATCCTGCAACATGCACCACAATCTGACGAATCCTCTACCGGTGCCGACAACTTGCCCAACTCGACCGTTCGCCGAGTTGTACGAGGCGAGATTCCAAACTACAAATCCGACAAAGACAATCGCCCAACCAGGTACGTTGGTTTCGCGTTCTTCAAGTACCCAAGTCAAAAGCAAGTATTCAAGTCCGATGACAACCAAACCACCAATGACAGCAACGATGAAACTCAACGCCACCATGGCAAATCGAACATACAACGCTGCATCCAGTGCTTTATGCGCATCGACATCAAATCGATCAAGGACGATGGGTTCAGCGTTATTAGCCTTCACGACTTTCAACGCTGCAAACGTCTCCTGGATTCGAGACGTCAGATTACTGTTGGTCACGCGATTGCGCACCGCTAAACGGCGGACGATCGGTGTCGCGTACGCCGTGATCACCGCCATTGGAATGAATGAAAGTAAACACACGACACCGAGAATTGGGTCGAATGCAAATACGAACAAAAAAGCAATAAATAGATCACGAATGTCGTTTAGTGGTCCAACGACTACCTCGTCAAGCACGTTGACGACCATCGAACTATCTTGATAAATTCGATAGATCGCATCACCCGATCGATTTGTGTGGTGGAAGGAAAGGGACAAATACTCCAGTTTCTCCACCATCGCGACGCGTAGGTAATGGTTGACGTTTTGCCATACCCAAGAGGGGTAGTAGCGAAGCAAGAACGCTAGGATGATGCCAAATATGTCGCCGGCAAAAAACCACATGAGCATTCGATTGCGGATAGTCTTTCTCTGATCGATAGTCAGTTTGTCGCCTTCGAATCCGAGTGCGTTGACTTCCGCAAGTTCTTGCTCGTCTAGAAATTCCGACCTGATATAGGTTTTGTCGACAAATAGGACGACCGCTTGTACCGGCTGCAATTTGTCGTTAACCATCATCTTGTTGTCCCACAAGTCGCTGCTTAACACGCCGGTAAAGGTGAAAAGAAATGTCAGAAACATCCCGAAAAGAAAAATAGCCAGGATGTGTATGAACATAGGTCGCATGAACGGAATGGATCGAATGATCACGCTTCCCATTCGTCTGCCTGTGACTTCTGGCGCTTCGTTCTCGTCAGATAGTGCGCGGGCGGTCTCTTGTCGAGCCCATGTGTCTAGTCGCTCGACTAAACGGTTAATGAACTTCGAAGTCGGCCGACTTACATAGTGGCTAAACGACGCGAGGGCGTAGTTAATTAACGCCCGAAATAGGCTACGCAGCATGCGGAACAAGCTGACTCGCGCTAAATCCTCTATGCGAGTTCATGGACAAACCATCAAACCAATGTGCACAAGAGGTGTACCGAGGCGAGCCTAATTAATAAGAAAGCGCGTTATGGGCGCGCGTGGTAGCTGCATATAGGGTTGGTAGAACACCACCCCAGCGTTCGAAAGCATTGCTCCCTTTGCGTGCAGCTCGTATTGGAGGTCGATAAGATACCACATGCAGTAAGCCAATTTCAGACCGAGAACAGTCGCAGTCTGTTATGGCGATTCCGCGGACATCACAACAGGCGGATGCGCATGGACAGAAGGCGGCGCCATAAGCCGCAGCTGTTGCGGCGTTGCTGTCGGGTAATCAGAAGGTTCGTACACGTCCAATCCCCATCTCGAGTGCGGCGGACTGTATTTGTAGAGTAGGGCGCGACGTTCGTGGTCCGCGCGCCACGTCGCCGTGCCGTGAATGAGCGCTTCAGTGAAGATCAATACATCGCCAGCTTCAATCGGCGGTTGATACACATAGTCGACTTCACGATCAAACGAAGCGACATCGCCCGGAAAGAACTTGAGAAAGTTGGTCTTGTGGCTACCTGGTACGCATGTGAATCCACCATCGCCTACCGCAGCATCCGTGAGCGCATAGGTGGCAACGGTTAAACCGTTTCGCATGACGCCGTCGCTGTAGTGATACCAGTGATCTGACTCGAGGATTCGCGGTCCACCATGTAATCTGTTGCGCGATGCGTCCTTCTGCATAAAAATGCAGTAGTCGTGATCCAATCGTACGCGACTTCCTAACAGCTCGATCAAGTAAGGGAGTAGCTTTGGGTGATCAGCCAAGTCAAGAAAGCGCTGGTGCCAACGTGAAATCGCACCAGTCCGTCGGAACGTACCATCTTCGGACGTTCGCGGCCAGACCTCGTCGGCAAGTTCCGAGAGTTCCTCGCATTCAAGTTTTGATAGAACGTTCTTGACCACAAGGTATCCTTGAAGGTCAAATCGAAACTTTTCTTCGTCCGTTAGTTGTGAAGTACGTGGCATGATCGAATGTTCCAGATCCGATTTCAGTAGCATGACCTTCGTACGAATTCCAAGGAAATCCTGTGGTTAATTTGCTAGAAGGCGTTCGTGTTTTGGATTTTACGCACGTTCACGCCGGTCCACTTTGCACCTATCAACTGGCTTTGATGGGTGCATCAGTACTGAAGGTCGAGTCCCCATCCGGCGGCGACCAGATGCGACAGATGGGTCGAACGCCTGAACCTAGCATGTCCCCAGGCTTTATCGGACAGAACGCCAACAAGCGATCGCTCGCGGTTGATCTCAAACACGATGAAGGTCGAGCCATCGTCAATCAGTTGATTTCGGATTCCGACGTGGTCGTGGTCAACATGCGTCCTGGTACGACTACACGCCTTGGAATCGACTACGACGTGTGCCGAGAACTCAAACCCGATGTCGTCTACTGCGCGATATCCGGCTATGGACAAGAGGGACCAGAAAGCGATCGACCCGCTATGGATCACCTGATGCAAGGCGAGTCAGGTATGTTCTTGGCAACAGGTACGGCGGAGCAACCGGTTCGCGTGGGATTCGCAATCGTCGACTCGTGCACCGCGGTGATTGCTTCGTCCGCGATCAACGCGGCGTTGTTCCGAGCGAACCGATCTGGCGAAGGCGCATTTCTTGACGTATCGATGCTTGAGTGCGCTATGACTGTCATGGGACTTAATTACTACAACTATTTCGCAACCGGCGCCGTCAATCCACGACCCGGACCGAATCCGCTTGCAACCATCGGGTCAGCAGGCACGTGGCGATGCGCGGAAGGAACGCTTCTCGTGAACGCCAACAACTATCGTGCCTTCACGCGCATGGCACGTGCCGTCGGTAAATCAGACTTGATTGACGATGATCGCTTTGATTCGATCCTAAAGCTCAGTCAAAACGGTCTCGAACTGCGCTCGATTTTCGGTGAGCTATTCAGCACAGAAACGGCCGAACACTGGGACCGCGTATTGCGGCAAGCAGGCGTCCCCAGTGGCGTGCTCAAAGGACCGCCTGAGACGGTGAAGCACGCGCAACTCGCGCATCGAAACTCAATTGGACTCATCGACGATGTCCCCGGGATGACCGAAGCCATACGTTTTCTTGGCGCAGGATTCCTGGTTGACGGCGCGCCGACGACACCTCAAGTCCCTCCTCCGCGACTCGGCGAACACTCACGCGATGTGCTGGCTGAACTAGGCTACGTACCAAAAGAAATCGAGGCATTTGTTGAGAACGAGGTCGTGAGTTGTCCGACCGTCGCGTAGCGATCGTCGGCGGCGGAAACGCCGCGTTGTGTGCTGCCATAAGCGCGCGTGAGCGCGGCGCCGAGGTTCACCTACTCGAACGAGCGCCATATGAATTAAGGGGCGGCAATTCGCGTTTTACCGCAGGCGCGATCCGCACGACTTACAACGGTGTCGAGCAAATTCGCGAGCTCATGCCCGATCTCACCGAAGATGAAATCGAGAACACGGAGTTTGGACAGTACTCAGAAGCCGATTTCTTCGACGATCTCGGTCGGGTGACTCAATACCGTACAGATCCAGACTTGGCCGAACTACTCGTCACGCAGAGCTTCCCTACTCTACGGTGGTTGCGAAAGCACGGCGTGCGCTTTCTACCGTTGTACGGACGCCAGTCGTTTGAAGTCGACGGTAAACGACGATTCTGGGGTGGACTGACCGTCGAAGCATGGGGTGGCGGCGAAGGACTGATCGATCAACTTACCCAAATCGCGACTAAACTCGGAGTGAATATCCGCTATGCCCATCGGGTTGAACGTCTGCAGAAGCGCGGTGAGGAGTTTGTACTTTCTATCCAAGCGCAGGATGACCTCTCCTTCGACGCAGTCGTACTCGCGTGTGGCGGATTCGAGTCGAGTGCTGAGATGCGAGCACGTTATCTCGGACCGAACTGGGATTTAGCCAAGGTTCGAGGCACCAAATTCAATACCGGCGACGGCATTCGGATGGCTCAAGCGCTCGGAGCCGCCACCATCGGACATTGGTCAGGTTGTCACGCCGTCGCGTGGGACCTCAACGCGCCAATGTTTGGTGACCTCGCCGTTGGCGACGGTTTTCAGAAACACTCATACCCATTCGGCATCATGATCAACGCCAACGGCGAGCGATTTCTTGACGAAGGTGCGGACTTTCGAAACTACACGTACGCGAAGTACGGCAGCGAGATACTGAAGCAACCCAACCACCTCGCGTGGCAGGTATTCGACCAGAAAGTGACAACTCTCCTTCGCGACGAGTATCGCATTCGTGAGGTCACCAAAGCGTCGGCGAATACACTCGAAGAGCTCGGCGAGCAGATGGAAGGCGTCAATGCAAGTGCCTTCGTCGCAACTGTGAACGCGTACAACGCCGCCGTCGATGAATCCATACGGTTTAATCCAACTGCAAAGGACGGTCGATGTACCAATGGACTCGCGGTCAATAAGTCAAATTGGGCGAATCGTCTTGATTCGCCGCCATTCGAGGCATACGGCGTGACTTGTGGCATCACGTTTACGTTCGGTGGTCTGCATGTCGATGCGCAAGCAGTAGTTCTCGACGAACAGGCGGAACGCATCGAAGGTTTATATGCGGCGGGGGAACTCGTCGGCGGTTTGTACTACCACAACTATCCCGGTGGGTCAGGACTGATGGCGGGTGCCGTATTCGGATGTACAGCTGGACGCGGCGCTGCGTCTATTTAGATGATCTAACAACTACGGCGTCAAGTCATTAAGTAGAAGACGAGGAAAAGGATGGTTAATCTCGAAGACCTGTACTCCATGAAAGGCAAAGTCTGTGTCATAACGGGTGGTTCCACCGGACTAGGTAGCTACATGGCCGAAGGCTTCCTCGCTGCTGGAGCCGCGAAGGTCTACATTACTGCTCGAACCGCAGCCACGCTCGAAACCAAGGCATCGGAACTCGCGGGCACGTACGACGGTGAGTGCATTGCCATCGTCGGCGACCTCGCTACATTAGATGGTGTCGCAGCGCTATCAACAGCCTTGCACCAGAAGGAACCACATATAGACGTGTTGATCAACAACGCGGGAATAGGCACGGGTGGGTACTTCGATCAGATGAGTGTGGAAGATTGGGACAAGACAATGGACCTCAACCTGCGGTCACCGTTGTTTCTCACGCAAGCGTTGCTTGACCTTCTAAAAAATAATGCGACCCACGAAGATCCAGCCCGGGTGGTATTCATCAGCTCCGTAGCAGCCAGCGAAGTCTTCAAGCATGTGATGGCTTACTCCACAAGCAAGAACGCGCTTGAGCACCTAACGCCACAACTCGCACTAGCGCTCTGTGACGACAACATCCTGGTGAACTCGATCTCACCTGGACGGTTTTACTCCGAAATGACCCGAGGGGCTTGGCAGGATCCCGAAGCGGAGTCGTTCAAACAGAGTCTTCAACAGATCCCTGCTCATCGCTACGGGGGACTTGAAGACATGGCAGGTGTCGCTGTCATGTTGTGCAGTCGAGCGGGATCCTACTTCACCGGCGAAGTGCTCAACCTGGACGGTGGTCACCGCTTACGCCACTAATGGCGTTCTAGATGCGCTTTCAGACAAGTACGCCAATCGTAGCTCCGATCGGATATTCATTTACAACTCTTTTAGATCAATGAGTTAACGACGTATTTAGTACCTCTATTCCATTCGAAGACACGCCAATTCCGGATATTCAGTTTCGAGAGCAAGCACTCGTCTTCAACTCGCCTAGATTCGCAGACCCTTCGCTGCATCCAGCTCACGATCAACGGTCTGTTTCATTGGTGATTGCTCGATGCGATGGTTCATCGAGGGTGCCGTTGTACATGCTCAACAAGCTGTCCGATCGTCGGCAAATCAGCATGCCGTAGATTTGTGAAATTCGTAGATAGGTTTTACGCTAACCAAACAACGGCTAGAGCGATCGCAATAGAGAACAACGTCGGCCCAGCGACAATCGCAAACGAAACCGTCGGGCTCTTACCGGACCAGTCTCTAAATCCAATCGTCTGCAGCACGATGGTCCAAACGAGCGCGACGTCGATATTTCTAAATCCGATGCTGAAATTCCCGCTGTGAAATTCAGGCAATTCGACCCACCGTTTCAATGCGAGCAAGGCAAACTCCTCCGAATCCGGTTGCCGACCAAGCGTAATGACACCCAGAATGACCACGACGACACTCAGTACGATACCGGGCACACGACTCCAAATTGATAGCGCAAACCAATCCTCTAGTGTGAAATCAATCTTTAGGAGCGCGCTAACTATTCTGAAGTAGACTGCATCAAGGAGTGCGTAAATCAAAATACCCGCATACGCCACCGGTACTAAAGCGGTGGTTATGAACACCGCGATAATGAAATTACCGGTGCCTATGCGACCAAAGTCAAGCGGTACGCGTTCTCCGTTGGATCGTAGCTCGATCGAAGTCGACTCTACGTTCGATTGATTGAGTACGCTCTCACGCAAATCTTGTTGGACGTCCGCGACTGTCGACTCGACATCGCTTGATTGAGCCGTTCGCATTTGAGAAGACGTACTAAATCCGGTCACCAAGCCGTGAATCCCAAGCAACAGCGCCATAAGAATCGCCGCATGTGCCCATTTACGTTCCTTTTTTAGGGCTGAAAAAACGACATGCGGTCGATAGAAGATCTTGGCAAAAGACTCTTTTGACTTCATTGGTTCTGCGGTCTCCGCTTCATTCTCGAAGAAGGTTTCAGTTGCAAAGTAATCCAGGGACGATAAACGCAGTTACAAGCAATATCGCAAACGTGTGCTCCCTTATGCGCATCTGGAATCTTTCTAACCCATGATCCCTGCGCAAGGTCAATTAGATTGACGATTATCTTTTGAACTAGGCTTGCCTAGATGGAACTGGAATCGTCTCCGTGTTTACGTAAAACGCTCTGTGGTTATCCCAAGTGCGAAACTCATCACCCGAAACGTCATACTGGTGCCTTGATGAAATGGTTACGTTGCGAGATTTCTCAAGGACAATATGAAGTAACTCCGTTTTCTGAAGTTCGTCTAGATCATTGATCCGAGCGATTCGGTGCCTAACTATTTCAAGATAGTTACCGTCCCGAGCATTGCGGATGATGTCCGCGACGATCAGGTCGATTTCTCTTCGGCAGCGCAATTCAAGTATGGTTGGCGCAACCTGACGATCTCTATCCTGGTGTATCCGATGCGCCGTTTGCTCGTACGAGGAGACATAGACATCACGCATCATCTCGAACCGGTTCAATTCGTACACACCCAGGAGCGCAGATGTGTAAGCGTTTTTAGAGGTTGCAAGAAATGAGATCGGACACAGGTCCGCTTTGAGTAACGGAATGTTGGCGATCATTCGAGAGGTCCTCTTATTCCCATCTGCGAACGGTTGTAGGTAAGCCAAGTGGATCAATGCGAAAAATGATTGTTCAAAAGGATCGGTGATTTCAGCACCCTTCTCGAGTAATTCGCCCAGAATGTCGGTGATCTCGCCAGGATTATTCAGGGGGCGATATGCTGAACCTTCGACACTCACCTCCCTAAGTCTGGGTTTTGCCAATTTCCTGCTCGTCCGGGTGTATTCCGCTCATCAGAAGCGCGTGGATCTGTCGAACAGTTGGGAGGTTTAGCGCAACGGGTACGACCGGCAGGACGTCTTCACGATTCTCCAGTAGGAGTTGAATCGCGGACTTGTGGTTAAGGATCATCGCGATTTCACTCCGATCCTGGATGGAAAGGGACTCCTCGCCTCTCAGTATCAGACTTTCGGTATCCAGATAGGTTGAACCTATCCCTTCCAGTTTCGATGACCCAAACGACACGTCAATCGTAAGTCGTTCAATGAGGCGTTTTAACTCTGCAGACATCCCGATCTGACCTGTCCTCATTTCACCGATCTGAGCAAGCCTGTCGGTCGTGGAATGTGGTAGATATCGAGTGGCGTTGGGTTTGTAGGCATCTAAGAATTCAGTCCTGTACCTCGCTGGATTCCGAAGCGCTAGCGGCGAGTTAACGTACTCATCTATATCCATCGAATCCAATCCCAACGGGATTCGAATTGCTTGCTCGTAGGTTTCGACCAGCTTGTAGCGAGTACCTCTTCCGGCGCTTTCTTTCTCAACTGTACCGCCTGTAACCAATCGCTTCAGAGCCCGCCAAGCTGTAGGGTGCGATACTTCCAGTTCCTGACAGAAAGTTGATATTCGGATCGGATAATCTGTGCTTCGTAACAGATCTACGTACCGCTGAAGTTTGGTACCGTAAGTCGTCATGTGGATCAGAATATGAAATGTAGATTGTCAATAAAGCGATTTCATGAAATATTTATGAAATATAAAAAACGATTTTGACGAACTAGAGACTGCGTTTGTCCGTTGGATCGTTCGTAGGGATCAGACCGTCGTCGAACAAATCTCGCTAATTAGGACGTGTGTGCCTTAGATCGAATCGGTATTTCTCAGCAGGGAAACGTACCTGCATTTCAGGTAAAAAGTACATATCCAAACTAGCCTATTCGTCAAGAACCGCAAGACCGTGCCACTCACACCCGGTTTGGGCAGCCGAACAATCGCGGAGTACGTTACGAGAATCTTACCGGCCCACCCGCGGAAACCAATAGTTTGTAGCACGAACATCCAGATCAATGGCACTCTCGTTACTTGGAGAAATCTGCGCATTGAGTCGTAAAGAGGTGGAGCTAAACTAAGGTCAGGTACCACCAATCCAGCGCAATGAGAAACACGAAAGGAACAACCACAATCGCAAGAGACACCAGAGTACTCTTACCTGACCATGCTCTAAACCCGATCGTCTGAACTACGATGTGCCAAATCGCGGCGACATGCCAGAAGCTGAGAAAATACTCTAGTGGATGATATGGGTAACTTGGTCCCTCGATCATTCGTGTCAACGTGCTCAACTCAAGACCCATTAACTGCTTCGATATAAAAATCATCACGCCTAACACACTAGTCGTTAGCAAAATCGCCACATCACCAGGGACGTTGCTCCAAGCCGCAAACGCTAACCAATGATTTAACTTAAATTCAAGACCCAAGATCCCGCTGACAATTCGTAAATATATCGCCTCTATCAAGAGCACGAGCAACACCACAATAAACGTAAATACAACGTCGAAGCTCGTAGTCGTGGTGAAATAGCTAGTTGTAGAAACTCCTCCAGCGTTTTGGTCAGCGTAGCCTTCAACGCTTCCGAGCACCACGTACGACTCATCATTGAGGTGCTCAATCGCCGAAGTCGCCTCGTTCAACTCCGCGTTGTCGGTCACGACAGAAGAATCCTGGGTCGTTTGAGAAACCACCGATTTCTGCGACATAAGCGCACGTTCGGTAATTTCCATGTCTGCAAGAGTTACGACGACCAATAGGAACAGCACGCGTATCCACGTGGGTTTCTCTTTCTGGGCCGCAAAAACCTCGCTCGGTTTATAAAAGATCTTCCGGAGCGCTTCCCAAGTGTCTATTGGTCTGTCCTCACATTCTTACGCATGAAAAACCCATTAAAAATTTGCAGTCGGGAGTCAAATTCGGCTGATAGGAGCGACGCCATATCAAACTGACGAGTAGACGACGAGACCGTAGATTATCAAAACTGGACACAAGACCACTGTCAGCGAGGTAAGCGTACTCTTGCCGGACCAAGCTTTAAAACCGATTGTTTGCAGCGCGACAACCCAAATGAGCGCGATGTCCAACTCATACATCATCGTGTCATACAACCTAGATCCTTCATCGGGCAACCGTAACCAGAAGGCGAATGCCAGGATCTGATAGTGTTTTGAGTCTGATACCTTACCTAGCATGACGACCGCGACAACCACGGCTATGGTTGAAAGAACCATCGCCGGAATTCGACTCCAAACAGAGAACGTGATCCAATCGCGCACCTTGTATTCGAGTTTCAAGATTGTGGCAACAATCGCGAAATACACCGCGTCGAAAACCAATTTGATTAAGAGCACGATTGACCAAGCAACCACAACCATCGTGATTAGTAGTGCCTTTCCAGGAATGCATATTTCGCGAACTTGCTCTTTTTCGATATCTTTGAATCCTTGGTCATCATCTAATCGTTGAGATGTAAGAACGACCTCGCTCCCCGAAGTGGATTCATTCTGCAAACTCTTCTCCGAAACCACCTTCATAGGGAATATTCGCATCTTGACATCATCTAGGACTCCACGCGCCATCGTTAGGCCGATCGCTAAGCCTTGAGCCAGTGACAACGCAACCAACAAACATGCCGCAAGTAGCCACAACCGTTTTTCTCTATGGCAACGAAGACTTCGCGTGGTCGAGAAAAGATCCTTAGAAACGCGGTAACGATTGACACACTCATCCTCTGTTGTCCTATCTCGATCCGAACTACTTGAACCGCAGATCGGAGAAGCGGTGGATTGGGATTTCAGTCCGAACCACACATGTTGGCGAACAGGTCTAGTCGTCAACCGAAAGAATCCGGTGCGTTAGACCCTTAAGGCATCGATTGGACTGTGACCGGAGAGAGAACTGCAAACCACTATCGCAATCCAATTCGTGCAACGACAGACCTAGACGTGATCGTGACGCTCGCCGATCGAAGCATCTATGTGGTTCTCGTCGCGTTACAACGACGCGATTGGATTTCCGTTGAAATCCTCACAAACCGCTAATTACCTGGCCAGCGCGTGAGAACCGGAATATCGGAAGTCTTAGGTTCCGGAGTCGATTAGGAATCGAGAACGCGATACTTTCTATTGGAAGGTTGACCGACGTCCTCCGATGAGATTCCCAACGTGGTGATATGGACGGAGACGCCGAGCGGACTAGGCAAGAAGCGGACGTCTGTCTCTGGCTGGTTACCGTTGACGAACATCTGCCAATGTCGCCGTTGACTCCTAAGTCTCTTTAGAGTCGATCCCCTCGGCGAACAAGCCGCCATCTCATTAATGACATTACAACGCCATTAACAACCCGTAAATGATGACGTAAGGAACCGCTACAACCGCCAGCGAAACACCCATACTTTTGTCGGTCCAGCTATTGAAACCGATGGTCAAGATCACGATCGACCAGATGACCATGAGGTCGAACGACTTCACAAATTGACTAAAGAACACGTGGTTTTCGTTCGGCAGATCCATCCACGTCGAAAATGCAAAGAGGTTGTATGCGGACACGTCAGCCTGCGCACTCATGACGAAGGCGGCAATGGTCGTGACGATCGCGGCAATCACCCAAGGCATTCGACCCCAGACTGACAAAGCGAACCAGTCAGAAAAGTCATGACCAGTCTTCATGACCTTACCTACGATCATGAAGTACAAAGCTTGAACTAACGCTAATACAAAGAAGATTAAAACTGCGCCTAAGACGGCCATCCCGGCAGCAATCATGGGATTACCAGTGATCGCAATCTGCTGCTCGGACTGCGCGCGCACTTGATCGATGGTTTCCTGCGGTGTGCCTTGACGCTCTAGCATCTCGATCGTCTGCTCAACCTGGGCGCGAGCAACCTCCCCCATATCGACGAGGAATGTCACAGCAACGGCGGAAATCACCCCGAATGCAAGAATGACCAATGCGGGAGCAACCCAACTGGGGTCTTCCCGTTGTTCATCAAAGACGGCTCGGGGATTGGTAAAAATTGCAATGAGTGCGTTCATAAGTTATTCCTTCTCTGACACAGTCGACACATCGGTCGAAGATGGATTGACAACGCTCATGGGTCGCGTCCTCGTGGATTCTACGGTATTCGGGGAGTGCCTCGATTGCTCTTCTTCGACCTGCTGTCGTTCGAGCTCGAGTTTTAGATCCTTCTGTGCGGCTTTCCCTTTTAAATAGCCGCCGGCACAAAGCATGATGCCGCCAATGCCACCCAACGTGAACGCACCAAGCAACCAGACCGAAATTGGTAATGAAGCAGATTGCCAGCTAAGTAAATTGAGCGCTAGAGGTTCTGGGTTATAGACGGTGAAAACAGTCCAGAACAATAGCACCGCTACCAGAACGAGATAAAACAGCAGACGACCAATCGTCTTCATGACAGTCCCGTTATACGCTGCTAATCAAAGATGGCTATGAAAGTCAAGACGTTAGCCTAATCAATGCACTAGGTCGAATTCGCGATCGCATCGCGAAGTTCACGACCCGGTTTGAAGAAAGGGATACGCCGAATCCCTAATTCAACCGACGCTCCAGTCTTCGGATTTCGACCTCTTCGAGGTTTCCAGTGTCGGTTTCTAAACGATCCAAATCCACGGATTTCCACCCCTCGATCGTCCGCAATCGCCTCACTCAACTCATCAAGAATGAGATCTACAGCAAGTTCCAGATCTTCGGGCGGCAACAGCGATTCATACTTTGCAGCGAGTGAATTCACCAATTCGCTTTTGGTCACAACGATTCGCCGTCAAGTGCGTTCGGATTGGTCTTTATATCCCTAACTAGAACGTTCACGACGGCGACTCTGAAGATTGGTCAATTGACACTTGGTGGAGTATGCACATAGGTAAGTGTCTCAAATCTCATTGATGCGCTTCGACATGATCGAGATTGAATCAAACTTAACAAAGGGGACTTACATACCTGTTTACAAAACAGGCTGCCTTTTGACGGATCGTCGGAGTCACTAATGTGAACGCTCCTCCTCGTCCAGATGCCCCTGTCCCAAAGGCCTTCTTAGCGCTTGGTTCTCGCGCCTCATGTGTAATTGTATAGTATTGAGTTCCAATTCGTGAGACTTTGTAATCAAGTATGTAATCCCCTAACAAAGCATAAACGCTAAGCATCACCTTCTTCAAGCTGTGTCTTGACCAAATCACCTACAGTTGGCGAACGGGTTGATTCCTCGTCCTGTTTACGTTGGTACTCAGCGTGTGCTTCCCGTTCATCCTGTTGCAGCCGTGCTTTAACGGAAAGCGTGATTGTCCGACTGCGTTGGTCAACATTCAGTATCTTCGAAGTCAGTTCATCACCAACCTTCAAATGGTGTCGGACGTCGTCGACCGGATCTAAGCCGACCTCGTTCGCACGCAATGTACCGTCAACACCGGTCGCCAGCTGCACGATGGCATCCTTCGCAGTCACCTCTGTGACGGTACCCGTAACGACAGAATTTCGACCGTTGGCTGCTGTGTAATCCGCGAATACGTCATCTTGCAGTTGCTTGATTCCGAGCGAGATGCGCTCTTTACCAGCATCGATCTGCAGGATCCGCGCTTCGACCTCTTCGCCTTTGCTGTAACGACGAATGACTTCTTCGTTCTTTTCATCCCAGGATAAATCACTTACGTGGACGAGTCCATCGACATTGCCTGGTAAGCCAACGAAGATACCAAAATCGGTGATTGCCTTGATGGTGCCGCGAATGGCCTCGCCAACACGATGGTTCTCATGAAAGAGTTCCCAAGGATTTTCCCGACATTGCTTGATTCCTAGCGAGACGCGACGTCGCTCTTCATCAATGTCAAGCACCATGACCTCAACGATGTCGTCCTTGGTCACGACTTTAGAAGGAATCACACTGTGATTTACCCAATCCATTTCGGACACATGCACCAAACCTTCGACGCCTTCTTGCAGTTCGGCAAAACAACCGTAGTCCGTGATATTCGTGACTCGCGCCTGTACGCGCGTACCTCGAGGATAGCGCTGAATAATGTCGACCCACGGGTCATCGCCAAGTTGCTTGGTGCCTAACGATACGCGTTGTCGTTCCGGATCGTAGGAAAGCACTTTCACTTCGATCGTGTCGCCAACCTGCACCATTTCGCTTGGGTGCCTAATACGCCGCCATGCCATGTCGGTGACGTGCAGCAGTCCATCGATGCCGCCGAGATCGACGAACGCACCGTATTCCGTGAGATTCTTGACGATACCTTCTTTAACCTGACCTTCTTGCAAGGACGCAAGCAGTGCTTCGCGCTCTTCACTGAATGCTTCTTCAAGAATCGCTTTTCTCGAGAGCACCACGTTGTTGCGCTTCTGATCAAGTTTGATGACTTGAAACTCAAGCGTCTGACCTTCCAGTATCGTCGGGTCAGGTACTGGGCGTATGTCAAGCAGCGAACCAGGCAAGAACGCGCGGACGTCATTGACATCAACGGTATAACCGCCTTTTACGCGACCGTTCAGAATCCCTTTAACCGGATCCTTGCTATCGAAGCTTTCCTCAAGCATGTCCCAGGTTTCGGCGCGCTTCGCTTTTTCTCGCGAGAGTCTCGTTTCGCCAGAGCCGTCGTCGATGGTCTCCATGGCAACTTTTACGATGTCGCCAAGTTCCGGCATTTTCTCGCCGGCTGACATAAACTGATCTTTCGAGATCACACCTTCGGACTTGAGTCCGACATTGACGGTGATGCTCTCGTCGTCCATGTCGACCACGGTGCCATTGATGATGGAACCTTGTTCGACTTCTCGGAAGCTCTCGTTCAAGAGCTCTTCAAAACTTTCGCTCATATATCTCCAAGGATGGGTTGAAACTCACGTTTTACGCGACACCAAGATACACCTTTCCTAATACGTCGACGAAGATGAAGGGCGTAAGAAAGAAACAGGCGAACCGCGAAGGCGGCCGATATAACGGTGTGGAAAACGGTAAGAAGTAGTTGAGGGCGGGATTGCAGGCGGTTAAGTTTAGCGATTTCGCTGGTTTTAACAACCCGCAACGCGAGCGAAATACCCAACCTGTGACATGTGCGAGTGCTCCGTCAGGTCGTACGAGAGTCATACGCTGACCCTCAATCCGCGTTAATCGATTCCTATCGACCACCATTAGATAGCGATCGGCGCTTCCTCGATGGACATTAATCGCCTGCATGCCTCTTAGCGTGCCGCGTGACCCTAAAATCGCGAACGTAAATCTAGGCTGCGTCATTGCTAGGGAGTTTGTCTATATGAGTTTTACTGGAAATTACGACACCAAGTTTCAACCGGTGGTTGATCGTTTTGTAAATAACTTCAGTGAATACGGAGACATAGGCGCGAGCTGCAGCGCGACTGTAGACGGTGAATATGTCATAGACATTCATCACGGGCATCGTGACGCCGCGGAGAGTTTGCCTTGGAATGCAGACACGATCGTCAATGTCTACTCAACAACAAAAACGATGACGTTCTTGTGCATCTTGTTGCTTGCAGAACGCGGGCAACTTCAAGTAGATGACAAGGTTGCTAAGTATTGGCCGGAGTTTGCACAGAATGGCAAAGAGGACATCGAGATTCGACACTTTCTCAGCCATAGCGCAGGTCTATCTGGCGTCGACCAGCGAACAGAACCGGATGATCTCTACGACTGGGACAAGATTGTGGGTCTATTGGCTGCGCAAGCACCTTGGTGGGAACCAGGCACACAAAGTGGCTATCACGCGCTCACACAGGGCTACCTACTCGGTGAAGTCGTCAAACGCATTACTGGGAAAACAATTGGAACCTACTTTAAAGATGAAATTGCAGGTCCGCTTAATGCGGATTTCCACATTGGCGTGGATCCACAACATTTTGACCGAATCGCCGAATTGATCCCGCCGCCAGAAGCAGAGCCAGACCCTAACGCACCCGCGCCAGATCTCCAGAGTATCGGGATGCGAACCTTCATGAATCCGTCAAGCAATATCGACCAAACCAAGACTGCGGGTTGGCGACAAGCCGAGATCCCAGCCGCAAACGGTCACGGCAACGCCCGTTCGGTAGTCAGAGTACAAAGCATCCTAGCGAATCACGGCAGTGCATTTGGCGTGGACTTACTTTCAAAAGAAACTTGCTTATCCGTGATGGAAGAACAAACTAGTGGGATGGACTTAGTGCTCGGCGTACCCATGGTGTTTGGTCTCGGATACGGCTTGAGGAGTGAGAGCTCACCCATCGGCGTAAATCCAAATACTTGCTTCTGGGGTGGCTACGGCGGCTCGTCGATCGTGATCGACTTGGATGCCCGCGCGTGCTTCTCATACGTCATGAACAAGATGGAAGCTGGCGCCCTCGGTGATCCTCGTGGGTTTGGCCTGGGTGCTGCTTTCTTTAACGCTGTATAAGTGCATTATGTGATCGTTTTACATACGTAAGCCGTGTTCGTGCAGGAGTGGAAAGCTCCTTAAGGTGAACTTGCCCGGTGACGTGTCTTTTACACCCGTCGGTTAGGTCAATCTACGGTACGACGACGGAGACGGCGAAACGGGTTCCGGTTTGGAGTTCACCGGGGGATAAAGTTGAGTCGCGGCGCGCTCGGGTTGGAGCTGGTCGGTCGCACCTTTGAAGTAGCAGGACCGCAGACCTTTGCTGAATGTGGTTTAAGCCTCACCGCCACCGTAAATCCGTCGCTTGACGTCACGGCTTTCTCGGCTTCGTTGACGCCTCGATGGGGCGCTAACATCAATGGCCAGAACGCTATTTGTGACGAGCAGGTCTATCGCTTGCAGAACATGCACGGTCGAGGTGGACTGGACCAGGCCGAGTCGAACACGCAGTTTGCGCTGGATTCACAGCTCGGTTACGGTTTCCTCGAATCCAACGAGCGCTTCCTGATCAAACCATTCGCGCAGTTTGGTCGAAGCGCAGTTAATCGCCATCAAACTCAGGCGGGGGTTCAGTTCAGGCAATTGACACAAGGTCGCGTTGCGCTGACTTCACAATTCGTGGCTGGACTCGTAAAAGGCTTCGCTAACGAGACCGACCGTACCTACGGCGTCTCAGTGCAGCTCGCTTTCTGAATCATTAAGCAAGACTAGGGGTCGGCGATCGGGCGTCGACCTCATAAGTCTCGCACTGAACTACAAGTCGATATTCGGAGTCTGGAATCTGATCCGTGGGGAGCTGTGGCTGTTCGAACTAGCCCTGCGCGGGTCCAACTGAACGTATGCGGGCACTAATCATCACTGGAATGAACTCCCGCTCTCCGTGACTCAGTAGCTCATTCGCTACTGTCGGCGCTCGTATATCTAATCTCTCAGGCACCTTTTACGGTCGCGCACATTCTCGTCTAATGTATCGCGTCTATCGTTATTAAGACATCACCAGCAGAAAATTTCGACAATTAGTCACGCCGACGCCGACCATATCCAATGCGATACCTGATGTCGGTCTATACCAACATTGGTGGCGGCGCCGGCGCACTTAGCGTAAGTTCATATACAACCTAAATGCACGATACGCATGAGCGGATGTGTGGTGTTTATTGGCTGCCTACCGCGGAATATCTATGTCGTCGCGCAACAACACGCCCCTTCCAGCGATTTGCCGGACGCAACATGATTGCTAAACTTCCGAGTAGTTTTGACGTGCACATCTGCAGTAGACAACACGCCACTGTTTTCTCGGAGCTATTTTTTGGAATTAGCCAAATCCACTAATCCGTTCCTGCAATTGATCTAACCTATGCGTTCAACTCCCTAAACATGAGGCTCTTCCCAGTGGGAACTCACCACAGAACAAGCTCTACAAGTTACTGTATTCATGCACTTCCGATGGTGACAACATTCAACGTCGACTCTAAATTGTCGAGTAAATGCGATATGTTCGTGATATTAGAAATCATATTCGCGACAATCATATCACAATCGAATTTCCTACGCTCTGCACGTCGTTTTTTACCACCGTCTCAAGTATCAAGAGGAAATCGTTCTCACCGTGACTGAAACATCGAACGACCTACACCGTCGAATCACCGTACTGGAAGAGCGCATCGCGCGACTAAGCGCCGCGGCGCTTCGGATCAATTCCAGCCTAGAACTCGACAAGGTACTTCAGGAAGTTGTTGACAGTGCTTGTGCACTGACTAACGCCGAGCTCGGCGCGATCGTCATCGTGGACGATCACGACATGGTCGAGGAATTCGTGACCTTCGGTTTTACGGAGTCGGACAAAGAGAACATGCTTGCGTGGTCAGACGGACCTCAACTGTTCCAACATTTACGCGACCTTCGCGAACCGCTACGAGTATCCGATTTACCTTCATACGTTCGCTCGCTCGGCTTCTCTGACGATCTCATGAAGTCGCGGACGATGCAGGGAACGCCATTGTTTCACCGCGACGTCTATCTCGGTAGTTTCTTCATCGCGAGTAAAGAAGATAACCTAGAGTTCACCGACTCGGACGAGGAGCTCCTCAAGACATTTGCGTCACAGGCCGCTACGGCCATCGCGAATGCTCGCACGTACCGCAACGAACAACGAGCGCGGAACGACATAGAAACACTTCTCGAGACCTCACCCGTAGGTGTCGTTGTGTTTGATGGCAAAACAGGTGCACCGATCTCGATCAATCGTGAAACTAGACGAATTTTCGAGCGTCTATGGTCACCTGGACAAACGCCGGAACAGTTGTTGGATACAGTCATTTGTCACCGCAGTGACGGACATGTCAGAACACTGGCTACCTTTCCGATGTCAGCGCAGATGAGTTCCGCCGAGACCATTCGTGCCGAGGAAATGACGCTCGCCGTTCCCGATGGCAGACGAGTGACCGCACTTGTCAATGCGACCCCGATTTGGTTACCCGATGGTTCAGTTCAGTCTATGGTGGTAACGCTTCAGGACCTTGAAGCACTGCATGATGTCGCACGGATGCGTGCCGAAATCCTGACTACGGTTAGCGAAGAACTACGAACACCCTTGATTTCAATTAAAGGATCGACTGCTACGGTATTGAGTTCTGATACGGTTCCAGCCGCACACGAATTACTGCAGTTTATCCGCGTGATTGATGAACAAGCGGACCAAATGCGATCGCAAATCAACGAATTGCTTGAATTTGGTCGAAGCGTCACAGGCACTTTGGACGTAGAGCCGAAACCCGTCGAGGTCGCGCCATTAGTTCAACAAGGATGTGTCGCGCTTGAGCGTGAAAACCCGACTCGTGATTTGAATATCGTGTTGCCTGATAACTTACCGTTAGTTATGACCGACCCGTCGCGAGCAGTGCACGTCATGAGCACGTTGATGGACCATGCCAGCAAGTACTCACCGGGATCTTCGCCTATCGAAGTCAGCGCAAGGCTCGATGATATGTATGTTGTCATCGCAATCAAAGTCAGAAACTGGCAAATTCCCGCGAATCATCTAGCGCATATTTACAACCGATTAACGCAGTCATTTGATTACAGCGAGGAAGGATTGCAAAACGACACAGGATTTGACTTCGCGATTTGTCGAGGCATTGCAGAAGCATGCGGCGGTCGCCTATGGGCCGAGGAAGTCGCGTCACAAAACGCCTTGCAGATTTCATTCACCTCGCCGATCGTGCATGAATCGATCACCGGCGCTGGAATAACTACCGGAGAAGTTTCTCGCGTCAAAACGGGACAAAAGTCAAACGTCCTCGTTGTCACAGACGATCCACATTCTCAACGGTTTATTCGCGACACGCTTACGCAAGCGGGTTACGCCGCGATCGTCATCGGCGATTCGAGTAACCTAATTGACGACATCGGGACGCACGATCCGGTGCTGGTATTGCTGGACATGCAAGTCCAACATGCCGATGACGAGGAGCTTCAAGTTACTCTACCCGATGCGGATGAGGTTCCTGTCATCCTTATTGCGCAGTATGGCAAGGATGAAACCGTTGAGACGATGTTAGACATGGGGATCGCGGACTATATCGTTAAACCCTTCTCGCCTTCTGAACTTCTGGCTCGAATACGAGCGACCATTCATCGACAATCTTCGCCGGTACCGTTCCGGCTAGGCGACCTGAGCATTGACTACACGAGACGTCAAGTAACCGTTAAGGATCAAGTCGTTGAATTAACCGCCACCGAATACGAGCTGCTTCGTGTACTCTCTGCCAGCGCAGGACGCGTGCAAACATACGACACGTTACTTCGCAAAGCGTGGGGTAAGCGAAGTTTTGATTCCGGCGATCCGAAAGTTGTGCGCGCAGTTGTAAAGCGCTTGCGCGCAAAGCTAGGCGATGACGCTACACATCCGAGTTATGTTCGCAACGAACGTGGCGTGGGTTACTCCATCCCTCATCCAGATGGACTGTGAATCACCATCTTAGGTTTATTCGGACCCACAAACTGATCCTACATGGTTAGTACGTCATCTTCGATCATCGAGTGCGACAGCTAACGTAACCACCATTCACAAGCAGACGGCAAGAGAAACACCCCGATGTTGTTGGAACATCGGGGCAAGGTCATCCGCGGCGACATTGACGACCGCCTTATCACTCGATTCTGCGTTGACGAGTCGCCGATCACCATCTTCGTAGGTGAAGTGAACGCCTGCGAAATACACGTTGGAACCGTGGACGACGATCTTCTGATTGGGAACACTCATGCCTGGAACGACAGTCGATGCGTCATTGCTGTCAAACACCGAGACTTGAAACTCGATCGATTCAGATACCAGGTCGGTTAACCAAGCGTCCTGCAATGCAAGCGTGAGCTTGTGCAGTCTTGTCGCCTCGTAATTTAGATCCTTGTTATCGACGACAATTGCGGTTTTACCTAGATGCTATACGCAACCCGCAGAACCATTTGTACATAACTTACCTTCGTTTAGATTACGGTCAACGTGGTCTCGAAAAGCGAACTTCAAGTTAACACAGAGGTGGGCGCAGGAGCGTCGTCCGCGTAACCAATTTGCGGCTTCAGCGCGGTACCGGCACTGTGTGCCTCGAATATCTGGGCACTAAAAGAGAGCGTGCCCTCTTTCAGCTTCTCTATCGACGGTTTTACAAAATCGACTCGAGTGATCATGTCAAGTTCAATCAGTGCCTCTTCCAATCCTTTACTATCGGTCGCGATCACCGTGACGCCAGTTGGCGAGGATCGAATCCTCGGCGCAACGATCGTCGGTCACCATGCCGGCTACCTCCTGACCGAATTTATCGCGGAGATGAAGTGGGGTAAAGGCTTAAAGAGCGTGATGGGAAACATCCACGTATACCCCACGTTAGCTGAAGCCAACAAATTCGCTGCAAGCACGTGGCGAAAGAAACGTGCGCAAGAAAGACTACTCACGTAGGTCGAGCACTTTCATCCCATGCGTCGTGCATTTTCAAGAGATACATCGAGCTCAATTCGATCAGTCCACAAGGACTAAATCTCGACTAACCGCTATCTATGTCCCTCTGGACCATTGAATCTGCGAGCTGCAATTCAAATACCTGCAACTATCTGGCGATGCGAGTGCGAATGGGACTTCGTAGGCGCGAATCGAGGGATTTCAAACTGCTTGCGACGCGAACTTCTAGACCGGTTTATTTTGGTTTATCTGCCTTCCTCTATGGTGCGTCCACGACGCACGATGGGTATCCACCGGCTCCTGCATTGAAGATCACTTGATTAATTAAAGGACGTTCAAGGGGCTATCTTCGTTCGAGGCATCTAGCGTAATACCGTGTACGGAAGCTCGAGTAATGCACGACACGGATCCGATCGCATGTTTGTAACTCGTGTCGCATTGATCTTCAATCGGAGTGACACTTCGATCACTTTTCTTAACTAATGCTGTTGGCAAAAGACGCTTGGCACTGCCTTCAGCGGTGAATGGTCGTAGCAACTCCTTATCAGGCACGAGGGAGCTCTCAAGTTTTTTCGGCATCGCATTGAACTTGACCTAGGCCAGCGCAGTACGTCGAAGGAAGTAGCGCAACGCTTGTTGCGCTGACGAAGAGCTACGTCTACGTTGATATGAACCTGAACTAAGTCAACATGTGATAAAGGGGCGATGTATCACCTTCATATCACTAACTAATCGATTGGAGACGTGAATAAGCCCCTCACAGATAAAATATCACACTAATATCAATTGAATGTAGGTTGATATTTCTTGTTTGTCATCATCAATCTATTACAGGAAAATACGAGTGACGAATGGGGAACGCGGGCATCGCGTCGTAGATGCGGACGCGGTCAGAGGGAATTGCAATCTGGACTTATTGAGACCTTCAAGATGAAGACCTTGGAATCTCTTCGCTTAGCGTCAGCATTCGCACGTTTTGTGCGAATGAATCCATCCGCGACTGGATGTTGTTCACATCAAGCACATGCACATCGACATGCTAAACGTGACAAACGTCGTTATGGCGACGCGTCACGGACGCTCATGCGGCGCTTTATTAACTTGATGATCGACGGTGTACGTGTGAAGTTAGGAAGATCGAGGCGCTATCTATCTCGGTGTAACGAACGAGTTGGCGCGCCTGCATCGGTGCCGTTGGTCGGGGAACCCATCATGAATGTTTGCGTAGGACAAATGCCTGCCTGGAATAAGTGGTGGTTTAGCGATATCGTGGCGGTGTGGCGCTCCCGCGCGGCTGACGCCATGAGCGGCGTTCTTCGTGCAAGGCGGGAGCACGTGTCACGCCAGCCGACTTTCCGCTTCAGCCGCGGGGCGTCGCTGGCAGCAACTCTGGCGGCGCTTCTGGCGGCGCTCGCCCTGTCTGGCCCCGCCCACGCCCAGACCTCGGTCTGGAGCAGCACGCTCACCGTGAAGGATATCTCTGGAAACTCAATTGGATGCAGAACTGTCGCTGGCCTCCCCGCGCACAACCACCCATGCGCCGACCAACTGACCGACGACGACTTCTCGTACGGCGGGACGAACTATACGATAACGGTCGTCCAATTCAACACGGCAAACGGCTGGCTGGGTATTGTGTTCGATACAGATATCTCGACGGCCAGCCAGGACCTGACGCTCGGGGTCGGTAGCTCCACGTTCAATTTGGCAGATGGAACTGTGTCTACTACCTCCGTAACGTGGGCAAACGCCGGCCTGAGCTGGTCGGTCGACGACTCGGTGTCGCTGTCGCTGACCGCGAATACGCCTGCGTCAGTCACGCCCCCTCCGGACAATGATCCGCCGACGTTATCAAGCGCTAAGGTGAACACCGCAACGCTGACGCTCAACTACAACGAGGCACTGGATACGGGCTCCACGCCGGCTACAACCGATTTCACAGTTGCGGTGGAGGATACGAACCGGACGCTCTCGAACGTCGAGGTGTCCGGCAGCGCGGTGACGCTGACCTTGAGCCCGGCGGTGATCTCCGGCCAGACCGTGACAGTGAGCTACACCGCGGGCACGAACCCAATCCGGGACCTGGCACAGAACAACGCGGCTACCATCAGCAGTCTGGCGGTGACCAACAGTACGGGTGTGGATGAACGAGCGATCTTGTCGCCGGCGGCGCGACAGGCAGAGACGTGGTACTGGATTCCGGATGAATCCGACTCCCTCCTCATTTCAAATCTATTTCACGATCCTGATGGCTCGCCGGTTCAGTTCGATCTAAGTAGCACCTCTACAGACGTGTGGATATGTGATACGGCGAACGGCGGGGATTTCGCGATTGAGGAAGTGCCAGACGTTCCGGATCGAGGCGTCCAATTCGGTTCGACGGTCACATTTACCGGTGGCGATGCGGCAGCTGACTGTTCCGTGTCAAACTCAGCTGATCCAACGGCGACACTGGCGACTGACCCAACAAATCCTGGCGTACGCGGAGACGGCGGAAATCGCGTCCTCACAACCCGCAAGATCGGTCCGATCCTGGAGATCAAGGCAAATAGTCTCGCTGACGACACAGATGGTGACGGGACGGTCGAAGATCGTGGTGCCGGTACCTATGCCGCCACAGTATTCATTCGCGTTTGGTCCGGTCCGAGTGACCCGCCGCTGTCGTCGGAGGCATTCGCAAGCGTGAACGTGCTAGTAAAGGTCGGCGTTAACAATCAACCCCAATTTGCCGGCGGTGCCACAGGCTTCGCAGTCACGCTCATGGAAGGCGACGATGAATCAGATCCCATGCCCTCATGGGTCGCGAGAGATCTTGACCAAGGTGGCAACACGAACGACACGTTGACCTTTGGCTTGACTAGCACCGGTGGTAAAAGCACAAGTATCGCGGGCGGATCGATCAGCTTGAAGGAAAACACGGGCGACAACCCAGCCACCAGCGCTATTGAAACAGACTACGTCCTCTCGCTTTCACTTGTGGGTCGCAATTTGAATTACGAGCTCGGTCTAACTCAGTTCGAAATCGATTTATTCGTGTTAGATGGCTGGTCGGAACCAGTAACCGTGCCTATCGAAGTTACCTTGG
>LXNI01001049.1_pt1 | contig 26773 bp, 24 predicted proteins | sample 809091 | NCBI WGS metagenome assembly LXNI01 (sample SAMN04870527, study PRJNA318959) | sponge metagenome | biome: 01000161; feature: marine sponge reef; material: water | host: Sarcotragus foetidus | place: Greece: Milos, Mediterranean Sea | collected 2013-05-29 | depth 5-7 m | reverse complement strand
CATTCAGTGGGTGTCGGTAACGTTTTCAGCACGTCGTTGGGAATACCTGACACCTGGGGCTGGAGCAGGTCGACTGGGCGTCCCCGCATGATCCTCAGAACCGCTCACCGCCATCAGATCTGACCGACCAACAAACGACGCTATTCTGAATTCCAGTGTACTGATAACACATCGGTGACGGTCGCGTTCGGCCAGCGTCTGGATTCGAGGGCCAAATCACCAAGTTTCCAATCGTTGCGCCAAAATTTTCGATCACACAACACATGTTCAGATGGGCTAGCGGAGACGGCAGCTAACTGGCTGGAACCAGGATACTTTTCTCAGGGTGGGAAAAGCGTGGTTATTCTTCCTAACCTCCCAGCAATTAAAGCCGAGGTACAGGAACTGCTTGGTGCCTTCGCAAATCGGCTACTTGAAATTGATTGAGTTTGTTCCAGCCGATATACTTGTCCTCACAGGTAGCAGGCGTGCAGTCATATTGAGTCATGTTGCCCTCGGCATCGTAGCTGAACGTATGCGCGTTACCGCCAATACTGGCACTGGTGACCGCGTGGTGCCCGGGAGCGGTAGTGCCACTGCCATAGCCATAGTCGGTAAAGCGTGTTTATTCTTCCTAACCGCCTGCTCAACAATTTCCTAATGAATATGCCAAAAGACCCACCAAATATTTTATTGATTGTTACCGACCAACAACAAGCTGCTGGAATGAGTTGTGCTGGAAATCCTGATGTAAATACTCCAGTGCTGGATAATTTAGCCGAACAAGGTGTTCGGTTCAATAATGCTTATTGTACAAACCCTCTATGTACTCCCTCAAGAGCCAGTATGTTCACAGGACGAATGCCACATGAAATTGATACGATGGGAAACGGACGCAAAATCAATCCAAATTTTCGGTCTTTAGAACTAGGAAACCTATTCAAGCAAGCTGGATACAATTGTGCTTATGGCGGGAAGTGGCATGTCCCTGAGTTGTCGATAACCGAAGAGCATGGATTTGAAAAAATATGCGGATTTGATGACCTCCGTTTACCGGGGGCTTGCCATGAATTTTTAGAGAAACCACGTAACAATCCTTTTTTGTTAGTGGCATGTTTTGATAACCCCCATAATATCTGTGAACATGGACGAAGCGATCCTCTGCCCTGGGGAGCAATTGACTCTGCCCCCCAAAATGAATGGCCCAATCTACCTCCTAATTTTAAATCAGGTCCTTTTGAACCAGAAATGGTCACATTATTCGCTAGGAATAATCCAATAATTCAAAGACGATTAGCGTTGAGTGAGGAGGATTGGAGGTTTTACCGATATGGCTATTTTCGTCTTATTGAAAAGGTAGATCAACAAATTGGGCAGATATTGACCTCTCTAAAAACATTAAACCTAGAAGAAAATACAATTGTTGTCTTCACCAGTGATCATGGGGAAATGGCAGGATCTCATGAATTATCAAATAAAATGGTGCTCTATGAAGAATCGATTAAAGTTCCTTTCATTATTAAAACACCTCAGGCCCAAAAACCAGGACGTATCAATGACAACTTAGTTTCAACAGGATTGGATCTGATGCCCACATTGTGTGATTTTGCAAATATTCCTGCCCCTGATGGACTATCAGGAAAAAGCCTCGCTCCATTTTTATTGAATGAATATCCTGATAATTGGAGAAATCAACTTGTAATCCAATCACAATTTGTAGATCAGAGTTATGGAATAAATGGACGTGCATTAATTAAAGATCAGTATAAGTATGCTGTTTATTCGTATGGTCAAAATCGTGAACAAGTATTTGATCTTAAAAAAGACCCATATGAACAAGTCAACTTAGCTAAAGAGTCTCGTTATTCTGAAATATTAAACGACTATCGCCAAACCCTTTATCAATGGCTTGTAGCAAATAAAGATCTCTTTTGTGAACATTATAGTCATCCAGGACAACCAATTTTACCAAATATACCATTTTCTGAAGTAGAACTAAGCTGACATAAAAGCAATCAACATCGCACTGCCATATTTTCTTTAGAATTGGCCTTCTTCCTTAAAAACTACACAAGAAACTCATACAGGACGAGGACGATGCCATGGATTTATTCTTACTAACCCCTCACTCTACTCGGTGGATACGACATGCGGCAATGGATTGGAATTTACTCAATCGTCGGTCCTGAGAGACTGACGGTCACAGGCTGCTCTGAAGCGGTGAGTTTCACATCCGGTTAACGACAAATGTAGTTTTCGGAGTGCCGCTGATCGCCCTTGCCTTCGTAGCGGGCGAGCTTCGGATAGACACAAAGGGGACGCGAGAAGGCATCCTCGGACGCTTCAGGCTCGTTAGTGAGGCCCAACGAGAATCGTTTAGCGCCGGTTTTTGCTTCCAATCGCTCTGGCGCTTCGCCTTCTTCGCGCCAACGCACGAGCGGATCCACATAATCGGTGACCCAGGCGCCGGGACCAGCTACGCAATGGACCATACCAGGCACCATGAAGAGGCGGAAAAACTCGGTTGTCTGCGCGTGGCCGCCGTGGTTGCCTTCGGCCTCTTCGAAGTAATCGATGGCCCGCTGCGGCCTGAGCGGATAGTCATTCCAACCTTGGTACATGATGAGTTTTCCACCATTTGCCGAAAACTCAGTCAAATCTGCATTTTCGACGTCAGTGACGCCGGTTCCTGCGGCGAGTTGCGCGCGGTCGTTGTTGGGATCGAACGTGGCGATGTCGAAACCGGGTTCGTGGCGCATGAACATTTCCAGGTTGCGGGCCATGCTACCGATTGGCGATCCATCTCCGATCAAATCGTTTTGCAGCATCCAAAACTCCCAGTCACCCGCGCCTTCTGCACCAGGCAAAACGCCCGGCGACACAAGGTTGCCGTCTCGGTCGCGCTGATCCGCGTACATGTAGCGAGCCGTTTCGATCTGTCCCGCCGTAAGACATTGATCCGAGGAAGCGCCGTCACAGTCGAGCGCATTCAGATCTAACCGTTCTTGAGTGCACTCGCGCGGGTCGTTGATGACGCCGTCTTCGACACCGTCGAGAGCATCACATGCTCTTCTTGAGTTGGTGCCGAGTACTGCCATCGAATCTGCCGTCAGTGGGTGCTCCTCCTGGCGCCTTGCTCCGCCGACCATCCACGATGCGAATTCATCGAAGCGAAAAGCAGGCGCCCCGGCGATGATGCCGTCGTAGTCGTCGGGAAATCGAAGGGCTTCCATAAGGGCTGCGCGTCCGCCATTGGAACAGCCTTTGAGGTAACTGAACTCGATGTTCTTGTCGTAATAACGTTCGATGGCGGCTTTGGTGAAAGTCGTGGCTAGATGCACGCCGCGATGGGCATAGTCGACGAGGGCCTCGGGTTGCATCATAAACTCCATGGTCTGTCCTTCGTGACCGGTATCGGTCGACGCCATGGCAAAACCTCGCGTCAAGAGAGAGGTGGTGTCCCCAATCAAACCGGCACCGCCGCCTACGGCGGAAAACATCATTCGACCGTTCCAATTTTCTGTCGGCATGCGCACTTGGACTCGAATAGCGCGATTGATGACTGCTCGCAATCGGCAATGTTCGGGTGTCTTGTCGGTTGCTGCGACGAGCAGTCCTGGTTCGACCGCCCATGCAAGATCGCTCATTCGATAGAGTTTTTGACACGCCGGATCCGCCAATACCTGTAGGGACAGCGCCATACAGAAACTTGCCGCGAGTAGTCTTCTCATCGTCTTCTCTCTCCTCTGTAAAGTGTACGTCGCGATAACAGCTCGGGTATAGTAAGAATTAACCACATTCTCCTATCTGCTTCCAAGTATCTTTTCCCAAGAGCCCGCCTCGTCGCGCCAAATCTCAGGGAAATCTCAGTAATAAAATGGTTTAAAAGGAAAACCGATCAGCGTACCCAGGCCTGAATTTGAGATTTTCTCGAGATCAGATCGAGTCAGATCCCATCAACGTGTGCTGATGTCAGAATAGCTGTGTCGAATGCGGGAAGAGCGCCGCTGGCGGTGAACGGTTTCTGGTCTGTGATGCTTCATCCAGACCAAGATGCTTCAGTATCTTATCGATAACCGCAGGGTCTTCTATGCCGATTGAAGACCCTGATGTCGCGGTAACACACAGATCTTTCCGCGAAATTAGTTCCTGGCAAGGCAAGGAGCCTGACGTTTTTAGTTCTACGGTTCATTTGACATCAAAACACCAATCAACTAGTGTGCGCAAAGCTAGAAAACAGCCCCTCGGTTTTTCATCTCCATTTCGCCGTCTTATTCGTAATTCATCGTCCTGTAGTTTCTGAGTTCAAGTCTATTTTCCATGCTAGTTATGCCTCATGAAGGCGCACTTTTAATCAAAAATCATAGGATTTTATTATGTCTAATACAGTAAGCGGGACCGTTAAGTGGTTCAACGAAGCAAAGGGCTTTGGCTTTATCGAGCAGGAATCTGGTCCTGATGTGTTTGCACACTTTAGTGCAATCACAGGCGATGGATTCAAGACACTTGCAGAAGGCCAGCAGGTTAAGTTCACCGTATCTCAAGGTGCAAAAGGGCCGCAGGCTTCCAATATCGTCGCGCTATAAGCGTCAAAGTGTACGAAAAAGAACAGGCCCATTAGGGCCTGTTCTTTTTTGACCCTTTTTAGTTCCTGTCTCTTCACTTTTTGCCAGCTACCCCATTGCTGGCCGAATCTGTTCAAGCTCTTCCTGCAACGCCTGTTCCGCGTACCACAGATCATGGTTTTGTTGCATTCGTAACCATAGCCCAGGTCCATTGCCGGAGAGCCTGCCAATCCTCAGAGCCATCTCCACGGTGATCGGATGCGTACAAGCCAAGACACGATGCAGTTGCTGGCGTGATACACCCAGCCGCCGAGCCGCCTCGCTCACCGATAGTTGTAATTCGGGAAATACATCCTCCCGCAGAACTTCTCCCGGATGGATTGGTGTACGTTTTAGTGGTCTCTTAACACGATATTCTGCCATCGCCTGCCTCAATGATATTGTTCGAGGTCTACTCTAAATGCCTCGCCCTCTCTCCATTTTGCCAGCGCATGCATCGACGAGAAATTTCATGACTCGGCGATTTTGACCGCCGATAAGCTATCGTTGGCAATTACGGCACGCGCATAGGCTGTGCAGGCTCGGATATCGTCTAATTCCAATCCGGGAAAATCATCAAGAATGTCTCCGTCGCTTACGCCTTGTGCAAGCAGGCTCAGGATCAATTCGACAGAAATTCGCATGTCGCGAATAATCGGTTTGCCACCGAATACATCTGGCCGGGCAGAAATCCGCCGAAGCAATTCGGAATGGTCCGTCATGGCCATTTCTCCCATAGTTCTTTTCCAAGTGATTCCTTCATCATACTCCTATATTGCCTGTTTCTCAGCATTTCGGTGTCCCAATCGAATCTTGCACCCTTTTCACCCGAGTAGGGGGACTTGTATGATGGCTTTTCTAACTTTGTGTCGGATTCAAGTAGTACTGTTTTCCTTGAGAACATAGCAATACGAAATATGGAATTCCGCCCGATGATCTCGCGTGATCTACGAAGATTGACATTTCTCAGGGAAAATATGCGTGAATTCGTTCACTCAATTCTTGGATAGGGACAATATGTTTGGGAATTCGAATACTAACTCAAAGACCGGAACGCTCATCGACCTTATCCACAACCGACCCTTTGAAAGTCGCACTGCGTCTTTAACCAAGTGGCGCCGGTAAAGCCACGCCTGTGGTGTCGCGTCGAGTGATCTGTCATGCTCGCTCGGGAAGCAGCGAGAGGAGATACCGCCATGGCTGGAGCACCTGCACGCACACTCGTAGTCATTACGATCGAGCATCTGCCAGCACGAGCCTTGGGCTGCTATGGCAACACCACGGCGCGCACACCTCATCTCGACGCCCTTGCCCGGTACGGCGCCCGCTTCGAGCACTGCACCGTAGCCAGCCCGCTCTGCGTCCCGTCACGGGTGGCGTTCTTCACCGGCCGCTATTCCAGTAATACCGGCTGTCGCGATAACACCCGTTTGCTGCCGGATTCAGAGGAGCACCATCTCCCAGGTTTACTGCGCGACGCGGGTTACCATTGTGGCTTGTTCGGGAAGAACCACTGCTTTCCCGACCCTCGCGCCGCCGGCTTCAGCGACGTGATGGATGAGTTCGACGCGCGGCGAGCGCAGCGCCAGGCGTATGGCGCCGAGCTACCGGGGCCTGCCAACCCCATCGATCCGGATCTGCTTGCCCAACAAACCCGCCGTTTCCGCTGGGGGGAGCACCCCCGCCCCATCTGGTACGGAGGGACCTACCCGTTTGCGGCCGCCGAGTCGCCGGCACGGCAGAACGTCAACAACGCACTGCGGTTCCTGGAGACCTGCGACGACGAACCCGCCTTTTTGTGGGTGAGCTTCAGCGACCCGCATCCGCCGTACCGCGCTCCACACCCGTATGACGTGCTGTTCGATGCTGATCAAATGGAACTGCCGGTGCGCCCCGACGATGAGCTGGCCAATAAACCGTACGTGCAGCAGGTCTACTACCACGGGGGCTGGCTGCATTTGATGGACGACGCCCAGCTCCGTCAGACCACCGCCTACTACCACGGGATGGTGAGCTATGTGGATGACTGCCTTGGTCACCTGTTCGACGGTATGCGCGACCTTGGCCGCTGGGAAGATGCGACCATCTTCGCCACGGGCGACCACGGTGAGTATCTTGGCGAGCATGGTCTGATCCGCAAGTCCGCCGCCTTTTATGACTGCCTGGTGCAAGTACCGCTTATCGTGCACGGCTTGCCCGGCGCAGACGCGGGTGAAGTTCTACCGCTGCTCATCGAGCAGACTGATGTCTATCCGACGATCCTGCAGCGAGCGGGAATTGCTGCACCCGGTGGCATACAGGGCCGCAGCATCAGCGATGTCCTCACCGGCAGCGCTCCGGCACGAGAAAGCACCTATGCCGAAGTAGGCAGTAGCCAGCCGCTGCCACCCGGCGGTTCCAAGGCTGAGCTGGGTGCCTTGCTCGCCGGCGTCAGCCGGGACGAACCGCTCGAAAATCTGCCACTGGTGGAGTCAGGGACATTCTTCCTGTCCCGCGGGCGCATGATTCGCACCCAGGACTGGAAGTACGCCCACTACGTGGGTGACAAGCCGGAGCTGTACGACCTGCGTTCTGACCCCGGGGAGTTGGACAATCTGGCGGGAATGCCTGAGCACCGGGAAAAAGAGGAGGAGCTACGCCGACGGCTCCTTGAGCGAGCGATCACGGCCGCCGACCCGCGCTGATCATGCGCAGTCCAAGATATACATGGGATTTATGGGTTCTATGGTGGATTTTTTTCACCCAAAGGTACACTGTTAACTGAAACAAGCAATTGAATCTGCCATCTTTAATGAAACAGATAGATTTAAGCGAAAAAGAGAAGCAACAATTTTGGAAACAAGGATATCTTGGACCATATACCGCCTTGACTCCAAAAGAAATGGTGGTAGTACGAAACAAGATTAATACCACAGTGCTTAACACCTATACCTGACCACTCACCACGGCCTTACCCAGAACGAAACTGCAGTTGACGATCAGATTGTGCGACGTGACAGACCGTTATCGTCAATGAGGCCCGGCGCGCTCGCCATTTGAAACGAATTCCATTACGCGTTTTAATCATGCCACCGACAGCAGACACGAGGCACCACGCCATGACAAACATCCTGTTCCTGATGACCGACCAGCAGCGCTGGGATGCCATGAGCGCCAGCGGAGACTGGGTGAAAACACCGGCGCTCGACCGGATCGCCGCGGAAGGCGTGTGTTTTACGCAGTGCGTGACCACCACGCCAATCTGCGTGCCGGCCCGCCTGACGTTGGCAACCGGGCGATACCCGCACAACAACGCTGTCTGGACCAACGCGCAGTACGCCATGCCGGCGAACGCCGACAACTGGATGCGCGAAATCAAAAAACTCGGGTACCGGACCAGTCTGTTCGGCAAGACGCACCTGCACCCGCACCGCGGCGACCTGCGCGAGAAGGAAGACCTGCTGCATGCCTGGGGCCTGGACGATGTCGATGAAATCGGTGGCCCGCGGGCCAGCGCCGTGCTGATCAGTCACATGACCGCCATGTGGGAGGAAAAGGGGCTGCTTGAAAGCTACCGGGCGGATTTCAAAGAACGGTTTTCCAACAAGCCGCATGTCGCACGTCCTTCGGTACTTCCGTTGGAATATTATGCCGACGTTTATGTGGGTCAGCAGGCAAAACAGTACCTGGCCGACTACAACCGGGACGAACCCTGGTTCTGCTGGGTCAGCTTCGGGGGGCCACACGAGCCCTGGGATGCGCCCGAACCCTATGCCAGCATGTATGACCCCGCGCGTATGCCAGCCCCCGCAACCGACGAGGAGGAAGTGCCAAGGCCCAGGGGCCAAATCGACCGGATGCGCGAGAACAAGTCGTACTGTCCGGATTTCGATGATGGTGATGTCGGCGCCATGCGCGCCAACTACGCCGGCAACGTCTCACTGATCGACGACCAGATCGGCGAGATTCTCGCTGTCATCGAAGAGCGCGGCGAAATGGACGATACCGTAATTGCCTTCACCTCGGACCATGGCGAGATGAACGGCGACCACAGCCTGATCTACAAGATGAATTTCTACGATGGCGCCCTCAGGGTGCCGCTGCTGGTACGCACACCGGGTGTCGAAAACACGGGCGTGCTGAACAACAGCCTGGCGGAAAACTGCGACCTGGGGCCGACGCTGGTGGAACTTGCCGGCGGTACCATCGATTACCGGCAGTTCGCGCGCTCCCTGACCGGTGCACTGAACGGCAGCCCACACCGCGAGGACGTGCTGTCCGAATTCCTGGGCGAATTCATGCTGATGACCGACGATTGGAAAATCGCCGTGAACCGGGAAGGACAGACCTACATGCTGTTCGACCGGCGCAACGACCCGGGCGAAACCCGGAACCTCGCCGGTCTGCCCGACTATCAGTGTGATGCCGATGCCCTGCGCCTCCGGCTCCTGGAGCGCGTAGCACAAAGCCAGCTGCGCGAACCGGACGCGGGGACAGCATAAGAAAAGGGGTCAGGTCCAATTATCCCCCTTTTGTCGGTCGTCCCTTTGGTTTCAATCCAACTGACCTGCCCACAAGTTCCTCTATCTCTTGCTGAAACCATTTGAGCCAGGCGCTTTCCACTTGTTGAAATAAACACAAATCCATTTATCTGATCCTATTTATCCCTTGATCCGTGTAGGAAATGGACCTGACCCCATTTATCTTATATCTGCATCGTCGTCACCTGGATGCCCGCTTCTGAATTCAAGAGCATCGATTATGCACCGGTGACTGTTTCGTTCGGCCGGCGTCTGGATTCGGTGACAGAATCGCCACATTTCCCATCGATCAACGCACGTTTAGATCAGCCCAAGTAGAGGGTAGGCAATCCGTAGGGGTGGGCGTACTTTTCTTAACGTGGAAAAAGCGTGGTTATTCTTCCTGAACGCCCTCTTCATGTCCTGGCAACAATGCATCAGTGAGCTACTTCCTCCAGGACATCTGGATGACTCTGCGCAATTTTAAGAAGCGTCTTGGCCGCACCGCGCGGCGAACGCCTTCCTTGCTCCCAATCTTGAACAGCATCGACAGAAACATCCAGTAGCTCCGCGAACTGTCGTTGAGTCAGATTGACGGATTTTCGGGCAGAAATCGCAAGTAGCTGCTCTTCGGTGTAAACCCGTCCCTTCTTGCCTTTCTTCATTTGCTCGACTGCTTTGAGTAGTTCGGCACCTTCGTTGCTCATTTTGGTTTTGCTAGTCACGTTTGATTGCCTCCTTGATCAATTTGAGTTCATGCCCAGGTATAGTGGCTCTTTCGTTCTTCGCGTAGAGGGTAAGGAGCCAGATTTCTTCCTCTTCGAGCATGTTGTAGTAAATCACTCTCACGCCACCACTTTTGCCGGAACCGGATCGAGCCCACCGAACCTTCCGTACTCCGCCCGACCCTCGAACGACAGAACCCGCTGTTGGGTTCCTCGAGATAAAAACTGCGAAATCTTCTCTTTCACTGTCTGACAGAAGTCCTTCAGCCTTCCTGGAGTAAACCGGCGTTTCGATTACAGTAAACACTTTGCAAGTATACGGCAATGCCGCACTTTCGGCAACGAATCTGCACTGGAAACTTGTGCCCGTGCCGTGCCCACATGGGCAGACCCCTACTCTTCAAATAAGCAGAGATGTTACCCAATAAAAATGGTATCAATGCGTTACAAGGGATTCTGGAAAAGAGTGATTATCAATTCTGGCGAAAACGCCATAATTGATCACTTTATTCCAGAATCCATGATCACCTTAATCCAGAATATGCAGGCACAAGACGGGCTGGCAGGCCCTTTCGAACATGCCGAGAAATCCATCCTTAGAGTGCTGTCCGAGATCGTCTTGGATATCAACGCATTGAGAAAAAACGACGCGCAGGTCAATCCGGACCTGGTGGACAGGCGCCATGACGTCCCGATGATTCGAAATATATTCTTCGACTATAACGTTCAATCCAAATTCGCCGAGAGATTTGGTACTGATCTGTTACTGTGGCGATCGAACTTTATCGCCAACAACAAGCCTTATGGGATATCCCTGGGACAACCACTGATTAATCGTCTACAGAAAAATGCGGGGATGTCGTTCTCTCTGAAATAAGTAACAACACCGGCGATAGATACAATTGCCGGTTAATCAATGATCGCCTGCTGAACGGCCTTTTCAAAGTCTCCATACACCGAACCACCCCGGGGTTTAGCCGGTAGATACACGCCCACCAACTCGTTTTCGGGATCGCTCCATGAGACTGAGCCGGCCGCGCCGCGCCAGCCGAAGGCGCCATTGCCGCGATGATTTCCGGCAACCTTCGAGTCCAGCGTGATGCCCACGGTATAACCGAATCCCATTCCCGGTAGTGTCTTGCCAGCGGTCGCAAACAGGTCACCTACCTGATTGCTGCTCATCGTCTTCACACTGGCAGGGCTGAGCAGTCGGTGGCCGAAGAGTTCTCCGCCGTTGAGCAACATTTGCTCGAAGTGAAGAAAATCCTCGGCCGTACTGGAAAGCCCGGCACTTGCGGAGATGTATCTGGTCGTCGCGAGCCAGTCCTTGCCCTTTTCGGCGCCAATACCTGTCAGCACGATGCGTTTCGATGCCTTGTTACCCGGCAGATTAAAATAAGTGTTATTCATTTCCAGAGGGTCGAAGATTCGCTCCCGCAGGAATTTATCGAAGGGGGTTTTAGAGACGATTTCGATGATGCGGGCCACGATATCGAGGCCCATGCTGTAACCCCACTGCGTGCCCGGTTGAAAGTCCAGCGGCACCTGCGCAAGCCTGGGGACGTAGCTGGCAAGCGTATCGTCTCTCGTATGGCGACCTAACGACGCGATTTTCCAGCCGAGTCCACGGTTTGTAAGACCCGATGTGTGCGTCAGCAGATGGTGAATTGTCACCGGTGTATCCACCGGTACCAGGCGATATGCCGGGGCTTTGTTCTTGCCCTTGCCCTTGCCTTTATCCCCTTTTCCATTGTCCGATTTGATCGGGACCACAACTTTCATATCGGTGAATTCAGGAATGTATTTCGAGACCGGATCGCTCGGGCTCATCAATCCTTCTTCGATCATCATCATTGCGGCAACGCCCAGCACCGGCTTCGTTGATGAAGCCATAATAAAAATCGCGTCGTTCTCCATTGCACGGCCCTTGTCGACATCCATTTCTCCGTGCGTTGAGAAGTGAACGACCCTGCCGCGCCGCGCCACGATGGTGACGCCACCCTGGATATGACCGGCTTCAATGTGTTCGTTCATCACGTCTTCGATGCGAGCCAGGCCCTGGCTCGACATGCCGACCGATTCCGCTTTAGCCATCGGTATCTTCGTCGGCGTGTGCATCGGTTCTGCCGACACGGGAGCGATCGTCAGACCACAAAACAGGGCCAGAAGAACCGGTGTTGCGTTTATAGTTGATAAATGTTTTTTCATACTCTATAGACCGGGATTGATTAGATATTTTTCACCTGTGGCGCATCTGGTATAGACCGATATTGCTTCCACAGTAAGCGCCTCCTGAAGCGACACTTCTTTTGTATAACTACTGGCGAACGTCGAAGTGATTTCAGAAACGACTTTCTGTTTTAATTTTTCTGCAGCATCAGCACCAATCTTTTGCAGGAAAGATCCTAATTGATAACGACCTATACCCCACGACATTCCAAATGATGAGTGATTTAGTATCGCTGGGGAACTATCCAGACTGCCATAATAATAAAGTTGCGTATGGTTAGACGAACCATGGCGGGTAGCATTCATCGCTGTAAGAATTTGGCCAGAGAGATTGCCACCCCCAATCGCATCAAAAGCAATAGTGGCTGTAGTCTCGGCCAGGGCATCAGTCAGGTTCGTAAAGAAATCCTGAGCAGAGGAGTTACATACATGCCGGGCGCCAAGACCTTTTAACAAGTCAACATGCTCCTGTTTTCGAACGATGTTAACAAGCTCTACACCTTCGATAATACAATGCTTTTGTAGCATCTGCCCAAGATTGGATGCTGCTGCGGTATGGACCAATGCTGAATGGCCTTCCGTTCGCATGGTTTCTACCATGCCAATAACGGTCGGCGGATTAACAAAGCAGGAAGCTCCTTCTCTGGGCGTCGTCCCTTCGATCAGGCTGAGACAATCTTTCGCCGCTATGACACGATACCTTGCGTACATGGAGCCACCAATGACAGCTACGATTTTACCCATTAGTGCCTTCGCAGCGTCAGATTGACCTGTCGCGATCACTACACCAGCGCCCTCGATACCCCAGGGCAAAGCTTTGCCAACTCTTGCTGCGGTAGCTTTTTTCATTGCCTCAGGGATCTTTGCCCTGATCCTGGGGTCGTCCGTTGTACCCACTGCCTTCGCAGTCGACATATCTGCCGCACCGAAAATCATGAGAACATCAGACGGATTGATTGGCGCTGCCTGCACCTCGATGATCACCTCATCTTCAGAACACTCTGGGACAGTTGAAGACTCCAGGAACAGTTCTAAATTTCCCTCGGCAGTTACCAGGGACTTTAATTGAAGGTTTTCCATATTATTTAAAAAGGAAGCTTAAGTTTTGATGTTCAGCTGACCCAGGTAATCCAGCTTGCCAACGGGCACACCTTTTGTTCGCAAAATGTCGTACGCCGTGGTGACATGAAAATAAAAACTGGGTAGCGAGAACGACATCAGAAAGCCTTCAGCGGTAAAGGTCCACCAGGGCGTGCGTACTTCCTTGTCTGCCAATCCGTTCACCACCCCGGCGCTGACTTGCTGCAAACCGGATTGCGCCTCGGTCACAAGATCCTGCAGTGCCTGGTAGTCAAGATCCTCTGCAACTGGTCCCGGCATATATTCACCTGCCTGCGCACCGTTGATCGCATCCATGGAGTGGGATACAACCTGGATTATCTGAAATCGAAACGGCAGCATATCCGGATAGAGGCGAGTCTCGACGATCTCGTTCAGGTCCATGTTGTTTTCCTCACAGTGAGACCGACCCTTGTCGAGGTAACCTGATACGGCGCCGAGGGATTGCAGAAAACGACCGACGCTGGCGTCATATAGTGAAACAGACATATCTGAACTCCTTTTGTTCGGTCCTAGTCTACATTATTCCAACCCACGAGCAGTAAAAAAGGGGTCAGGTCCATTTTTCTTCGAAAAATTGGCATCCTCGATATCCCCTTCAATTTTTCTTTTTCTGTCGGCAAGAATATCTCGATGCCAATCAGGCGATTCAATTTCGGGAGTTTCACGGATGAGTGAATCCCAGATAGTCTCCATCGTTTGTAGACGCTCTACCTTGCTCATCCTTGATATTTCAGTGATATCCAATCGCATTATTTGTCCTTGGCAGCAAGAAGTTTCATGAACATGTTGAAGAAGTTTCCGGTATACCGCAATGGTTCCAATAGAGCGGACGTCCGCCAAACGTAAAAGAATTGTAAATTTTACTCCGACCCCATTTCTACATCTTGGTATCTGGATTCTATCCAACTAATCACAAACTCGATGAAATACTCTTTTGCATGTCGCTCGAACCAGGGATAGTGACCACACTTGCCAAGTTCCTCGTATTCCAGCTGTGGAATGTACGGCAAAAGAGAATCTCGAATTGCGGCGCCGGGATGCGGGTCAATATCACCCTGGATCAAGACTATCGGACATTCAATGGCGCTAAAAGAATTCGGATATCTCCCTTCGTTTTGCAGCCGCACCATATCTGACCAGGTTTCATGATGACCTTTTGCATCCGCTGTAATTTCGGGAAGTGGGGTCGAATCCAGTTCGTAGGAGTAGATCGACATTAACTCACCCATCTTTGCGAGGTCTTCATCGGTAGAAAGTTCACCTTGCATAAGTTCCTTTTGCTCCGGAGAGAGGCGTCGGTCCAGGTTTGCTTGGAGAATTTTTCGCGTGGATTCATCAAACGTACCGCAACCAATCAGAACAATAGCAGCAGCGGAGTCAGGATACTCACAGGCATAGGCAAGACTAAGCATAGCGCCCCACGAGTGTCCCAAGAGAATTGGCTTCTTTGGCAGGGACGCGATTAGATCCTGTAGATCAATAATGTGATCGTGTACGGATAGCGTGGATTCAGGCGTGCTTCGTCGTTGTAATGATTCGATGACACTAAAAGATCCAGACAATGCTTCAGCCAAGGGCACTAGCTCGCCTGCTGCGCCAGGCCCGCCATGAACAGCAATAATCGTTGGCTCGCGGTTCCCGTATATTCTGTGATTCATCTGTCGGGCAACCTTTTCTCAGGGCGTTGAACGTTTGAAGATCTGTAGTCGACGTTGAGGATCATTTGGGTCAAATGGCGTACGTAAGAATGCACGTAAAAAAGGGTCAGGTCCATTTTTCTTCGTATTGCCAGACAGGCAGACTTGGATCAAAAACGCCAATTGGCAATAAACTCCGCCCCAATTCTGAAACTACACTCTATTGACCCATCGAGGCACAAGGAATGATTTTCGCAAATTCGTCATTCTTACGATATGGCTTGTGTTTCATCATTCTTATGCAATGTCTGTACTTGACGATTCAACCCCTTGGTCTTCTCCATACTCATAGGCGAATCGCTCGAATGCTTGCTGAAATTGACCCGATTGGCCTTCCAGTCATCCCAATTGATTAGTGGATAGTCCTTTTTTGTAAATTTTCTGCGGTATGATTACCTATTAACGAATTTCTGGTTAGGTCAATATCACTGACCCAATTTACTTTATTGATGAAAAATGGACCTGACCCCTTTTTTTCCCTTTTTTGCCTCATTGATTTAAAGCCCTCGATGAATGAAATTTGCGGACGGGGATGGACGTGGTCCCGCTGTCCTATGAGAAAGTGAGTGTGAAATCGGTCGAACCGTGACGCTCAATGTTTCCTGCGGAATAATAATGAATTAAAGTCCTGATAGTCTGTTGGCACAGACTGACTGGATGAAGACCTGGAGGACAATGTGGCAGAAATAAATGGGATTGCCCATATTCAACTGACAGTAACCGATATGGAGAAATCCATACCCTTCTACCGAAGGCTTCTGACTGGAATGGGATTAACGCTGGTCAATGACACCCCGGATGGCATCTATGGCGTTGGCGGCAGGACCGGTATCAGCATATCGCGCTCGGAAGCGTCCTATAACAACGAACGATTCAAACAAAGACACCCCGGCTTACATCATTTTTGTTTCCGGGCTCGAAGCCGGGAAGATGTCGATGAGATTCACCAGATTGCCGTTGAGATTGGCGCAAATATTATCCATGGGCCGCAGGAAGATGGGTTTGCTCCGGGTTACTATTCGGTTCTGTTTGAAGATCCGGACGGGATTCGAATTGAAGCCAATCATGTCCCGGGCAAAGGGTTGCTCGCACCGGGTCGGGGGCAGGTAGGAAACGCTGAGACTCAATGGGACTAGTCGTCGTTTACCGCAACTGAGGGAACACCTGTTTTGAGATTCGCTCAAAGCTCGCTTGAGTCAACGCTGGATCGCTGTCCACCGATCCTGTAAGCAGAACCAACCTGTCGAGGCCGAGTTCAATGAGCTGCCCCAGCCGTTCCACACAATAATCGACTGACCCGGTTACACCAAACCGGCTAATGAAGTCATCGGGCATGGCTTTCATGTGCGCCGCCTCATTGCTTCCATGATTCGCCATATCGTAGTTGGCGCCGATTCGCTTAAAAATCCCGGCATCTGCTGTGCCCTTGCTGCTGGCTGCCGACATGCCACTAAAGTGGGCAAAGGATCCCGTACTGCCTTTGATAATCGAACGCGCCTGCGCCACGTCGTCATCACACGCGAGGTTGATGTACGCACCGAACGACAGTTCGTCCGGATCGAGACCGACACTGCTGCGCGCCGAACGGGCGGCTTCCATCGATGCTTTGAGGCGCTCTTCATCTGCGCCAACCGCAAAGGTAACCCGCTCTGCCAGGCGACCGGCAAGCGCGATGACACGTGGTCCCGTAGCCGCAACATCTACCGGCACCTTGGGCTGGCCGGAAGCGCTGATCCACATGTTGCGACTCTGGAACCCCTCCAGATCGACGGATTCACCCCGCAGGTAGCGTTGCACCTGGTCGAGATAAGTCTCCAGTTTTCGAGCCGGCGCCGGGTTCTGTCCGATGTAACCTAATGACGAATCACCACGACCAATACCCAATACGGCACGGCCATCCGACTCCACCTGCACCGTCGCAATGGCAGAGGCTGTCACAGAGGGATGACGCGTAACCGGATTTGTCACCGCGGTGCCAATCTGTAGTTTTGTCGTTGCCTTCGCAGCCAGGCACATCGCACTATATATATCGCCGGACAAGCACTGGGTATCGGGAAAAAATATGCCGTCCCAGCCGGCATCCTCGATCCTGCGTGCTGTGTTCTCACTCTCACCGGGAACGGGAAAGATGATGTGCCAAAAGTCAGCCACTTTGCTCTCCTGTGTCACTGTAAACTTCTTCTTCTGCTGCTGCCTCCATAAAGCGAAAAACAGCGACAGGATCTTCGCGCTTTTGCTTCATCAACTGGACTTCACCTTCAGCCGCCACGATGATTTCATCGGCTCCCTCAGCCAATTGGTGCATGATGATGGCGATCGCTTCGTCGACGGACAATCCTCCTTTCATCACGCCTTTTTCCGGACCAAGCAGTTCGCCGTTACCGGTCATTGCTTTCGCTGCCGACTGGGTGCGAACCACGCCGGGTATTATCGTGGTCACCTTGATACCGTAGTGCGCCATTTCTGCCCGCAATGCATCACAAAATCCCATAACCGCGTGCTTGGCTGGACAGTATGCAGTGCGTAGATGCACACCAATTTTCCCTGCCATGCTGGAGAGGCCAACAATCCGCCCCGCACCTTGTTCCATCATTACTGGCAGCACTTCTTTTGTCAGGGCCACCGATGAAAATAAGTTTACCTCCATCGCCTTGCGGAAAACGTCCATTGAAATGTTCAGCACTTTATCCCGCGCACCCTGGCCTGCGTTGTTAATCAAAACATCAACGCGGGAGAACCTGTCGAGCACAGCCTGTAGAGCCGCAGGCATCGCATCAAAATCCAGGACATCAAGCAGTAGCACCATCAGGTTATCTTCCTTCGCCCCGGCCGCGACACACTCGTCTTTTACCCTGTTAAGCTCAGCCATATTGCGACCGCAAAGGACGACTTTTGCACCGGCAGACGCAAACGCCTTCGCTATACCCTCGCCAATACCGGATGACGCACCGGTAATCCATACCACCTTGTCGGCAAACGCCGCTGTTATGTCTTCTTGTGTTCCCATAGTGAAACCCTACTTTGGTGGGTGCGCCAGAACAGCTTCTTCATTAACGTCTGTCCCCCAGCCGGGCCGATCCGACACGACATATTCTCCATTGCTGATTTCCGGTGGATGGGTGACCAGGTCGTCCTTCCAGGGCACATCATCGACCTCAATTTCCATGATGCGAAAATTGGGCAAAGCGGCGCAGAAGTTGGCGCTCATGGCACTGGCCAGATGGCCATAGAAATTGTGGGGTGCGACGTTCACCTCGTGTGCATCAGCCATGGCGGCGATCTTGTAGGACTGCCACGCGCCATTCCAGGGCACGTCGATAATGACTACGTCCATAGAACGCTTTTCGAAATACGGTCTGAACTCACGGATGCCGTACAACGACTCACAGGAGGCGATCGGTACCTTTCCCTGTTTGCGTATATACGCAAGCGCTTTCGGATTGAACATGTCGAGTTCGTACCAGAACAGATCGAACGGTTTCAAGGCGCGAATGATTTTAAGAAAGCCCTCCGTTTTGAAGCTGAAGTTCATGTCCAGCAAAATGTCGATGTCGTCACCGGCGCCTTCTCTGAGCGCGGTCATTTGCGCGGTCAATTGTTTGAGCAGATCGGTTTCTGCATTCATGCTCTCTTCCCGTGGCAGGAGATTGGTGCCGAAGCCGCCGCGAAAATAGTTGCCTTCACCAAAGAAATACATGTTGCACTTCAACGCTTTGTAGCCTGATTCCTTTACTTCCGCCCCCAGATCGATCAGGTCCCTGGCAGAGGTCATCACCGGCTTACCGATATAGGCTGCGGTCACCTCACCCATTCGGAAGGTGCCGCAATGGGACCAATACAAGGCAAGGGTATCGCGTTGCTTGCCACCCAGCAGATCATGTACCGGCACGTTAAGGGCCTTGCCTGCTACATCAAGCAGTGCGTTTTCTATTGCCGCGATTGCCTGGGCGTTAACGCCACCCCGCGCCAGGCGAGTCATCGCGTAAAGCCGTGACGAAGTGACCGCATGCGCCAACGGATTGGCGCCTTCGATGAGCGGCGCCATGTTCTCAATGGCATGGGTGGTACCCTTGCTGCCGAACGACTCGTTATATTCGCTATAGCCGACGATGCCATCGTCGGTGGTGATTTTGACGAATGACAACGTGCGCCAACCTGCATCGGCATGGAGTGTTTCTGTCTGGACTACTTTCATCAGGATGGCTCCGCACCAATGACATCATAATCACGAGGCTCTGGCATCCAGCGAGGTTCCCTAAACAAAGAGATCCTTTGTATTGTAGTCGTGGAGCTGATCACGACTTGCATCCCACTTGATATTCTCGTTAGCGAGTGGTTGATACACATAGGATTGTTCTTCCGGGAACGCCAGGGCTCTGGCGGATGCAGCCAGCGCAATGACCCTGGACCGATCAATGACCCGCGCTTCGTCGTAGGGTACGTTATCAAAGTCATGGCTCTTGAGTACCGAGGCCCGCCGGTGAAAGCCAAACACGTAGGTTGCACGCATGTCGGCAGAGGTGTTGGCGAAGGAGCCATGGAGCATCTGTCGGTTACAGATTGCTACATCTCCAGGATTGCACAGCATTGGCACCGCGTCCGGGAGTTGAATAGAATTGTTGTTGGCGGCGACTTTACCTTTGATATCGAGTTTGCCTGAATCGTGGGTACCGGGAACTATCCAGAGGGCATTTTCCGCATTGGTGGAGTACAGGTTGACCATGAAATTAAAGCCATGTGTCCCTCTATCATGGTCCGGGTCGTTCCATAGGGTAGTACCATCCTGATGCCATGAAACGGATGCCCCCAACCCGCTGTGCTTGATCCAGATTGTGTCGGTAAAAGGGACAAAGTCAGGTCCATTGATCTGTTCTGCAACTGAGAGAAGCCTGGGATGACCATACAGGCGCAAAGTAGAGTCCATGAAATGAAAGGTGCCATGCACCTGTAACAGGGTCTCGTCCGGTGCATCCGTGGGAGCATCGGGCTCCGCCATTTTGACCTCATATCGACCGCCAATGGCGTCAGTGCCGCCATGGGGGTCGGACAATGGTTTTGCAAACCTGAAACTCGGTACCTCGTGGTCCAGACCAACAGCCGCACGGCCATGACGGTCTAGTGTCGCATGGCTATTGACGGGGGTGTGTTCGAGCAGGTCTTCAAACTCTGCGACAAGCTGCTGCATTTCCCACGGCTCGATGGCTCCTTCTAACACATAGAAGCTGTGCTTCCAGTAGGCGTCGAGGATATGGGGCGCCAGACGACCGTTGTCGTCGAATTCGATCGGACCGCGGTTACCCAGTTCAAGTGCGCGCTTTTCGCCCTGTTGTTGATAGTATTTGTCCATAGTCACTCCTGCTGATGTTACTTTGCAGTGGGGTCGGAGTAAAGTGCCGGCCCCACTAATCCAGGGTTTACTCCGGCACTTTACCCCGACCCCACTAATTCCTATACTCCCTTTACACACACCAATACGATGTTCAGGCCAAAGATTCACATCCGTATGAACCAACCAAACATTCTCCTCATTATGAACGACGACATGGGGTATTCCGATATTGGCTGCTATGGTGGAGAGGTGCGGACTCCTAATCTTGATCAGCTCGCCGCCAGGGGCGTTCGCTTCACCCAGTTCTACAATACCGCCCGTTGTTGTCCCACTCGGGCGTCGATCCTTACCGGGTTGCATCCACATCAGGCTGGTATCGGCTGGATGACTGCCGATCTCGACGAGGATGGATACCGGGGCGACCTCAACAACAAGTGCGTCACCATCGCCGAGGCATTAAAGGTGGCGGGCTATGGAACTTACATGAGCGGGAAATGGCACGTCAGCCGAAATCAAGCACCCGATGGCTCCAAACACTGTTGGCCGTGCCAACGCGGCTTCGACCACTACTTTGGAATCCTTGGGGGTGCAGCTAATTATTGGCAACCGAGTGCGTTAACCCGGGATAACGAACCGGTGGACCTGGCAAGTTTGCCCGAGGATTTCTTTCTTACCGATGCGATCAGCGACCAGGCAGCCGACTACATACGGGAACACACTGCCGCCAATGGTGATGTTCCCTTCTTCCTCTATACCGCATACAGCGCGCCGCACTGGCCATTGCACGCCCACGAAGACGATATCAGCCAGTATCATGGTCGATTCGCGGCGGGTTGGGACCGTTTGCGCGAAGAGCGCCTTGAACGGATGCGCGCCATGGGTATTGTCGATGAGTCGTGGCCGCTGACGGAGCGGGACAGCTCGCAACCACCATGGGACGAGGCATCGGACAAAGCATGGCAAGAGCGTCGCATGGAAGTGTACGCCGCGCAGATCGACCGGATGGACCAGGGAATAGGTCGCATCGTTGCGGCCCTCGAGGAAACCAACCAAATTGACAACACCCTCATTCTCTTCCTCGCCGACAACGGTGCCTGTGCCGAGGAATTCGCCCCGGAAGCCAATCCGCTCCCGTCCAACTACCCCGCAGGGACCACGCATACGCGTGACGGCAGAACCATTCTACGAGGCAACGATCCCTCTATAATGCCCGGATCCGAAGACACCTATCAAAGCTACGGGGTGCCGTGGGCCAATCTGTCGAACACGCCGTTCCGGGAATACAAGCATTGGGTTCATGAGGGAGGCATCGCAACACCGCTGATCGCCCACTGGCCGTCCGTCATAGACGAAGGTGGCGCCTTACGGCACCAACCAGGCCAACTCACGGACATCCTGGCGACTTGCCTCGATGTGGCAGGTGCTGACTACCCGACGCACTTCAACGACAACGATATAGTGCCCCTGGAGGGGACAAGTATTGCACCGATTTTTCAAGATCAACACAACCACAAGGACGCGCTGATCTGGGAACATGAAGGCAACAAGGCGGTGCGTCGGGGACGGTGGAAACTGGTGTGCAAATATCCCGGCGGATGGGAACTCTACGACCTCGTCGCGAATCGCACGGAAACCGATGATCTGGCAGCCCAGCATCCAGATGTAGTAGAGGAACTCAGCGCCATTTACGATGAGTGGGCCGAGCGTTGTGGTGTCAAGCCATGGGACCACATAGCGGAGAAACTGCGATTGAGGAGAGAGAAGGCCGGAAACGTAAACGATGAAGGTGCGATCGATCGACGTGGTAGAGTGTGATGCAAAAGGAGACATGGCAAATAGCCAAGAGTGAACTGATCTTCCCCTCGCCGCTGAGGCCAACGAATGACGTTCTACAGCTCAAGTGGGCGTAATCGCCTCTACGGCGATCTCGCGTATCTCTGGCCGCTGATGAGCCCGCCGGAAGAGTACGCGGACGAATCTCCACACTGGCGCAACCAGATTCTGACCCGCCTCCATAAGCGCCCCATAAGTGCCCTGGAACTCGGCACCGGCGGCGGACATTTTCTCTCGCACCTGACTGACATCGTGGACGCAACGGCCGTCGATCTCTCAGACTCAATGCTGGAGAACGCGCGCCGTCTCAACCCCGGCGTGGAGCACATCGTCGGCGATATGCGGACTATCCGCCTTGGACAAAGTTTTGATGTTGTCCTCATCCACGATGCCATCGCCTACATGACGTCAGAAGCTGATCTGAACGCAACGTTTTCAACAGCCCGCGCGCACCTTGAACCGGGCGGCGTGTTCATCACGATGCCGGATCACTACATCGACCGTCCTGTCTGGCCGTACACCAACCACCGCACCCACACGCGCGATGACCGCGAACTCACATATTTCGAATATTCATCGCCGGACCTGAATGAGCCGACCTTGCTGCAATCGTCGTTCCTGTTCGTCATAACAGAGAATGGCGAACGACGCATGGAACCAGACCACCACACGACCGGCCTGTTCCCGGTTGATACATGGCAGCGTCTAATCGAAGAGGCTGGCTTTAAGGTTGAACGCCTGGATTATCCGGTCGCAGACGGGCCGATTAGCCAATACCTGTGGGTGGGGACTGCGGTCTGAGGATGAGGGGGCGGTTTCGACGGAAATAGCGTGAACTCTTCCAGGCCCTCAGTCTTCGGCACTTTACCCCGACCCCACTAATAATGGACTTGCACGTTTAAACCACGTGATTTAATATCCGTTTTTGGAGCTAAAGCGTTGACTTTAACTTCTGCGTTAACATTAAAACTACAACTTTTTTGGGGGAGCCAAGATTATGCGAATGAAGCAACAGGTCATCCTGACCCTGGGTTTTGCCTTGTCGATTGTTACACCAGCAGCAGTGGCTGAAGATGAGGATGGTGCAGATCGTATCGAAGAGATTGTCGTGACTGCACAAAGACGGGAACAGAAGGTTCTCGATGTACCGCTCGCCATCAGCGTGTTTGATGACGATGCGATTGAGGAGCTTGGCATATCTGATCTGGAAGATCTCACCTTACTGATTCCTTCCACGACCTTCGGTTTTGATAATCAGGTGACAATTCGTGGCGTTGGACAGCAGGCCTGGCGTGATGCCTCTGCTGAGGTTGGTGTCGCGGTATACCAGAACGGTCTTTTCTATAATGAAAACTACGGCATTATCGAATCCAGTATGTTCGATCTGGAGCGTGTGGAAGTTCTACGTGGCCCGCAGGGCACGCTATATGGCCGTAATTCCATGGGTGGCGCCATCAACTTTATCAACAAGAAACCCGAACAGGAGTTCGGTGGTGAAGTGCTGGTGGAACTCACTGATTTTAACGGCCGCAGGGTAAATGGCATGGTGACAGGGCCACTCTCTGACCAGATCAGCTTTCGTCTGACCGGTGGATACGTGAAGCGCGACGGCACCGCGGAAAATGTCGGCTCTGGACCGGATGCGGGTCGACTGGACAATTACTTCATGTCTCCCCAGGTTAGAATTCAGACCGACAGGCTCGACTTCAATCTGCGGTACGCCCAATTCAGGGCGGATGAAGGTCATTTCGATCAGCTATTCTTTACCCAGCCAGACACGTCAGAAGAAACCTGGATTGGACCAATGGGGGTGGAAGCGGGGTTCAACACGCACTACCTGTATGAAACGCCGGCGCCGTCCGCTGTATTGAGTGGTCCGGCGAGGCACACCAATCAGATTGGTGAAGTCAAGCGCAAGGCAGTGGATCACAATCGGCGTAACGATCGCAGTATCGAACGCGACGTACTCAACGTGGAGGCGTCGTTTACCTTTGGGGATAACTGGACCCTGACCTATTTCGGCGGCTGGTCTGATTCGCATACGGAATATATACACGACTCGGATTTTACCAGTCGTGTCCCCAGTGCGGGCGACCCGTTCATTGCAGCTGACGCACCCGTAGCCTTCCGTGACTCTCAGGCGCACGTTCTTTTCCCCAAGACGATCCACTCGAATGAGCTACATCTGTTGGGTGATCTGAACGATACCACGCTGCTATTTGGCCTCTACCAGTTCAGCGAAGAGAGCCCGTTTGAACTCAATACGTACGAATACGCAACTGCAGGTATCGTCCAGGGCATCAACGGTTGTTTTGGCGTAGTACCGGTAACACGGGAATGCGCCTCGGCGGTTAACTGGGTCATTGACGCGACGGTGAACTCTGTCGCCGCGTTCGTCAATGTTGATCATCAAGTGAACGATCAATGGAACGTGTCGGTTGGCCTGCGTTACAGTGAGGATGACAAGGAACAAACTCTTAATCAGTTCATGCTGCCCCTCGTCTTCACGCCTGAATTTGGCTTTGTGCTTGAATTTGTCGAGGACGAGGCACAACGGACCTATGACGACTGGATGGGTCATGTCACCGTGGAATTCCATCCCGAGGATGACCAAATGTTCCATGGCCGGTACGCCCGGGCATTTCGTGCAGGTGGTTTCAACAGCTTTACCTTTGGCGAGTCTCCGCGGACCTATGGTGGCGAGACCATGGATTCTTTCGAGCTTGGTTATAAGGGTACGCTTAACGATGGCCGTCTGACGCTGGCCGCAAATATGTATCGTTACGATTACTCTGATTACCAGCAACCATTGACCTATCGTAAAATCATTGAAGGCAATCCGGTGACCATCAGTAACTGGATTAACCTCGATGGGTCATCAATCACAGGTCTTGAGCTTGAAGCCAGCATTCTGCTTGCTGACAATCTGATGTTACGTGGTTTCTACGCGTGGACTGATTCTGAACTGGGCGATCTGTTGGCGTTCAATGGGAGTAACCCTAATCAGGAATGGTTGTTTGATGAAGAAGAGGAATCGTTATCGCCGGCCAACCCCCTTCAACTGGGTGGCAATAGCTTCCCGAGTCTGGCAGAGCAGCAGTTCTCTGCCGCGTTGACCTGGAATATCCCTGACACCGGCATGGGTGACTTCGAGGTGGTGACCCACTATAGCTGGGTTGGAGATCGTGAAGGGTCCATCTGGGGTATCGACCTTGACCGGATGGAGGCCTATGGACGCTGGGACATTCGTGTTAACTGGGAACCCAGAGACGACCGCTTTGAAGTCACAGCCTTTATCGACAACGTGCTTGATAAGCACGGCGTGACCGAAAACGAGGCGCGAAACTGGGAAGAAGACTTTATCCGTGAGGGTCAATTGACCGACGGTAGAATCTGGGGCATTGAAACCCGTTTCAAGTTCTAGAAATGGGGTCGTAGAAATGGGGTCGGAGTAAAGTGCCGGAGTAAAACGCAACATTGCGACAAAAGCGGGACGTTTTACTCCGGCACTTTACTCCGACCCCATTTCTACAATTGGAGACTTTTGCTGGTAGCCGGTTTGACGATGGCCTTCGCACCGAGATACGCCGACGAGCGCCGGCAAGAGCGCCCTGGCCGATCTCGACAGACAAGAGCATTTCAAACCAGACAGAGGAGGACATTCGGGAATGAGGATTCACCTGACCAGTGTCTTCGTGGACGACCAACAGAAGGCACTTCGTTTCTACACAGAGACCCTTGGGTTCCGTGTAAAGCACAACATTCCGCTGGGAGAGCACGCCTGGGTCACCGTCGTGTCCGAGGAAGCTCCAGAGGGGACGGAGTTGCTGCTGGAGCCGGATGACCACCCCGCAGTCGGTCCGTTCAGGAAGGCGCTTGTGGAGGATGGGATCCCCAGTGCCTCCTTCGCGGTCGACGATGTCGGAGCCGAGCACGAGCGTCTAGTGGCAAGAGGTGTGCGATTCGTGCAGCCGCCAACAGACCTCGGGAGCGTTATTACCGCAGTCTTCGACGATTCGTGCGGCAACTTGATCCAGATCATGGAAGAGAAAGGTCAACCGTGACGATCACTGAAGCCCCCTGACTCCCCTCCACCAGGCCCCGCACCTGGACCCGCTGAACATCCAGGTCATCCACCGTCCGAACCAGCGCCCAGTCGGAGCCCATGTCCAGCAGGCGGGTGCGCGCGGCAGCCAAGGCGGCCTCGGTACCGGCTTGGTCCCCACCGACAACGAATATGTCGTATTCCTGTTCACTGGTTCTCATATCTCACCTGGATTTTCTTCGTCATGTTTGATGAGAGAACTCGCCCCGCGAGCGGCGAGCTGTCGCGCAGCAAACATGTGTGTGCTAAAAAAGTAGGTGCGCGGACCAAGAGGCCGTACCAGAAATGGTGTGTTCGCACCTGTTTAGTAGAATGGCCCGCACGGTATCGGCGTCGAGTCGTTGAAGGCATTTAATTACCAATTAATTGTAGCAATATGAACTAGTTAAGTTATAATATACTGTATTCTATTACAGTAGTGACACAACCCATGATATCCCCCGATCCCACTCCCTACCCCGAGAACTCACTTGAACGCAGCCTGCAGCGGCGCGCCCGCAGTGCAGAACTGGAACCACAGATCATCAGGCTCGCCGGCGAGATCAACGCCGCTGACTATCGCTTCCTCAAACTGCTCGCGGAATTCGATGACAACCATGGCTGGTGGGGCGATGGTATCAAGTCCTTCGCCCACTGGCTCAACTACATGAT
>LXNI01001048.1_pt1 | contig 26782 bp, 21 predicted proteins | sample 809091 | NCBI WGS metagenome assembly LXNI01 (sample SAMN04870527, study PRJNA318959) | sponge metagenome | biome: 01000161; feature: marine sponge reef; material: water | host: Sarcotragus foetidus | place: Greece: Milos, Mediterranean Sea | collected 2013-05-29 | depth 5-7 m | reverse complement strand
GATGAACAGGATCGTCTTGTGGAGCTGGTCCTGGATCGCCATCAGCTCGTCTTGCATCTGGCGGCGGATGAGCGGATCGAGTGCGCTGAAGGCTTCGTCCATGAGCAGGATGTCGGGGTCGGTGGCCAGTGCGCGGGCCAGTCCCACTCGCTGTTGCATGCCGCCGCTGAGCTGGCGGGGATAGCTCCGCTCGTAGCCGCTGAGCCCGACGAGGGCCAGGGCCCGCTCGGCGGCGGCGTTGCGACCCTCGACGTCCATGCCTTTCACCTTGAGCCCGAACGCGACGTTGGAGCGGATGTCCTGGTGGGGGAACAGGGCGAAGTGCTGGAAGACCATGCCGGTGCTGTCGCGACGGAAGGCCTGTAGTTCCTTGGGATCGAGCGCGGTGACGTCGGTGCTGTCGACCAGGACGGTGCCGGCGGTCGGCTCATGGAGCCGGTTCACACAACGGATCAACGTGGACTTGCCCGAGCCCGACAAGCCCATCACGACGAAGATCTCGCCTTCGGAGATGTCGATGTTGGCGTCGTTCACGCCGACGACATGACCGGTGCTCTCCCGGATGACGTCTTTGGAGTAGCCGGCTTGCAGCAGTGTCAGCGCTTCGCCGTCGGGCTCATCGCCGAAGATCTTGACCAGGTTGGAGATCTTGACCTTGGTCGCCATGGGTCACCCGCACCTCGCCGCAGAGCACACCGAAGACCACGGGAGTGAGCCGCCGAGGCTCCTTCCGGAGTTGGCTCGTGCGTCCTCAGCGTTCACGAACGTAACCCTTCAGGGTGCGGGGGCCGGTAACTCAAAACATGATGTCACTTTCGTGTGCGGACCTCGACCACGGTGACGTCGCCCTGGCGGTGGTGGGGGCCGTGCGATGGCTAGGCCGTCGCCGTGGGTCGCCGCCCCGACGGGCGCGAGGCGGTAGGAACCGTGCCCTGGTGGGGCCGTCACTACCGTGGCGCCATGAGACGGTGCGGGCGGCAGCGACAACGCTCGTCCCGCCGACGGCCGCTGCAGCTATGTCGCGACGACCGCATGGTTCTCCGACGAGTCGGAGAAGGTCTTCGCCGCACTCGCCGACAACCGAGGCCCCAAGTTCCGGCGCATCGTCGGCGGTGGCTGGGAATTCGAGCTCGACACGGGTTTCATCGGCGATTACCTGGAGCTTGGAGGGCCGCCATTCGAGGTTGTCGGCGGGCTGCGGCCGACGTTCGGCCTCTCGCTGACGCTCGTTCAGTCGTTGCCGTCGCTGGCGGGGGCGGCGGGGGCGGCGGCTGCGATCATTGTCACGAGCACGTCAACCCACTCTTGTTCGGATGGAATCAGGCGCTCAGATCGCCCGGCGGAGAGCAGCATTTCGGTGCCGACACCGATGGCTTGAATCAGCAGCGACAACGCGGTCGTGCTCAGTTCGGGATCGCACATTCCTTCGTTCTTGGCCCGCTCGACCAGAGTGCTCACCTGGTCGGCATGCCGCTCGAGGAACTCCTGCAGGCGCACCTGGATGCTCGGGTGCGCCTGCGCGCTGCCGAACGTTTGCGTCAGGGCGCTCTGCGCGAAGTCGAAACTCAGCAGGTGGGCACCCCAGTTCATCAAGATCGTCGGCGGCGGCTGGTCGACGATGCCCAGATCCACGAGCCGCTGTTTGGGTTGCATCAGCTCGAAGGTGTGCTCGACCGCAGCGATCATGACGTCTTCTTTTGTCGGCCATCTCGAGAAGACAGCGCCGGTCGTCACTCCCGCGCGGCGTGCGATCCTGCTGATGACCGCCCCGTCGTATCCGTGCTCGGCGAACTCCGCTGCTGCAGCGTCCAGCAGCCGCTGTGTCGTGTTGTGGACACCGTCCAGATGGCCGGTATCACTGCTCTCGGGCATGTGCCTTCCCCCCAGGCTGGGTCTCAAACGTACAAGCGGGCAGCCACGAACAGGCCCAGGCGGGCCTTCCCCGCTGGCGTCATGACCATCGCGACCCTGCCGCCGGTGACCGCCTCGCACAGCCCGCACCCGATGCACAAGTCGTTGGCGACGATCTCGGCGATCGAGTTCGATCTTGTGGACGACGTTGTGTCGTTGGTCATAGTGGCTCAGCGTGACACATGCGCGATCGGGCCCGAAGTAGCTGTCTGAGGCCAATCGGTGCCTCGCTACGGTGGGCTGGGTCGAGGGGAATGCCTGTGAGTGTCAGCGCTGAGTCGAAGCCTTCCCCTCGAGAACTGGCGGTGAGGTTGTCGTCGCAGTCGTCGTGGCGTCGGCCTCGCTGGGCTGATGGGCGGTTGATCAGTCCGCGGGATGACGGCATCGCGGCTTGGATCAAGGTGGGCTCGTGGTGCCTCGCCGCCGCTGGATTCTGGACGATCGGACTGGCGGGCATTCCCACAAACGCATCGGTGCCTGGAGCCGGGTTGGTGGTTGTGCTGTTGGTCGCTCTGTCGGTCGGTGCCTTTCAGGTCGTGAACGCGCAGGCTCGTGCGGCGGTCGAGCGTGAGTCGGGGGCCGTTGATCCTGTTGAGTACGCGTTGGTTGACACTGCTGACTCGGAAGCTCGGTGGCGAACACCACGTTGGCCCGACGGTCGTTATGTGGCCGCCGCCGGCGTCGTCGCCTACATCGCCGGGTTTGCCGCTTCGGTGTTGTTGGGCTTGGCACTGTGGGTGCTCGGGCGGATGAGCGCGCCGGATCTTGGCGATTCGTCATGGTGGGGGTCGTTGGGCTCCGCGCTGTTCATGCCGATGACGTTCCTGGGTCTCGTCTCGAGCCGGCGACTCAAGGCGCTCGCCTCGCAGGACGCGTCAGGCGGTCAGGCAGCGCCGCGCTTCGGGCGTGATTGAGCGCCCGCGACAATTGAGATAGCTATGGCTGCGTCTGCGAGGTTCGAACAGTTCACGCTGGCGGGGATCGCAGCGCTGCATCTCGGTGTCGGGTTGACCCATACCTACGGCCACGCCGCCGCTGACGTTCCTATCCCGGCCGCCCAGCAGGCATACATCGCGGTCGTCGTGACGCTGATGCCACTCGTCGCAGTGTGGGTGGCATTCCGTCGCAGCGTTCGGCTGGGTGCTGCGTTGTTCGCAGCGTCGATGTATGCGTCGTTCGTGTTCGGCTACCTGCTGCACTTCGTGATCGACAGCCCAGACCTGCACTCCAACGTCGTCGGCGACAGCGCAGGCGTGTTCTTCCACACGGCACTGAGCCTGGCGCTGATCGAATTCGTGGGCTTCGCGGTCGGGCTAGTTGCCGCAGTCCGGCGGATCCGCTAGGCGGCGAAACCGGCAGTCGGTTGCCGACTCGAATAGATGAAACACCGATGAGGACGAACGGGCGATACTGAATCCGTGACAGTCCGAGTGGAGGTGCCTTCCGCAATGCTGGAGTGGGCTCGCGCTCGCTCGGGCATCGACGAGGACACATGGGCCACGCGCTTTCCCCGCTTCGACACATGGGTTGCGGGAGAAACGAAGCCGACGTTGCGCCAGCTGGAAGAGTTCGCTCGAAAGACGTACACCCCCGTCGGCTTCTTCTTCCTTGACGAGCCGCCAACGGAGAACATTCCCGTTCCGGACTTTCGCGCCATCGGCGATCGCCCGGTGGCGGGCCGGGTCACCGCGAATCTGCTCGACACCCTGTATGTCTGCCTCGCTCGGCAAGAGTGGTACCGAGACAGCCAATTGCTCAACGGCGAAATGCCTCTCGACTTCATCGGAGCGGCGACACTCCAGATTCCACCCGAGCAGGCCGCTGCTTCCATGCGACAGGAACTGGCTTGGACGCCCCGACTGCGCGAGAGGTTCACCAGCGGGGATGCAGCGCTGGCAGCCCTGCGCGAGAACGCCGAGGCGGCCGGCGTCCTGGTCATGATCAGCGGCATCGTGGGCTCCAACACGCGACGCAAGCTCGCTCCCGAGGAGTTCCGCGGTTTTGCCCTCGCCGATCCCTTCGCGGCCCTCGTGTTCGTCAACGGAGCCGACTCCAAGGCGGCGCAGGTCTTTACGTTGGCCCATGAGCTGGCACACCTCTGGCTCGGCTCGACTGCGTTGTCCGATCTCGAACCTGCGTCCGCCCGCAGATTCGACGAGGAACGGTGGTGCAACGAAGTGGCTGCCGAGCTGCTCGTCCCGATGGAGGAGTTCGAGTCCGCATTCGACGCTGAGGGCGAGCTCAGGTCCCAGCTGCGGCCACTCGCGGAGCGCTTTCGGGTGTCGACCCAGGTCATCCTCGGACGGATTCGGGAGATGGGAACGCTGAGCTGGGACCAGTTCATGACCGAGCTGCGCATCGAACGAGAACGAGTCGCCGCAATCGTTGCTGAGAGCGCCGGCGGGGGGAACTACTACACCACCAAACCGGTGCAAGTCGGCAAGCGGTTCGCCCGCGAATTGATCGCCAGCACGCTCGAGGGCCGAACGACCTACAGCGAAGCATTCCGGCTGCTTGGTGTGAAGAAGACCGCCACGTTCGAGGGTCTTGGCCAGCAACTCGGGGTTCTGTAGTGGCTTACTTGCTGGATACGGATGTGTTCATCCGCGCGAAGAACGAGCACTACGGCTTCGACCTCTGTCCGGGTTTCTGGGACTGGCTCGAGATGACGAACGCTGCCGGAACGGTGTGCAGCGTCGGGGCGGTCTTGATCGAGCTCATCGAGGGAGATGACGATCTCGCACAATGGGCGAAGGACCATCGCTCATTCTTCTTGTCGCCTACGGCGGCCGACATTGAGTCAATTGCCACCGTCAATCGATGGGCCAACGACTCGACCCAGTACGAAGCCGCGGCCAAGACTGAATTTGCCCGGGCCGCTGATTCGTTTCTCCTAGGCCAGGCTTTGGCTGGCAATCACATCGTCGTGACACACGAAACGATCAGCGATGGCCGGCGCAGGATCAAGATTCCGAATGCGGCGGCTGCCCTCGACATCCAAGTCCGTAATCCGTTCCAGATGCTGCGGGCGACGAGAGCCCGATTCGTACTCGAAGGACAGACCGAGCAGCTCACCCTCCCGACCCTCTAGATGTCGACCCGGCGGATCCGCTAGGCGGCGTTCACCTGGGGCAGGATCTCGTCGTTGAGCTGGCGGAGATCGTCCAGGGTCTTCGATACCGGCACATCGCTGAACGGCGGCCACAGGAGGGGCATGGTCATGCCCGCAGCCTTCAGGTCGATCAGGTTCTGTGTGATCTGTTCGGCGGTGCCCGCCAGGAGGTTCGTCAGCTTGCCGTTGGGGGTTTGATCGGTTGGCTCGTCGGTGATCACAAACCAGCACATGCTGGAGATCTCCATGTCGTCGACGCTGTGCGAACCGTCGAGCTTGTCCAGTTCTTCGCCGAAGGCGGTGAGCCACCCAGTCAATTCCTCGGGTGTGTCCTGGATGCCGATCCAGCCGGACAGGTTGTACTGGGCCACTCGCTTGGCGGAGATGGCCGGGTTGCTCAGGCCGCTCATGAAGATCGGCGGATGCGGATCCTGGACCGGCTTGTGGCCGAAGCCGCTGGGGTCGAAGTCTGCGAACTCGCCGTGATACTCGAACAGGTCGTTCGTCCAGATGCCCAGGCAGATCTCGATCGTCTCGCGCACGTGCTTGTGCCGCTTCGGAAAGAGGTGCGCCGCGCTTGCAGCAGCGAACTCTTCGGGCATCCAGCCTGAACCGACGCCGACGTTCACGCGCCCGTTGGACAGGTGATCGACCGTCGCGATCTCGGCGGCGAACACACCGGGCGAGCGGTATGGCGTGTCGGTGATGCTCATGCCGATCCGGCACTTCGAGGTTTTCGCGGCGAGCCAGGGAATGAGCGGCCAGCCCTGGAACCACTGGCCGCGGGCCGTGACGGGGAGCTGGGTGGGGAACTGCTCCATCATCCCGAACGGGTACTGGAGCTCACCGCGGTCGGATGCTTCAGGCACGACGATTCGGTCGAGCGTCCAGATCGAGTCGAAGTCAAGTTCTTCGGCGAGATCGGTGAGGTCTTCGAGCTCGGAGACGGTCACGTGGTCGCGGAAGTTCGGCAGGTACAGCGCCAGCTTCATATCGGCCATGTCAGATTCCCCCTGTTCGTGGGTCAGCATCGAGAGTAGGTGGTGTCGATCACGAGGTCGGCCGCGGCGTCAGGACGGTGCTCGGCCCGGTAGCGATCCTCGACGGGCTGTTGTCCGGGCTGCGCGCTAGTCGGGGATCCAGTCTTCGGTCTGGAGGCCGAGTCCGTCGGCGATGCGGTTGGCATACGCGTAGTAGCCGACGACTTCGGTGATGTCGAGGATGTCGCGGTCGCTGAAGCCGGCTTCGCGCAGGGCGTCGACGTCGGCGTCGGTGGCGGCGGCGGGGGTCTCGGTGAGCTTGACGGCGTATCGGAGCATGGCGGTGCGCTTGGGCGACAGTCCGGCGGTGGTCCAGTCGTGCTCGACGGCGGCGACGAGTTCGTCGTTGCGGAGCAGGCGGCGCAGACCGCGCCGGTGGTGGACCACTCAGTAGTGGCAGTCGTTGGTGAGGCTGACGACCAGGGCGATGAGCTCGCGTTCGGCTTTGCGCAGCGTGGCGGTGCCGGACATGGCCGATTCGTAGAGGCCTTGGTGTGCGGCCATGGAGCGGGGGTTGAGCGAGTGGATGGCCAAGATGTGGTCGACCCGGCCGTAGGTGGGGTCCACGACCCGGGGGTACAGCTCGCCGAGGGGGCCGTCCCAGTCGTCGTCAGGAATGACCTCGATGCGCGCCATGCGCCAGCGTCTCATACCGGCGTGTTCCGCGGCGCGGAACCAACAAACAGTACTTTGGTTCCGCTCATAGACTTCACCCATATGACTCAGGCTGTGGACCGCATCGAGCGGTTGCTGAGGGAATGTCCAACTGGCGAGGTCTGGGCTCTCGTCGGCTATGCCTCGGCTGCAGGGTTGTGCTGGTTGGATGCACAAACCGTCGGGCGACCAGTCCGACTGCTCATTGGGGACACACGAACCGGGTTTGCCACTGACAAGGTCTCCCCAGCGGACCGTGCCGGGGCGATTCGCTTTATCAAGCGTGCCGACGTGATGGTCACAAACTGGTATCGGCGCAAGGGTGGCTACCGGACCGTGCATGCGAAGGCGTGGGCGGTGATGCCACATGGTGCCGGCGGTCGCCCGGCCGGGGTCGTCATAGGTTCAGCCAACCTGACCAATCAGGGGCTGCATCACAACACGGAGCTCGTAGCACAAGTCGTCGGCGATGAGGCTCAGCGTGTCGCGACCGAGATGGGAGCAGCGCTCGACGAGAGCTGGGACGCCAAGGCGAATCTCTTGAAGCGTTTGGAAGGCGGTGCCTGGAATAAGAGCCAAACCAGCCGACGGAGATCAACACAACCCGGCCGCCAGTCGCCTCGCCCGGTGACGTCTGTGAAGGCTCCGAAGACCGCTCTGCCCTCCCACCCCGATTTGGCCGCGCCGTTTCCGAGCCCAGAATCGACCGGCCGAGATCCGATCGAGGCAGGGCACGAGCCCATATTCCCGCGACATGATGCTCGACCGCCATATGCCCCCGAGCCCCAAGAGCCCACGTCCCAGGCTCGCGCTGACGGCTCGAGAGGCAAGAAGCGTCGTGACCATCTGGGCACCAATCCCACAGCAACCATGGCGCTCGTCCTCGGAATCGTTGCATTCCTAAGCAATGGGTTGACTGCGCCCTTCGGTTTGGTCATGGGCCACCTAGGTCGACACCGAGCGAAGAAGTTGGCAGTGAAGGGACGGCGCATTGCGATGGCAGGCCTCATCTGCAGCTACATCTGCCTCCCAGCGTTTCTTGGATTGTGGGTGTTGCCGTTGGTCAACGGGTCGTGACGACTGTCGAGTTCCCATGGCTCGCTCAATGTCAGTCGATCGGGCTTCATGAAGTGCGGCCTCGGCGGATCGAATCGGCGCGCTTCTCCACCGCAGATCGTCCCGAACTGAGGCAAGATCTCGGCCGACGATCCAATCGGTGACGGCACCACAGGAGCCAGGCATTGGATACGACAACCGCCTATGTTCCCGAGTCGTCGCTGGGGTGGCTCGACCTTGACAGCGCGGCGAGTGAACGGGTCGGGGAGCTGCTGCGAGCGCTTGACGAGCCGGGCACGCTTGATGTTCTGGGTCTGGGCACCGTGCGCGATGCGTTCTCGGGGATGCTCAATCCGGGAACCTCGACCATTCAGACCAGGCTCCGCTACTTCATCTTCGTGCCGTGGATCTGCGCGGGGCTTGAGGCCCAGCGTGTGCCTGCAGCCGAATTCCCGCGCCGGCTGCGGGACGACGAGGCACGGCTGATCGACTGTCTCCGTCACCTTGGGCACAACCAAGGGGTCATCGGCTACACCGCCGGCCGGAATCTCCAGCGCATGCCGAGCGACGCCTACTGGGGAGGTCTGTGGACGTGGGGCCTGCGGCGGCTGGACCTCAGCATCTCCGAATACGGTCAGCGCGCCGCTGCACTCGGGAGGCATCGGCCCGACCGCGACGACGACAACAATGCGACGACGCGGGCAGTTTCGATGTGGGCGGACCTGCCACGCGCTCCGGACGGTTTCCTGCACGAGGAGATCACCTTCGACCTTGGCCCCGGGGAGGCGGAGTTGCTGGTGGACCACATCCGGCGGTGGCATGAGGGCACGCTGCTGGCCTGGCTGTGCGCAACGCCCGATATGGCAGCGGGCGTCGGGTTTCCATGGGAGTTGCCAACGCACAACATGCCGAGCCAGCTCGGCGAGATGCTCCGCCACGCGCGGAACTTCTCCGAGCTGACCGCCGGACCTCAGTACGTCTACAACATGCTGCTGGCCCGTCAGGCCCGCGCTGAGTTGCACTGGGACACGGACGAGCTGGAATCCGACGAACGCGACCGTCTCGACGACTGGACTGAGCAGGTGGCGTCGCGGCTCGATGAAGTCCGCTCGTGGGTCGCCGATCTGCCCGAATTCTGGGCCATGTTGAACGAGTACAACGTCAGCCTCGGTGCCCAGGAATTCGTGAATGCCGTGGTCGAGCGCATCGCGGCTGACCCGGAGGGATTCGCTGAGGACCCAGCGGTCCACCACAGAATTCGCCGACGGGAGCTTCACTTGAAGTCAAAGCGGGCTCGACTGGCACACCGCTCCGCGCTGGAGAATTGGAACGGTGCAGGCGTCGGCGGGCAGTTCGATTTCCGCTGGGGCATCACGCAGAGCTACATGGCCGACATCGCCGCGGCCCAGCCGGCGGCGGACACCTGATGCTGCAGCCCACAAACCGGTTGACGCTCATCGGCGCCATGCGGCCGCCGGCAGGCTTCCGCATCGAATCGGCGATGGCCGTCACGTTCACGCTTGATCTTCGGGCACTGCTTGCGGCACCGGCGGCGTTTGCGCTCACCGGGCCGGACGGCATCGTTGCCGACGGCGAGCAACTGGAGCCAGTCGAGCTGCTGCACGCCCTCCGCTCCCATGCCGGCAAGATCACCGTGTTCAATCAGGCCGGTTTCACCGCTGTGCCGCCGTCCCGCCGGGTGTTCGCCTTCCTAGAAGGGGCCGTGGTTCCGGTCGATGCGCCACATGGCGGGATCGTGCATCCCAAGGTGTGGGTGTTGCGCTATGAAGCCTGCGATGACGGGCCCGCCGGCGAGGCCCGTCAGCAGCGCCTGCGTGTGCTGGTGGCCAGCCGAAACCTCACCTTCGATGCAAGTTGGGACGCCGTGCTCCGGCTCGATGAGAGCCCCGGTTCCGGCGGCGCCCGGCTCGAGCCGATCGGGGAGCTGTTCGAAGGCCTGCTCGATACCGCGGTCGGCGAGGTCGCCGAAGCTCACCGGGAGCGGGTCCAGTCGCTCGTAGCAGCGCTGCAGACCGCCACGTTCGCCTTGCCCGAAGGCGTGGACGACCTGCGGGTCCATGTGCTGGGCCTCGACAGCCGGCCTACACCACCGACGGGTTCGCCGCTGCCTGACAACGCCGAGCGATCACTGGTCATCTCCCCGTTCGTGAGCGACGGCTTCTTCAACACCGTGCACCCGCACCCCATCACCGAGCTCGTGAGCCTGGAGGCATGGCTCGATTCCCTCAAGCCGGCTGCCCTCGCCAGAGTCGGCACGACGTACACGTTCGACGACGGCAGCCCGATCGAGCTCGCCACCCCCGAAGAGCAGTCATCGGCGCAGGATCCGGCCAGGCCGCTCGCAGGACTCCACGCCAAGGTCTTCGCGTTCGAAACCGGCGACCGGGCGCGCCTGTTCATGGGTTCAGCGAACGCGACCTACTCCGCCTTCCATTCCAGCGTGGAGATCCTCGTGGAGCTGACGGGGCCCACTGCGACGCTCGGCATCGATCGGCTCTGCGGCGGTGACGAGGACGAGCCCGGCCTGCGGGAGTGGTTCATTTCGTACCGGCCACCCGACGGCGAGCCGCTCCCGTTACCCGAAACATCGACACCGGACAGGGCGCGCGTTGCCATCGCACGGCTGCAGATCGAAGGGCATGTCGAGGCGAGCGGGTCGGACTGGGCCGTCACGTACCGATCGAGCGCGCCGCTGCCGAAACTCGATGGCATGGACGTCCACTGCTGGCCGCTCTCGTCGGCGGGCAATCGGCGTGAAGTGGCCGGGGGCAGCCCATTGGAGGAACGCTTCGAGACGAGCCTCGAAGCCATGAGCGGCTTTCTCGCCTTTGAACTCGCCGACGAAGAAGGCGTGTTGACCGAGTTCGTTGTGCCGGTCCCGCTGCGTGGCGTTCCGGAGCATCGAGAACGGTTCCTGTTGCGCTCCCTGATCGGCAACGCGGAACGTTTCTTTCGCTATCTGCTGGCACTGCTCGACGAGGACCCGGGCCAGTGGGACCTGTTGGACGCGGTGGAGCGAGCCAGCGCCGACGCCTCAGACGACGGTCCCGGCGTGGTTGCCTTGCCGGTCCTGGAGAAGCTGCTGCGGACGATGCGTCGAGACCCGGCGAAGCTGGCCGGGCTTCACCCGCTCGTGTCAGACCTGGCCGCCGACGATGCGCTACCGGCGGGCTTCGCCGAATTGTGGAATGCCATCTTCGACGTGGCGATCGCAGGGGCGGCCCAAGGCGATGCCGCGAAAGCACCTGCAGGAGCACCAGCCCTATGACTCAAGGGCACGTCGACGTCGAAGCAGTCCTCGGTGACTTGAAGGACTTCCAGCGTCGAACCGCTCGCTGGACGTTCGAGCGCATGTTCGACGAGCACGATCCGGCGTTTCGATTCCTAGTTGCCGACGAGGTCGGCCTCGGCAAGACCCATGTCGCCAAGGGCGTCATCGCGCAAGTCATCGAGCATCTCGGTCGCATTGGCGACACACGCCACGACATCGTTTACGTCTGCTCGAACGCAGCGATCGCCCGTCAGAACCTTCGCAAACTCGTCCCCAAAGGAATCGAACCGCTCGAAGACGTCGGTCGGCTCGCCATGCTCCCGCTCACTTCGTTGAACGAGGGCGACGCCACGCAGCCGGGCATCAATCTCATTGCGATTACGCCCGGCACGTCGCTGAAATTCGGTCGCAGCACCGGCCAATTCAAAGAGCGCTGCCTGGCATACACATTCCTGCGGGCACATTGGGGCGCCGAGGTCATGACGTCTCCGGCACGATGGATCTTCTCGGAGGGCCTCACGGCGGGAGATCGTCATGCACGTGACGAGCGTCTGCGTTCGTGGGAGCGCTGGTATCGGCCGAAGATCACTGCGTCGCTCGAGGCGTTTGCCGACGAGCTTGCCGAGGTCGATGATTCACGTCACAGCCACCGCAAGCCCTCGCTGCGTGAATTATTCGACCGGCTGACCGCGGGATTGAAGGGGAAGCATGCGGATCGCGGGTTTCCGGGCGACCTAGCCGATGACCGCCGAGAGTTGATCGGCGAGGTCCGCCGCATCCTGGCAATCGTCGGCATCGCAGCGCTCGAGCCCGACCTCGTGGTGCTGGACGAGTTCCAGCGTTTCAAGGACCTGCTGCAACCCGATCCAGACAATTTCGCGGCCGAGCTGGCACACCGCTTGTTCAACTACACCGAAAGCGCCACCGGTCGCCTCACACGGACACTGCTGCTGTCGGCCGCTCCGTATCGCATGTACACGACGGCCGACGAGATCGACAGCGACCACTATGCGGACTTTCTCGACACGTGCCAGTTCCTGTTTCAAGACGAAGAGCGGGTCGACCGGCTGAGGCAGCACTTCGCCGGACTTCGATCCGCGCTCACGTCTGCGGAGTCGCTCCCGAGCGCGGAGGCGATCTGCGCCGACATCAGCTCGGACCTCCGCAAGGTGATGGCGCGCACCGAACGGCTGTCGGCCACGCCGAGCCGCGACGGGATGCTCGCCGAGCGTGAGGTTCACGTGACGGTGGCACCCGATGACCTCCGCGCGTACCTACGCATCGGCGACCTTGCGGAGACGGTCGAGCACCACGAGCCCACCGAGTACTGGAAGTCGGGGCCGTATCTCGTCAACTTCATGGAGCGGTACAAGCTGAAGGAAGCCGTCCGGCAGGCCGCAACCGAAGGGCGGCTTGCCGACGAGGGAAGGCTCGATCCCGGCCCCGGCCTGCTGAGCTGGGAGGACGTCGAGGCCTACCAGCGCATCGATCCCCAGAACGGGCGGCTTCGCTGGCTGCTTGATGACCTGGAGCGCCACCGGGCGTTCGAGATGCTGTGGGTGCCGCCGTCCCTTCGCTACTACGACACCGGCTCGGTGTACGAATCAGCCGAGGCGGACGGCTTCACCAAGCGGCTGATCTTCTCGGGCTGGGCGGTGGTGCCGAAGGTCGTCTCATCGCTGGTCAGCCTGGAGGCCGAGCGGCACGCCTTCGCAGGTCGCAACCACAGCTACAGCGCCGAGTACGGCCGGCGGGGAGGCCAACGCCTCGACTTCCGCACCAGTGAGCGCACGGCGGGCGAGGTCCGGGCGGGAGAGCCACGACTTGGCAGGCGTGCTGCTGCGATGACGGCGTTCCTGCTCGTGTGGCCCAGTCCGAGCCTCGCCGAATTGGGAGATCCCCGTCGGCTGGCGAGAGGCGGGCGCCGCCATATCTCGGCGTTGCTCGCCGAGGTAGAGGCGCAGATCGCGGACGCCATCGCGCCGCTGGTTCGGTCCGCGCCCTCGGACGGTGTCGTTGATCGACGCTGGTATTGGGCTGCGCCGCTGTTCCTCGATCAGCAGCGACACCCGTCGGCGGTAGATCTGCTGCTCCACGGCGCCCAGCACTGGGAGGGTGAAGAAGTTGGCGGCGGCTTCAGGGCACATCTCACCCAGGCACGTGCGATGGTCAACCACGGCCATGCTGCGCTCGGCCGTACGCCCAATGACTTGTCAAGGGTGCTCGCCGAGGTCGCGGTCGGCGGGCCAGCACAGTGCGCATTGCGGGCGGTCCACTCTGCGGTCGGCCTCCCGATCGCGCACGAGCGGTCGGTGGCCAAGGCGGCATGGATCGCCGAGGCATTCCGGCGCTTCTTCAACGCACCAGAGATCACCGGCGTCATCGTTCGGGGAAGGTCAGATGATGTCGATGGCGAGGCCGGTGTCGAGCGGTACTGGCGCGACGTCGTGCGCCATTCGATTGACGGCAACCTCCAAGCCGTGCTCGATGAGCACTGTCATGTGCTGCGCGACTGGCTCGGCCATCTCAGCCTGAGCGAAGACGATCAGCGCACGGAAGCAGTCAATGACATCGGCGACAGGGTGGCTGAGGCGCTAGCTCTTCGCACGACGTCGTTCCGGGTGGACATTCCTGAGCGAACAGCAAACGGCCAAGAGTTCACTCTTGACGAACACCGGCTGCGCACAAGATTCGCTGTCGCCTTCGGCAATCAGACTCTCGACGAAGAGCGCGGCGAAGAGCGCATTGGGGCTGTATCGCAAGCGTTCAATTCTCCCTTCTGGCCGTTCGTGCTCACGTCCACCTCGGTCGGGCAAGAGGGCCTCGACTTCCATCTCTGGTGCCACGCAGTCGTCCACTGGAACCTGCCGACCAACCCGGTCGACTTGGAGCAGCGCGAGGGGCGCGTGCACAGGTACAAGGGTCACGCCGTGCGACGGAACCTCGCCGCGACCCTGGGGCCAAGCGTGCTCGCGAACGGCGTGGTGCCCCACGGCGATCTGTGGGACGAGCTCTTCGATACCGCGGTGAGAAACGAGCAGGGCGCCGATGGAGCGATCGTGCCGTATTGGGTCTTCAACGAGGGCCCGGCGAAGATCCAACGCCACGTGCCCGTGCTGCCGTTCAGCCGCGACGCAGCAGCCGTGTCACAACTGCGCAAGGCCCTCGCCGCCTACCGCCTCGCATTCGGCCAACCACGCCAAGAAGAGCTGGTGGAGTTCCTCAGCGCCGACCGCTCCGACGAGGCGCTGCTGAAGCTCACAGCTCGACTTCGTATCGACCTCTCGCCGCCCGCTGACTGTGACAGTGGTAATTCTGAGTTCGGTAGCTGAATCAGCGCGGCAGTTTCGGCGGCGCGTCGCTACCATTGCAGTGGGCCTGTCGGCAATCGAGTCCTCGGTTTAGAGGCCGGACCCATCCGCGATGCGGTTGATATACGCGTAGTAGCCGATGACATCTGTGACATCACCGACGCTCCGGTCGTCGGAACCGGCTTCTCGCAGAGCATAGACATAGCTGTCGCTGGCGGCACCGGCTCCTGTGATGTCGGCGGCGAGGGACAGGCATGGTCGCTTCTATGCGGCCCAATGTGGGACCACGCTGCGAGGGTCAGTGAGCGAAGAGCCAAGATTTGGTCAACCCCATCCACAATGGGATCCACGGCACGAGATATAGCTCTCCCAGCTCGCCGTCCCAGTCGGTGCCAGGATTGAGCGTGGCACGCGACTGGAGCCAGCGGACTACAAGAACAGCGGTCCAGATGACAGCCGACCGACGCAGGGCCGATCCGACAGACGCATAATTCGGCCACGCAGGGCAAAACTCCCGGGCTCGCGCGGCTGGGGACTGTCGAAAACATCGGAAACACTTGCTCCAAGCGCACAAGTTGTGCCAACCGGGTTGGGCACGCTACTTGCGAGGATAGAGCGATTTCACCAATAATGGTAAATGCTCCGATGACTGACTTGGCCTAGCCACTAGGACGCAAGAACTTCTGTCTACATATCTCTTCAACTAGGGAGCCATACGGCAAAATCGGGCAACCGAACATTTCGGGCGGGTGCCAAGAGTCCTCTGTATAACTACTGGACTGTCTATGTATCTTATCAAAGGTACTATAATGTATGACTGAGTAATCGGGGTACCAGGTTGTCGAGTATTCACAGGGACTAACACTTAGCCGTGGATCGAGGTCAGCGACGCACGACTTGAGGAAGAGGGTCCGCCAATCAGTTGCGAAAAGAGCTTTGAATACGACTTCGATAGAAAACCCACCGTGGAGCGCTTGCGTAGAAAAATACGACCGGCAACTATCTGAAGCCACAGCCAGCACAATGGGCACTCGGAATAGCGTCGGGCGACGCTGCTGCCGTAAGTGCAGGAAGCGCGCCAGCCCTAAGGCGAGCTGCTTCACGCCACAATGATTCGGGGGCGCCTGTTAAAGTCAGGGTACGTGCACCTAGCAACGTCGTCGATAAAGCTGCGATTGATTGTGCTAGCTCGAGCCCTTTATGGACGGATTGTTGGGGTGCGTTAATGTCGATACAATCGAGCAACGCGGCCGTTGTCCAATCGCCTGCACCGCCAGCATCGACTGCATTAACCGCCCAAGCGTCCACATGCTGAACCGCGCCAGGGCCGATGGTTAAGTCAGCACCATCCGCACCGTATGTAATGACCCTGATTTGATCAGGGGGGGAGGAAGCTAGATTAGCCTCGACCTTTTTTCGCTGCTGGCCACTGTATTTGACCATACTGGCCATCGTCGACGCCTGGAAGTGTCTCGATTGCGCAGAAATCGTTGAGGGCTCATACAAGACGAATGCTTGCGCGTCAACATGTGCTTTGGCCAGGAGCAAGTTCGACGAGCTCGCTCGATCAAATACAAACACGCTTCCCAATCCACAGTCTATTACTCGATCGACACTCGATTCTGGGAGAGGAACATAGCGCGCCGAGCCCTTCCTGCACTCTCGACATCCCCGATGGTAGCGAGGTTTACCTCTAGACGTTGTATGTATTATTATTGGAGTGCTGACTGCGGGGTCCAGGTCGAGGTGATCTGTATCCACACCGGCTTCTTCTAAATCCGCCTTCGCGATGCGGCCCGCCTCGTCGAGACCGATACGCCCAACAACGGAAACATTCCATCGAAAAAACGACAATATGGCCGCTACGTTGGCGGCGGTACCACCTGCCGCACGCCGAATGCCGCTATCGGAATGGACGATGTCCAACACGATATATCCACTGCAGACAGCTGAGCGTGTCATGGCCTATAGGGCGTGCCTGCGAGCCAGATGCCAGCCAACTCGGTCTGGTCATTCACAAGAGTATCGCTTGGCATCTCAGCAAGATGGTGTGTACCGGAAGCAGTGACGATAGGAATCGAGTGTTCGATAGACGCTAGGCATACCCCGACAGACAACATCTTGGAAGCGTGTATAGAACTCACAACCTGCACCATACCTATCGGTTGAAGTACATCCGTGGAACGGGCGCACAGTATAGACAACACTCGATAGCAATCAAATGGATTAGCTTCCTGGACGTACAGAATATTTCGCGTTACTGTTTCAAATCGCTCAAGCAACATTTCTCGGTGTTCTAACACAAGATCATCCGCCTGGCGCGGGTTACGAGCAGGAAATGGGAGAATTGGGTATACTTCTGCTGGGTCCAGGTACTCGTAAATGGCCTCAAGTTCCGAACTCGTTGCCTTGCCGAGGACGGGAGCCCAAATCCTGATGACGTCCGCGTCATCCGGCACAAAGCCGTGACTGAATCCAGATATTGTGCCCGGATCACTGGTACCTTGAGGATTCGTCTGGTTGTCCAATTCAGGATTCTCACCCACGGTCACGATAAGCTCGCCCGATCCACGGTTTGCTACGGCTTGCGTAAGGGCCCCGAGCAAGGGAAAGAAGCGACTACTTGGCAATGCGCTTATATCAAGAATCATGGCCTGGTCGAGATCTACATGCGATCGTTCAACTAAAGATCGAGCGAGCCGTACACCAGCGGTGAGGCGGCTCGCGCCTTTTGGTTGCGTTACTCTAGTGACTGGAATGTCGTGTTCGCGCACAAGTTCGGCAAGCCTAAGTCGATTAGATTGTGCCAGCTGCGTCGTAAATCCCAAGCCGCTGCCGCTCGGGAGTGGAACAGTTGTGACTTGGAGCCCGAGGCCGAGCATCTGTATCCTTTCTACTATGTGAAGTGCGCGTGGATCGAAGCCATCTCCGATTATGAGGTGAAGGCTGCCGTTCCGTCCGGCAGCCTTGAGCATCTCATCCAACTCGATTCCGCGCCCTAAGCAGTAGTCACGCCATCTTTGTTGCTCTTCTTGTTCCATTACGCCTCGAAGAGAGCCTCGTCCGGAGTGTATATCGTAGGGTCGTCTTCAGCTAGCCAACCCGCGATTTCCGACAATCTTCTTTCCCGAAAACTACCCCTTTGAACAGGCAGGCGTAGGCGGGGACAGAGCAGTCGATTAAGGTACAGTACCATTACACGGGTGCGTTTAACAGCATAGTTGACATCGGGAATGATTACATTTCGTGCTATGGCGGCGGCCAAGGCTTCAAACAAACGTTGTGCACCCATGATTTGCTTTCGGCCGGACGGATCCAAAAGTGTAGAGCGGTCTTCCATTGACATGGCAATGCCGTTTACTCCTGGCGAATATGGTGCAGTAGCTCGATACGTCTCTTCATGCGAGATCTGCGCTATCCGGTTAACTAAGGTAATGACGTCTCTATACCGTGGAAGTCGTTCAGGTAATTCTTGCCACAGTTGGGTGCTGGTACCTCGAATAATCCTGTCTTGTTCAGAGGGATTAACATCAGCTGGTTCACCTAGAATCACTCGGCCGAGCATAAACTCGAAAAGATCGCCACATACTCGAAGGAATTGCTCCACGTTTTCCGACGAAACCCGCGAGATAATATCAACTCCTGCATAATACGGTAGCTTGTACTCTTTGGAAAGAAAGAGCCGGGCTGCTTCGCGAACATCGCTACGAATTACATGCCCCAGGGTTGGCGCATTCACATTATCGAAGAGTTCTAACTGAGGGCGGCGGAGATGTCGTTCGATGGCAATCTCCGCGGCGCGGATTTGTATTGCACGCGTATATGAAGGGCCGTGGTCGGCTTGCTCGATCCATTCGCAATAGAGTCGATCATCTGCCGCGACTGACACAGCTGATGTACGTATCCGATGCAAGACTGTTTCGGAAATGACTTGGGCATCGTCCAAATATTGAAAAAATTCACGTTGTCCATGTGTATATTGCTCTAAGTGCCAAGCCGCCCGTAAATTGCCGACATCATGAAGCAAACGGTCAAAGCGTCTGCTACCGATTCCAGCATTTTGTCTGGCCTTCTTCTCCAGCTCCAATAGCTCGTAATCGCGCCCAGAAGTCTCGTCTCCTAGTACTTCGGTCGCGTCGAGCGCCGAGAGACGCTCTGCAAACCACCTTGGGAGCTGAAGCTCTCGGTTGATCAGAGCGTTCAGAACCGCTGAGCGCTGGCCGTCGGTAAGAGCGTGTCCGTCGTCAAGCATGAGGTGCACTGGCGGAGCGGGTTCACCGTTGACGAAGATCTGAGCAGTTGACAGCATTCGCAAGGAATACAGCTCCGCGTGCCCGGCCGTTACTGAAGTCCAGTCCACGGGTTGAAGCGAATCAAAGAGCGAGGCGAGCTCAGTCTGTATCCTTATACTCTCACCAACGATGGCGGCGCCGTTAGTTCCACCCAATCGATGCGTTGCGAGAACTGCCCGGTCGTCTTCATTATCCGGGACGATCTCGACCTGTGTAGCGCACGTAGGAAATTCGAGGCCGTGTCGGGCCAACGCAGCGCGCACAGTTGCCATAGCAATTCTTGCATCCAGGAGGCGAAAGAAGAGACGATCAGCGATTCGAGAAGGCGCCCCACATGATGCGACGGTCTGATAGTCATGTCTCAAATTCAGTCGTACTCCCAGTCGAGTGGGTCCTTCGTTTGTGGCGGCGCCAACACGGATCAGTCTTTCCGACAGCTCCGGAAGATCGTCGCGAAATCGTACAGCAGTGGCCACGCTCATCGATTCAAAGATTCTCAACAGTGTGGTTTTTCCACCGCCTGATGCCGATCGGATTAGGAGCGGGCGATCCCATATAGAATCAGGCAACAAATCCACAACACCCGCTCCGACGCGACGCAGGAATACTAGAGTGTCGCGCTCTTGTTCGGAAGCCCGTGATCGAAACGGGTTGTAAAATGTCTTCATGGCCGCTCAGCATTATGCCGATGTCGTCTGGGAAACAGAGCCCGCCGCTTCGCACTGCTCGCTAGATCGGCCGTATCAAGCCATAGGAGCGAAAGAGAATTGTTGGGCGTATTGTGGCTCAAGACGAGTGGAAGTCGACCATCACCGAAGCCAAGCCATATGTCACCTCTCGCCACCTTGACGTGGTCGCCGAGTATGCGTTCAATAGAGTCATCATAGTGCTCCTCGCACATTTTCAATAGTTGAGGATCGTCCACTCTGATACCACTTGGCAATTCTTGCACTATTCGCAACTCCCACTGCAGCCCTCGCTTCGTGAGCATTTGCTGAATATGAGATTTGGCCTGGGTACTAGCCACATATAGTATGATTAGCACCGTTGGATCGCGGATGACGGCTTTGTTTGCTAAGGTGTCCAGGTGGTGTCGGGTTCGCTCCAACCGACCTTTCCATTGTATACCATCAGGAGTATCGTCGTACCGGATAGATGTCACGCCGCTTCCGGCAAAGTCATCGACGAGGACTACATACTCAAATAGTGCGTTTTCATCGTTGACAGCAATTCGCAGTTGATCGCGCATTCGGTTCACGGATGCCTCCGCCAATTCGGGAACTATATAGAATTGTTCATGCGAAAATTCGCTTGTGCGTCTGAGTTGCGCAATGTGAGCGCCATCACCGAGTCCTAGGATTAGGACCTTTCGATGTAAATTCTTGAATTCCGGGGAGTTAGCTAACCTGGCGATGTTCCACCGGGAATCGGCATCAGAGTCTGTGGTCTTTTGGATGAGTCGAGAGGTTTCACGTAGCAGTGCTGGACGAATTATGTCTGGGTAAATGGTCTCAACAATGTGGTCGAGTTCGGTGCGGGATATGAATATCAATTCATTAAGCACGAATTCAGCCGCCCGTTGACGATTCTTGGCAGGCATCTGGCTGAGCCAGGCGGTGAAATTTTCCAAGAAGCCCTGACCAGCACGGTATCCTTCGTATTCATCGTACTTGAGACCTGCGAGTGCTTGATATTGGCTTCCGTATCGCGCTACCTCGCTGGGCTGCCATTGTAGGAGGCGAGCAAGCACCCGCTCGACGAGTTCGTCTTTCATAGCTTAGGAGGTGTAAAGCGCCAACCGAGTGAGCCGGGCCTGAAGCGGCGGAGATAGGCAACTAGGGCTTCTGGACCGCGCACGCGAGCTGGTGCTATGTTCCAACAACGTGTCGGATCTCCCGAACATCGGTCAACCGATAAGGACCACGGTCGCGATGCCAACAGTTCGTGGTCGTTGCCGCCGACTTCGCCCCGGTCGCCTATTAGCATTGCGGCAACGTTCGACTTCTCTTCGATGTGTGTGACAACTGAGAGCTTGGTCGCTGAGCTAAGGAGGATGTCAACTGAATGCCCGGATCGCACGACCCGGAAACGCGCTTTGTCGACTCGCTGCAGATATTCGTTCGCCCAAGAGACAATCGCTGCGATTCCGATTGTCGCGCCTTTGGCAGGCCTTAGGGAAAGTTGTCCCATTCCCTCTCGAATCGTTACATAATGGCTGAGTGGTTCTTCCATGAGTCGGCCTGCCAGCGCTTGGACTTCGGAGTAGACGCTAGTCTCACACTTGGCTACGGATTCATCCAGCATCCTGACTAGGCTGCCGTTGTATAGACCCAAGGTGACTAGACTCCAATATTCACTCGGTACCCAAGTCCTGAGTTCTCCTTGAAGTGACACTCCTCGACCTGTTGCAATACCTATTCGACATCCCTGCGACAGCAACTGCTTCACCGCTTCCTGAACAGTAGGGCTTGGTAGCAGATATCGCCTGTCTGTGTCGCATAGTGTTCCATCGTAGTCAAGGACAATAGCGCCAAAGTTCTTGGACCCGATGTCTTCACACCATCGCCTGTAGGACTCCGCGTACGTCTGCATTAGATACGCGGACGCGCTCAATCTTCCCGCGGCGATCTTACGCTCAATGATACTCGAATTGGATAAGTGCAGATGACTACGTGCTGATTGATGATATAGTTTGCGGCCGAATGCCGGAACCTTGGGCCGAGCGGGATTAATTGCCACAGCTGCGGCAGTGGCGCCAACTAACCTCATAGAAGCACACATCAGATCGAGTTTGCTTGCCGGTCCTTGAAGTTCGGAGAATACCTTATATACGCTCGCCTCGGTAGGTAAAAGGTTCAACACGGCTTCAGCTAACTTCTCAGTGTCTTTATCTGCCAAGGCGATGAGCTGAGTACGTCCCAAGTTTCGTGCAAAACCAGTATGGCGGCCGTGTGCGAAGTTTCGATAATCCACGACCTGGACAGAAGCGAGACCAAGTTCCGCGAGTCGAGTCTCCAAGTCAATTGCGGCGGCTTGCTGTCCAGGTCCAAAGAGGACGATAATGCGGTCGGCGGACAGCGGTCGCATAGGGTTGTTTAGCCAAGGGAGGTTTGGTAGTAGGAGATCAGGAGATGCGGCGCGGAGGAACATTGTTGCAAGACAAAGAATGCTGTTAGTTGCCAAGAATCCGTCTCGTACAAGTGCTGGAACATGAATTACGGTCGAGAGGTGGCGGGTCACAGAGCTCTTGAGCTCTGAAGGATCTCGATGAGTTACGAGGGCGACTGGGTAACTATGCCGCTCTTGAGCTTGCGACAGGCAGAATGCAATATCAGCGTGCGCCGCTCGAGATGAGATGACGACAACTGATGCGTCTCGCACGGTCGCGCCACCAACCATAGCCAATGGTGTAGTTGCAACCGCTAGCGCCCCGTATGCGCGCGTCTGGGCCTCTGCGGCGACTTGAGCGATTGCTAGACCACCACCTGAAGCCACAAATAGTGCGGGTCGGTCGCCCATTGATGCTTGGAGTTCGACAAAATCTTCAACGTCGGCGTGTCCCGCCAACGCGTAAGACTCCACGAGCTGCCGTAGCTCCTCGTTGTAGGTTGCTAGCTTCATGTGTGCCTGACTTCGCATCGCGTGCGACAAGCTAGCATATCAATCGAAATGATGTAAAATTGTAGGATCATTGCAGATGACCATGATGCCGATTGCCTCACGGGGTTTAGACTCCTTCTTTAGCGACTGCTCCACACGTCACGCGCTGAGTGAACTCGCCGGCCACAACAGGCTCACCGTAGTCGTCGGTGCGGGCGTATCGCGGGAATCGGGCCTGCCCGGCTGGACGGACCTTCTCAACAGCTTGCTCAAGAAGGCAGCCATGACGAGTGCCCCATTCCGATCCTACGAACGACAGCTCAGATCAGCAGGCATTTCGGAACAAGCCGTCTCGGATGCGCTAGAAGAGGAATCGCGACACTACACACAGATGATTCTTGGCATCCACGGACTAATTGGTGCAGCGTCTGTTGTCAAGAGCTGGCTGCCTGAACGGGATTTCTTGCATTATCTGAAGCAGTCGCTCTACGCGCCAGAATACGCTGAGCAACTCGAAATCCGGCCAGGCCAAACCGCAATCGAGATCGCGCAGTTGTGGCGAGAACGAGGGCCGGAACAACTTACGGTGGTCACGACCAACTATGACCTACTGATTGAAGTCGCGCTGCTAGAGATCGGGGTGAGCAACGAGGACATAGAAGTCGCAACAATGACACAAGAACCCGCGACGGAGGGTCGCTATTGTGTAGTGCACCTTCATGGATTGATCCCGCACCGATCCCACATCGGCTCACTTCACATCCCCGATAACACGGTAATTCTTGCCGAAGACGACTACTATGACGTGGCGGGGTCAGCGCGCTCTGAGAGGATGAGAGACTACTGCACTCGACTGCTCGAAGATACTAAGTGTCTGTTCGTAGGCACTAGCCTTACTGATCCAAACCTCATCGGTCATTTGTATGGATCCTTCGACGACGATTCGACTCCTCAACACTATTCACTAAACGTCTTTCAAGGGGATCAGCCGTTGAATGTCGAAGCCGACAGACCTGCTCTAGATGCGGGTCGTGCGGCTATGTCCAAGAGGCTCGAGAAAATGGGAGTCTCGCTGTTGAACGCAGACTTCTTTTGCCAGAGCGCGTTGTTCATAAGAGAAATGCGGAATGAGTTCGTGGCGCAGCGTCAAGACCTCGAGGTGCCGACGTTCACCGATCGCCTCAGGAAGTGGCGCGCCGAAAGTGCAACAGTTGGCATATTGCCTGATTCCGACGCGTTTGTTGGTGCCCAGCCAAGTCTGCAAGGAACGTTGTCGCAGGGGGTACGTGCAATTGAGTCAGCACTACAGCTCGTGTCCCCGCTCAAAGAAGCTACGGAGATTCTGTCCCTTCAGTTATGGGCGCATGATCCGTTTGACAAGACTCTAGTTTTTGTTGCCAGATCCGACCAACAGTTCCTTAGTCCCGGCAGTCTTGAACGACATCGGATCGGTATGCCGATCAAGAAACTCGTGGTTGAAGCTGTGTGCTCGGGAGCGATTCTTGAGGCCGAGACTCCTGACCTCGCCTCATCTCGTTGGGGCTCCATGCTCGTGGTGCCGATAACATTGGATGATCAAGTAGAAGGGTTGTATAGTTTGCCGGTGGGAGCATTGGTACTTGCGTCAAGCCTATGTGCCCCAGTGGGCCTCAATCGGTTGCGAAGTCTGCCGAATGAACGCGCCCAACTTATGTCGGTGCTGGTGGCCGTGGGCCGCCAGCTGTTGAATCCAAGACGCTGGAGTGGTCATGAGTGACAGAACGGCGAGAAGTGCGATTCCGCGGCTGCAGCCCGGTACGCAACACGGAGGTCCAATTGGCATCCCAGTGGAACTCGAAGAGCACTGGCTGAACGTTGTCCGAGTGACGGAACGTCGATTGAGTGAACAGTCCGATGGGCCGATGGAAGAGGCTTGTGAATCCGGCAGATAGTGTGCCACTTTGGCGGCCAGTTTCGGATTCTAAGCTTGAGCGGCACGGCTCCTCCAGGTCCTTGTGGCCAGACTGACTGGCCCGTCTCAGAACGGGAGTCATGTGATCCGTGTTCTGTTCGGCTTGAATGGGCGGCTGTGGTCACGGGTTCTCTGAAGCGGCAGATCGATGCGGTGTGGAACGACTTCTGGTCGGGAGGGATCTCGAACCCGCTGGAGGTGATGGAGCAGCTCACCTACCTGCTGTTCGTCAAGGCCCTCGACGAGCAGCAGACGCTCGCCGAGAACAAGGCGAATCGCACGGGCGAGCCCATTCCGGCCGAGGACGACATCTTCCCCGAGGGGCAGGCGTTTCAGCCCGAAGGGCGGGCTGAGGGCCGGCCGTACCGGGATCTGCGCTGGTCGAGGTTCAAGAATCTGCCACCGGCCGAGATGTTCGACATCGTCGAGAACTACGTGTTCCCATTCCTTCAGCAGCGAGCCGACGAGAGCACCCATGCCAAGCACATGACCGGTGCCAAGCTCACGATTCCCACGCCTGGGCTGTTGCAAAAGGCAGTGGACGGGCTCGACGCGGTCGAGATGCACGACCGGGACACCAAGGGCGATGTCTACGAGTACATGCTCTCGAAGATCGCCACGGCCGGCCAGAACGGCCAGTTTCGCACGCCGCGGCACATCATCGAGCTGATGGTCGAGATGATGGCGCCCCAGCCCGACGACGTGATCTGTGACCCGGCCAGCGGCACCTGCGGCTTCTTGGTTGGCGCCGGGGAGTACATCCGCCGCGAGCACCCGAGCGCGCTCACGCGCCCTGCCGCAGCGAAGCACTTCCACAATGGGATGTTCTCGGGTTACGACTTCGACAACACGATGCTTCGCATTGGGTCGATGAACATGCAGCTTCACGGGGTGCAGAACCCGAACATCAGCTACCGGGACTCGCTCGCCGAGGATCACGCCAGCGATACCGAGGCCTACAGCCTGATCCTCGCCAACCCGCCGTTCGCCGGGTCGCTCGACTTCGAAGGCACCGCCAAGGGCCTCCTGCAGGTTGTTAGGACCAAGAAGACTGAGTTGCTGTTTGTGGCCCTGTTCCTGCGGTTGCTCAGACCCGGCGGCCGGGCGGCCGTCATTGTGCCCGACGGAGTGTTATTCGGTTCGACCAAAGCGCACAAGGAGCTCCGCCGGATCTTGGTCGAGGATCAGAAGCTCGACGGGATCGTGTCGCTACCCGCCGGCGTGTTCAAGCCGTACTCCGGAGTATCCACGGCGATCTTGGTGTTCACGAAGACGAACTCTGGTGGCACCGATCTCGTCTGGTTCTATGACCTACAGGCGGACGGCTACAGCCTGGACGACAAGCGTGACCGACTGCTCGACGAAACCGAGCTTGGTGCGCTCGCAACGGGCCTGACGGAAGAGGGCCACAGGAACAACAACCTCCCCGATGCGTTAGCCCGCTGGCGAGAGCGCCACGGTTCGGAGATGGAGCGATCGCTAACCGAACAGTCATTCTGTGTGTCCAAAGCAGACATCGCAGCCTGCGACTACGACCTCAGCATCAACCGGCACAAAGAAATCATCTATGACGAAATCGAATTCTCGCCACCGGAGGTGATTCTCGACGAGATCTACGCGCTTGAATTAGAGATTCAGAGCGGCATCGAGGACTTGAGGTCCGCACTCAAGTGACAGTACCCACAATCGCCCTCGGCTCCGTCCTGACCGACATTCGCCCCGGATTCGCGACAAGCGACGACCTCGCTGAGGGGATCTTTCAGATCAGAATGAGCAACCTCAACCGGGACGGGGAACTACTGCTCGACGAGCGCCGCCGTGTCTCTCCGGACAACAAGCAGATTGCCAAGACGCTTCTTGAACCAGGTGATGTGTTGTTCAATGCGACCAACAGTCCGGATCTTGTTGGCAAGACTGCGATCTTCCTGGGCTGCGCCGAGCCAGTGGTGTTCAGCAACCACTTCATGCGGCTTCGCACACGTGCGTGCGATCTCGATGCCAAGTTCCTGGCCCACTGGCTACGGCACGAGTTCTCGCGTGGATACTTCCGCGCGAAGTGCAAGCAATGGGTGAACCAAGCAACGTTCGGTCGAGACCGTCTTGTCGCGATGCAGATTCCGTTGCCGCCGATTGAGGAGCAGCGGCGGGCGGCGGCGGTGCTGGATGCGGCTAAGGCGGTCCGGGCGAAGCGACGTGAGGCGCTCGCACAGCTCGACGGCCTAGTAGAGGCCGTCTTCCATGACTCGTTTGGCGATCCCGTATTGAATCCTCGCGGATGGCGAGAGGGCCGTGTCCTGGGTGAAGTAGCAGAGATTCGATCGGGCATCACAAAGGGTCGGAAGAGCGGCGACTTACCCCTCGCACCGGTCCCTTAGGGCCCGCCGCGGGTTAGGTCGCGTGGTTGGGTGTGATGGTGTAGTTCCATTCGCCGTGCCATTGGTGTGAATCACACCGGGTTCAGTGGAGACTGTTTTTTGTGGGTCGCGGCCGGGTCGGCTGTGACGGTTTGACTGTAGTAGGCGTTCTCGTGTTCGATCGGGGTGGTGTGGCGGGGGGTGCCGGT
>LXNI01001047.1_pt1 | contig 26836 bp, 28 predicted proteins | sample 809091 | NCBI WGS metagenome assembly LXNI01 (sample SAMN04870527, study PRJNA318959) | sponge metagenome | biome: 01000161; feature: marine sponge reef; material: water | host: Sarcotragus foetidus | place: Greece: Milos, Mediterranean Sea | collected 2013-05-29 | depth 5-7 m | reverse complement strand
CCTCCCGCTCCTGCGCCGCCAACTCCACCACATACCGCTTCATGCCAGACTCCTCGCCGTTGTCGAACGGCACGGAGCCTACTACGATTCACGCGACACAAGACGTGTGACATGACACTAGTAGGCCCCGGCGATACTCCTCATCGTCTCCCTGTTGAAGCCGCAGCTTGCGGAACTTCTCGTCGCTCTTGCCGGGATTCGTGAGCCGGTCGTCACGGATGATCTGGGCGGTCCAATCGCCGCACGCGCCATCAGGTCCGAGCCGCTCTGCGATGCACGCGAGGAGGATGCTGACCGTGGTGAGGCGCTGCTGGCCATCGACCACGCGAACCCTCTTCACCACACCTTCGGGTCCAGGTTCGGGGAACGTGAGCAGGGCGCCACCGTAGTGTGCCGTCTGAGAGTCCGTGGCCGCGACGGCAAGCAGATCCGCGACCAAGCGTTGAATGTCGGCTTGGCTCCAGCGATAGCGGCGCTGCCAGCGAGGAACGATGTACTGGACCGTGCCGTTGAGTAGGTTCAGAAACGGGATGTGGGCGGTTTGCATACGGGAATGACAATTCCCACGTCGACTACGTGGTTCCGCCAAGGCAGGCGGCCTCAGAGCGCGACGATCCTACATTCGGTCTTCTGGACGGGTTGCCGAATCATGTAGCCACGCCTTGTCGAGCGCAGCACAGTGGGCGCCGCCGTCGGTAGGCCTTGCCGCGATGCCTGAGGCGTCGGAGCCGAAGCTGACGCCGAGGCTCCCGGTCAGGGCGAATAGGACGTTCGGATCGGTCGGGCGAAGAACCGACGCGCTGCGGTCCACGAACCGGCTCTTCCGCGTCGTCGAACGCGACGAACTCGACGAGATAGGCGGGAGACCCCCCTCGGAGCCCCGTAGGCGGGCGGGTGCCGGGTCATCGCGTGGACCGGGGCAGCAGCCGGCGTGCGCGGAGATGGGCACGGCCGGCTCTACCGGGCCGCACCCGATCTGGCGAGCAGGCGCAGCGCGTTGTCGCGGGTGACCAGGTCGACATCGTCCTGTTCCAGGAACGGCCGCACGTCTGCCAGTGCCTGCTCCCAGTTCAGCGCCTGCAGTCGCTCCGCGACCGGCTCGGGCCACGAACGGGGCGTCGGTTCGGCTCCCTCCCAGTCGCTCTGGCGAAGCGCCGCGTTGAGTAGCGACAGGTTGGGTGCAGGCCAGTCGGGATCGCTCAGGTACCAGATCAGGTCGTACAGATCCCGGCCCTTTGCGTAGCCGCGTTGAAGGACGGCATGGAGCTTGCCGGCCAGCAGGGAGGCGCGGTCGTGATGGAAGAGCCTGAGCGTCACGTGGCGGCGCACCAGGCTGATCTCGCAGCCCGCCCCTTTCGGAGGATTCGTGTCGACTTCGATCTTGATCGACAGCGCTTCCGAGCGGTGTGGAGAGAGGCCCAATTCGTGGAGCAGGCCGGGGAAGCGCGTGAACGCCCCGTGCACGGTGCGGTGTTCGCGAATCCGTAGCTCCACGCGGTAGTTCTCGGCGGCGAGCTCGGAGCGGACGGCTCTCAGGTAGTTCGGCAGGGCGTACGCCTCGCGGTCTCCTTCGAGTGCGAAGTCCAGGTCTTCCGAGTAGCGAGGCAGCGAGTAGAGGAACCGCAGGCAGGTGCCGCCCTGAAACGCAAGCGCGGTGAACGCGCCGGCGCCCTGCATGGCCCGGAGCACGCGCGCCTGCAGGTACTCCCTGACCACGTTCCGGGCCCGCAACGGGTCTTGCCCACGGATCAGCGCTTTCAGGTGATCCTTCACAGCACGTCGTATGCGGGCGTCGCGGCGGCGAGTTCGCGGATGCGGCGGGCTGCTCGAGTCACTTTCGGCGCGGCGTACCGCGCCGCCACCTGGTCGAGGGCGTCCGGATCCAGGGCGCCGAAGTCGAGTCGGAGTTCCCGCAGGTACGTGGCGTCGTCGCCGCCGGGTTGCAGGTAGACGGAGTCGAGCAGCGCCTTCTCCGGGGTCGCCACGAACGCCCGTTGATCGCCACCCAGATCGAGCAGCCGGTAGCCGAACACCCGGTCCGCCTTCAGGTGGCGGAAGGAGAACCGACCCGAGGGCAACTGCCGCGTGTGCGGTCGTCCAAGCGTCACGCTGGTGACCTCCGGTACGTACTCGGGGATTGCATGGGCGAAGGCCAAGGCCGACGGACCGCTCACGTAGGAACCCGGCGCCAGGCGGTTGGCGAGCAGGAACGGATGCGGGACGCGGCGCTGCCAGGGCGGCGCGAGGGCGTACAGTCCACGACGCATCTGCTGGACCTTGCCGCCGCGGACCCAGCGCGACAGTTGCCGCCTGACGTTGCCGAGGTCGCCCGGTCCGGCCAGCAGAAGCCCGGTCTCGAAGACCGGCTCGTCGGCTACCGCGGCAACGAGTTCCTCGAATCTCATGGCGAGAACCTATCAAGTCTGGTAACTTGTTACTTCCTCGATGGCCAACGACATCAAGGAAAACGACGCCCGACCGAAGCGAGCGGAGTGCAGCGCGCGCACCCCCTCCCATCTTCCGACCAAGCGCGCGCGGCACCTGGGAGACCTCCCCCCGGAGCCCCGAAAGCGGGCGGGTGCAGCCGACGCCCGCGGCTAGCCCAGCACGATCTCCGCGGCCTGTCGCAGCTCCTCCTTGCTGGCGGCGCCGACGAGCAGCGTGGTGACGTCGCTGTCTTCGAAGGCCTGGAGGCGGTCCTTGATCCGTTCGGGGGGGCCGACGAGGGAGATCTCGTCGGCGAAGTCGTCGGGGACGGCGGCGACGGCCTCTTCGCGCTTGCCGGTCATGAAGAGTTCCTGGATGCGAAAGGACTCTTCCTCCCAGCCCATGCGGGCCATCAGTTCGCGGTGGAAGTTGCGCTTCTTGGCGCCCATGCCGCCGACGTAGAGGGCGAGGGACTGCTTGATCGGCAGGAGGGCCTCGGCGACGTCGTCGTCGACGCGGAGGCGGGCGCCGTAGGCGACCTCGAAGCCGTTGCTGCGGCCGGCGAGCGACTCGGCGTAGACCTCCGGACGGTAGGGCGAGTAGTACAGCGGCAGCCAGCCGCTGCAAAGTTCGGCGGCCAGGGCGACGTTCTTGGGCCCTTCGGCGCCGAGGAAGATGGGCAGGTCGGAACGGAGTGGGTGGACGATCGAACGAAGCGGCTTGCCCAGGCCCCAGGAACCGTCGCCGGTGTAGGGGAGCTGGTAGTGCTCGCCGTGCTGGGTCACGGGCTCATCCCGGGCGAGGATCTTCTGGATGATCTCGATGTAGGCGCGGGTGCGGGAGAGGGGCTTGCCGAAGGGCTGGCCGTACCAGCCTTCGACGACCTGGGGGCCGGAGACGCCAAGACCGAGGATGACGCGGCCCTGGGAGAGATGGTCGAGGGTCATTGCGTGCATCGCGGTGGCGGCCGGGGTACGCGCGGAGATCTGCGCGATGCCGGTGCCGAGGCGGATCTTCGAGGTGTGGGCGCCGATCCAGGCCAGGGGCGTAAACACGTCCGAGCCCCAGGCCTCCGCGGTGAAGACGCAGTCGTAGCCGAGCGCCTCCGCCTCGATCGCGGTTTCCAGGAAGTCGGGACGCGGTGCGGCGCCCCAGTAGCCGAGCTGAAGTCCAAGTTTGAGTGCCATGCGGCGGAAGCTAGCAGGACTTGGATACGATGTCGGTCCCTTGCCGGCCTTCTCCGGTTCCCTGCCGACTCTTGCGGGGTCGCGCAGTCCGGGCCGCGGAACCTCCGCCTCCCAGAGGAGGAGAACGAAGGAACATGAGCACGATTGGAGTGAACGACCCGTCCAGCTTCGCTGAGATTCGGGAGACCCTGCGGCGGGTCGCGGCAATGCAGCAGGAGACCGCGCTGCAGATGAAGGAGACGGACGGCCGGCTGAAGAAAGCGGAGGCCCTATTCACTTCGCAGTGGGGCAAGCTGATGGAGAGCCTTGTCGATGGCGACCTCGTGCCGCTACTGAAACAGCGCGGTATCACCGTTGAGCGGACCTATCAGCGAGTCACCGGCAAGCGCAACGGCGAGCACTTCGAGATCGACATTCTGGCGATCAACGGAGCCGAGGTCGTCGTCGTGGAGGTCAAGACGACTCTCCGGTCGGAAGACGTGACCCGCTTCCTGGACAAGTTGAAGCGATTCCTGGAGTTCTGCCCGGAGTACCGGAGGCACGCGGTGTACGGCGCCGTGGCCTATCTCAAGAGCGACAGCACGGTCGGCGTCTACGCCGAGCGACAAGGACTGTTCGTGATCCGGGCGACCGGAAGCAGTGCCAGCATCGTCAACGAGACCGGCTTCGTCCCACGCCTCTTCTCCTGAGGCCCTGATCGCCGAGGTGTCTCGTCGTGAAGCTCTCGCGGAGGTTGTTTGGCCGATCTGGTCGCGAGCGAACCAGCGGGATAACGACGGCTGACCGGAAGGCTCTCGCCAGATTCCTCGTTTGCGTCCGGAAGCGAGGTGGAGCTGTCGCCACGGAAGAGGTCGAGAGTCTTGACCCGGTCTGGCGTCAGGCGGCTGAACGGGCGTTCAACGAGCATCTGGTCCGGGGCCACAACCGAAGAGGCGGCCAAGGGTACGCTTTTGCGCAGTGGGCTGAGCTTCACCTGACGACAACGGGCGAGAAGTTCGCCAAGGACTGGAGTCGGCGCTGGCTGCCGGCGCGGCCCCGAGAGCCTTGGACGGCGACCTTGAGACACCGCTTCACGAGGCGGCCACGAACGGCAGCCCTGAGTCGGTACAGGCACTGCTCGCTGCCGGCGCTGACCCGAACGCGAAGGCGCAGGACAGCAACGACCCGGACGATTTCGACGAGACGCCTCTGCACTTGGCTGCTGGCTACGGCCACCTCGCGTCGGCGCGGGCGCTACTGGTTGCTGGCGCCGACCCCAACGCGGAAAGTGGGTCAGGCCACACACCTTGCATTACGTCGCGGAGGGGAATGTGGAGTTGATAGGTGCGTTGCTTGCTGCTGGTGCCGATCCGAATCATGCAGCAAACGAGGGGAGACTCCAGCACCTCCTTCCGGAGACGGCGCAGGATGATCTGGCCCAGCGCTGTAAGCTGGCTTTCAATGCTGACTGTTCGTCTGCCGGGTTCGGGTGGACGCCTCTTCACGTCGCTGCGCGCTACGGCAGTGCGGACTCGGTGCGGGCGCTGGTCGCTGCCGGTGCCGATGTAAAGGCGCGGGCCGGGAAGGAAGGCGAGACGCCTTTGCACGTTGCCGTCGTCTTCGGCTCTTCGGAACTGGCATGTTCGCGAAGCCAATCTGGCGATGACCGGGAAGGCAAGGGCGAATCGGTGGCGGTCCTGCGGGGTCATGCTCGCTACGTTGAGTCAGCGAAGGTGCTGCTCGACGCCGGCGCGGACCCAAGTGCGCGAACCGAATCGGGCGTGACGCCTCTGAATCTGGCCGTCGACGGTGACTTCTTCGGCGATTGAAGCCCAGTTGCCCTGGGCGGAGGAGGTCAGCGTGACGGAGGAGACCAGTTCCTGGCAGCGCTTGATAGCTTGCGCCCGTGTCGGTGAAAGACCAGTTCGACGCCCTGCGGATCGAGGACCTGGCGGCCCGCACCGGGTTCAAGTGGAGCCGCTACACCGCGAATGGCAGCGGCATCCTGCCGGCTTGGGTGGCGGACATGGATTTCCCGATCGCCGAGCCGATTCAGGGTGTCGTACGTAGCCTAGTCGACCGGTCCGACCTCGGCTACTGCGAACCGCCCGATGTCGGCGATCTGCCGGAGATCTTCGGCCGGCGGATGGAGGCGCAGCTCGGCTGGACCGTGGAGCCGGAGCGGATCCGGTTCCTGGTCAACGCGCTCCAGGGCCTCGACCTCTCCGTGATGCTGAGCGCCGAAAAGGGCGAGGGGGTCGTGATCCAGACGCCGATCTATCCACCGTTCCTCGAGGCGGTTTCAGGGACCGGCCGGCGGCTCGTCGAGTCGCCTCTGGTTCGCGGTGCGGAACGGTTCGAGATGGACCTGGACCAGTTACGGGCGACGATCGACAGGGACACCCGCCTGTTCATGCTCTGCAATCCACACAACCCGAGCGGCCGCTCCTGGACCCGGAGCGAACTGGAGGCGGTGGCTGAACTGGCGATCGAGCACGACCTGATCGTGCTCGCCGACGAGATCCACAACGAACTCGTGTTCCCCGGCCACGAGCACACCGTGTTCGAGACCCTGGGCCCCGAAGTGAAGGAGCGCACGGTCACGATCACTTCGGCGACGAAGTCGTTCAATCTCGCCGGGCTGGAACTCGCGTTGCTCGTGTTCGGCAGCGAGAAGTTGAAGAAGCGGTTCGACGAACTGCCGCACTTCGTCCTGGCGCATCCCGGCATCCTCGGCGTCGAGGCGGCGCGGGTGGCGTGGCGCGATGGCGGGCCGTGGCTCCAGGAGACCGTTGCCTACCTCGACGCGAACCGCGCGTATCTGACCGACTTCGTGAACCGTCACCTGCCCGGGGTCGTGCATGGACCCCAGGAGGCGACCTATCTGTACTGGCTCGACTGCCGGGGGCTCGACTTGCCGATGCCGGCGTCCCGGTTCTTCCTCAAGCGGGCTCAGGTTGCGCTCAACGACGGGGCCGAGTTCGGTCCGCCGGACTCGGCGCTGGGTCTTGAGCACTGCGCGCGGCTCAACTTCGGAACCTCGCGCGCCATTCTCGAGGAGATCCTGGAGCGGATGGCGGCCGCGGTGGAGAGCGCCTGACGAGGGTGGGGCAAGGTGGGAACGGGTGAACGGTCGCAGCGCTGCGATGGACCCGCCGCCGTCACGGCGGGTGGCCCCGGCGGTTTGAAGCGCCGCCTGTTGCTCGTGGTCGCGCTTGCGACAGCACCCGCGTCAGCTCCTGCTCAGCCCGCGGCTGGGGAGGGCGGCACACTGCCCGACGCGGAGTGCCTGCGCATGATGCGCCGTGCCCGGGTGCTGGAACTCGAGTCACGCCCCGCGGAACAGGTGGCCTGGCTGCAGAGGGCCCGAGCGGAATGCAACCAGCCGGTCGCTGCCCTGACCGCGTTGCTGCGACTCCACCGCCGCGAACCTCTCCCGGAGAAAGAGGTCCAGGAGTACCGGCGCGATCTGATCGCGGCCTTCGACGATCTGAACAGCGCGCCGCCCCCCGGGGTCCTGGAGTACATCGCCCGCGGCCAGGATACGGGTGAGCCCGTTCTGCTCGCCGCGCTTGGGTTGGTGGAACGGCGATTGGGCGTCGAGGGCGCCGACCGCCGCAGGTTTCTGCGTCTGAAAGCACTTCTCGAGCAGCGGCTGAATCGTCGCGCTGAAGCGACGGCGACGCTGATGGATCTCCGCGACCTGGAGCCGGAAAGCGAAGAGATCGCCTGGGCGCTGGTACGACTGCTGAACGTCCAGCAACAGTGGAGTACCGCCGCCGATCTCCTCGGCGAGATGGCGGATGGCGGCGGCGCAGCGGTTCGTTCGCAGTACGCACGGACGCTGGCGCGGGCGGGGCGAGTGGACGAAGCGAACCGGCAGCTCGAACTCCTGGCCGACGAGATCGACGGCGACGACGCTCTGGCGATCAACGACTACGCCGCGGAGGTGCTTGGGGCGGCCTGGAACCTGCGCGATGCCGGTCGTTCGGAGGACGCGGAGAGGTTCTTTCGGCTCGTCGAGGAGCGCGCCCCGGCGGGGAGCTGGGCCAGCGTGGAAGCTACTGGAGCGCTGGTTCACCTCTACGGGACGGCCGCGGAGCGCGCCGCGCACCAGCAGACGGTCGCGGATCGGTGGCAGGAGGTCTCCGATCCCCAGTCGCTGGTCAACGAAGGCGCGAACCAACTGAGCGCGGGCAACTTCGACCGCGCCATCGAGCTGCTGAAACGCGCCACCGGCGAGCTGGGCCACGTGGAGGCGGTCTGGTACAACCTGGGGTTCGCGGCGTATCGGGCGGAGCGTTGGGACGAGGCCTGGCCCGCGCTCGACCGGGCCGCCGAACTGAACGATCAGCGGGCGGATTCGTTCTTCTTCAGCGGCATGGCGCTCAAGAACCTGGAGCGGTGGGAGGACGCGGTGCCGCGGTTCCTGCGAACGCTCGAGCTGGATCCCGAGCGGCGGCACGTCCACTACGAACTCTGGGTTTGCTACCGCTTGCTGGGCCGCGAAGAAGACGCGGCCCGCCACCAGGCCGCGTATGGCGGGCTGAGCGAGAGGTAAGGGGGCCGTCTCAGAGCCTGCGAACGTAGCGCTCGAACTCGGCCTGCAACCCTTCAGGGGTCGTCTCGTACGCAGCGGCGAGTGCGTCCCTGCCGGAGTAACCCTCCGCCAGGTAGAGCAGCAGCTCGCCGAACGGCTGCCGCGTGTTCCAGGCCTCCCTGCCGTGTTGCAGGAAGTGCGTCAGCAACCATGAAAAGCCGTAGTGGAGCCTGTAGCGCTCGCCGTAGAACGTGTCCGCCGTTGCCTCGAGGAGGTCGGAGATCGTGGGGGCCTCGCGCGTTCGCAGAGCGGACCGCGCTTGTGCCAGGCCCCACTTCGACACGCTCGTCAGTCTCCGGGGTCCGCTTCGGCCGTGGGCGATGGCGTACATGCCACGGCTCGCCTGGCCGGGGACGAGCCGCCCGCTGTCGATCTCCGAGTTGCCGAAGTACTCCGCCAGACCCTCCTCGGCCCAACGCGGCAGGTACCTGCCGGGCGCCGTCAGATGGCTGTCGCTGTAGGCGTGGAACGCCTCGTGGAGCATGGTGTGTAGGAGTTGGTCGAAGAAGCGGATCTCCTGGTGAAAAGCCAGAAAGCCCGGCGAGCGATAGAAGCCGCCTCCGGGTAGCCGCCCACCCATCTCTTCCTGGAGTTGCTTGAGGTTGTCCTGGCTTCGGTAGAGATAGACGACGATCTTCGAGTTGTCCGGCATCGGTTCGATGTGCGGGTCGAAGATGCCGTGGAAGATCTGGAACGCGGCTTCCATGTTGCCGGCCAGGGTGTCGACCGTCGATTCCTCCTCCGCATCGCTGACCACGATGAACCTCTGCGTCTCCCGGCGTCTTCGGTGGTCGCGCTGGATGTACTTCTCGGCGACCTCGACGTACCGGGTCAGAACACGGGCGCGCTGCGAGAGAGAAGGGCGGTCCCTGGGTCGCGGCAGGGCGCCTGCCGACACCAGCACGTCGAGCTGCGGGTCGAATCGACGTCCTTCGAACCCGCTTCGGCGTCCCGGCTCGGGACTCTCGAACTTCATCCGCCAGGACAGCGTGGCCGGCACGGCGTTGCCGCCGCTGTCGCGGGCGGGGCCGTAACGCCACACCTTGAGACTGCGCTCGACGTGAGCTCGGAGCAGCTCGTCGAACTCCGAAGGTGGATCGATCGCGAGGACGTCGACCTGCGCGACCGCGCCGGTCGCTCCGATCTCGATTCGGACTTCGATCTCCGGTCTGAGACCGCTGCCGGCCAGCGCCCGCGGCGTCATCAGTTGGTAGCTGCGAATCGCAACCGGGCCGGTGGCGACCTCGCCCGGCGGCGGCTGGGCGGCAGCGGCCGCGATTCCCGCGAGCACGAGGCCGCACAGCGAAGCGGCGTGGACCGCGGGCACGCGGGTCCGCCGCCTGGGGCCGATGTCGGTGGAGAGGCTCCCGTTCAGTCGCCGGAGACCGGCCACTGCAGGATCCGGCGCCTGCCCGGCCCGTCGGCGCCGCCTTCCACGACGGCCTGGGGGCCACGCGTCGATCCATCGGGCAGGAAGGACCGCAGCCAGGCGGTGGCGACCACTTCCGCGATGCCGAGGATCTCGCCCCGGCTGCTGCGCGGGTGCGTTGCGGCGGTTTCCACCAGATCGACGAGTCCCCGTTCGGCGGCGCCGGCGGGGAAACCGAAGACCCCGCAAAGACGTCCCGCCGCCTCTTCCTCCAGGGCTAAGACGCGGGTTCCGAGAAGATCGCCGGCTTCCAGGGGCTCCATCGCCGGATGCGGTTCGACCAGGACCTGCTGGCGGCTGGTCACTTCCTCCAGCGCGATCCGGCCGTTCTCGGGGCAAATGCGGTAGAGCTGCAGTGGGCATCCGACCAGAGCCTCCAGCCAGCGTCGCTCCGTTACTTCCAGCAGCAGCCCCCCCGGTCCGAGCAGCTTGTCGGCGAAGCTGAATGAGCGGCAGTCGCCCTCGTCGGCGTCCGGCTCGAAGCGCCCCTGGGCGAGCAGACAGCTCATCGCGTTGGCGAAGAAGATGGCCTGATCGCGGCCGCTGCGCGCCTGGAGCTGCTCTTCGAGGTCGATTCGCTCCTGGTCGTCGAGGCCGATCAGGAACTGGTCCTCGATCGCCCACTCGACCTCTTCGCCGTACCGCTCCAGCAACCAGCCGCTCGCCCGCTCGACCGCGCGCCCGAGCGCGTCGAGACCTACCGAAAGGGGGGCAACGTGCTGTTGTTCCATGCCGGGATGCTAACGCCGTTTCTCTGTAAATACCACAAAAGACGTAACTTAGCGACACGGATGCCCTCTTCGCGGTACCGGGGGGCTCAAGCGGAATCGCCGTCCTCGTCGCCTGCTGAGGCGTCCATCACGGAGTACGCGCGCTCCACGCATTGCAGCTTGATCGTGTCCGGAGCGGTGGCCAGGAAGCCCTGCCATTCGATCGTCGAGATCGCTTCCGCGGCACTCAGACCCTGGTCTCTGGCGGCGACCGCCTGGTTCCAGAAGTCGCTCAGGAACTGCCTGAGCGCCTCGACCTGCGACATGTCGCTGAAGGCCGGTCCGTGACCCGGCAGGATCAGATCGAACTCGAGGTCCTCGAAGCGGTCCAGCGTGTCGAGCCACTCGTCGACGTAGGCGTCGCCGATGTAGGCGCCACCGGCAAGCACCAGGTCGCCGGTAAACACGACGCGCTCGTTGGGCAGCAGCACGACGACGTCGCCGCCGGTGTGGCCACGGCCCAGGTGGAGCACTTCGATCGGCCTGTCCTGGCCCTCCCAGGTGCGATGGATCGTCATTCTGCTCGTCAGGGTCACGTTCGGCGGTGTCGGCTCGGTTTCGCCGAGCGCGACGTAGTGCGCCTCCTGGATGGCGATCTGTTCCATGAGCTCTTCCTTCTCGTTGCCGTCGTTCATCGCATCGGCGTTGCTCTTCATCTCCGCGATCTGGTCGGGGATCCAGTCCGAGAAGTTCTTGAACGTGCCCTGTTCGAGGACATCGCTCATCAGCATCTCGCGGGTGAACTCGTGGCCGACGATCGCCACGTCCTCGGGAAAGACCTGATTTCCGTGCGCGTGGTCGAAGTGGTAGTGGGTGTTGATGAGGTGGGTGACGGGCTTGTCAGTGACCTCCGCGATCGAGCCGAGCAGGGCCCGCGCCGCTGCTGGCGTGACATGGGAGTCGACGACGAGAGCGTCCTCGTCGCTGAGTACGAGCATCGCGTTGCTCTGGACGAAGATCGGGCCGGCCTCGGTGACGAAGTAGACGCCGGGGGCGACTTCTTCGAAGTTGTGTGTCGGCGGTGGCCCGGTCTCACCGGCACAGCCGGCGAAACCGGCGGCCAGGGCGACGGCTGCGAGGCAGGTCAGGAAGAGTCGGTGGCTCGGGCGCATGGGCATGGCTCCTCTCCGTTCAGTTCAATGGCAATCATAGAGCCTGCGGGACCGATTTCGCCGGTTGTTCGCCGGCAAATCGACGGATCAGAGTTCCAGTCGCCGCATCTGGCGCACGGCGTAGTCGCAGGCGCGCGCGGTGAGCGCCATGTAGGTCAGGCTCGGGTTCTGGCAGGCGGACGAGGCCATCGCCGCGCCGTCGGTGATGAACAGGTTCGGCACGTCCCATGACTGGCACCAGCCGTTGAGCACGGAGGTCGCTGGATCGCGGCCCATCCGCGCCGTGCCCATCTCGTGGATCGCGAAGCCGGGCAGGGAGTTCCGGTTGAAGGTGCGGATGTTCTTCGCCCCGAGCGCTTCCAGCATCTCGGCGGCCCGAGTCTGGATGCTCTCGCGCATCGCGGCCTCGTTCTCACCGTAGTTCATCGTGATCCGGGCCGCGGGAATGCCCCAGCGGTCCACAAGGTCCGGGTCGATCGTCACCCGGTTGTCCGGGTTCGGCAGGTTCTCGCCGAAGCCGGTGAAGCCGAGACGCCAGGGCCCGAGCCCGCGAAGGCTGGCCTTGTAGTCGGCGCCGAAGCCGGGCTGGCCGATGCCGCTCTGCCAGGTGGTCGGCCTGCGGGCGCCGCACTGGTAGCCGAATCCGCGCAGGAAGTCCTTCTCGCGGGTCGCTTCGGCTCGGTCGCCGTCGAGGTTGACGAAGCGGGGCAGGTAGCAGGAGTTGGGCCGGCGGCCGAAGGTCGTCTTGTCCTCGAGGCCTTCGAGGTTCCCGTTCGCGCCGACCTGGAAGATGTGGTCCATCAGGTTGCGGCCGACCTGGCCGCTCGAGTTCGCCAGGCCCTCGGAGAACCGCTCGGTCCGCGAGTTGAGCAGGATGCGGGCCGACTCGATCGTCGACGCGCAGAGGAAGACCAGGCGGCCGTGGACCTCGATCGACTCGTTGGTCTCGGCGTCGATCAGGTGGACGCCGGTCACCCGATCCTGCTGCTCGTCGTAGATCAGGTTGTAGACGACGCTGTTGGGCCGCACCGTGAGCTTGCCGGTCTCCTCGGCCGCCGGCAGGGTCGCGTTCAGGCTCGAGAAGTACGACCTGCTGATGCAGCCGCGGCGGCAGATGCCGCAGTAGTGGCAGGCGCGGCGACCGTTGTGGTGGCGGGTGAGCACCGCGACGCGGGCGGGGGTAAACCGGCGCGTGCCGCCGAAGGCGCGGTCGAGGTCCTCCCGGACCCTTTCCTCCATGCAGGTCTGGGCGATCGGAGGCAGGAACTGCCCGTCCGGGAGCTGCGGCATGTTCTCGGCCTGGCCGGCGATGCCGACGAAGGACTCCACGTGGTCGTACCAGGGCGCGAGATCCCGGTAGCGGATCGGCCAGTCCGTGCCGTAGCCGTCGCGGGCGTTGGCGCCGAAGTCCAGGTCGCTCCAGCGGTAGCTCTGCCGTCCCCACAGCAACGACCTTCCGCCGACTACGCGGGCGCGAATCCACAGGAACTCCTGGCTGTCCTCGCCGATCGAGTAGGGGTTGTCGATGTCGTCGACGAAGAACTTGCCGGACCACTCGTCGCAGGCGGCAGCGCGGCTCTGGACCGGCTGCCGTTCGGCCTGGTGCTTGCGATCCTTCAGGCCGCGATAGGGCATCTGCCAGGGGGGCGTGTGCTCGCTGTAGTCCCGCTCCGGAACGACCGGCGGGCCGGCCTCCAGGACCAGCGTCTCCAGGCCCTTCTCGGTCAGTTCCTTCGCCGCCCAGCCGCCGGTGACGCCGGAGCCGATGACGATCGCGTCCCACGTCTTGCGCTCGATGATCTGAACCATGGCGGCGGCGAACCTCAGGCGTCCTCGATGTCGACGCAGGGATCCCAGCGGCCGGGGACGATCCGGTAGCCGAGTTCCGACTTCATGCCTGCTTCCGAGGTGTAGTAGCCGAACAGGGTGAGCCACTTGACGAAGTCGAAGAACGGTTGCTCGTGGAGGCGGTTTGGGTTGCGCGAGAAGGCGCGGCCGTCTCGCTGGGCGAGGGCTTCGTCCTGCGCTTCGGTCAGCAGTTCGTCCTGGGCGGCTTCCGTCAGGCCGATGAAGCCGTCGCCATCGGGGTGGCGTTCCCGGGCCCGGCTGTCGAAGCGGTCGAGTTCGGCGAGCAGGTGATCCCGGGCCGCGTCCGGTAGCCAGCCCGCGAGTAGACGATCGACGAAGCCGGGAATCTCCGCGTCGCCGGCGCCGGGGGTGTCCGTCGCCGGCAGGATGCGCTCGGCGATCGCGCCCAACGTCCTGGCCTGGTACTCGGTCAGGACGGTGAGTGGGGCTGGCTCGCTGCCGGTCTCCTGCTGGTGCAGGTGGATATGCGCCAGGTGTGCATTCGCGAACAACTCCTCCGGCAGGAGCGGCAGCGCGGCGGCGCCGCCGATCACCTGGAGGGCGCGTCGTCGGCCGATGGTCTCGCTTGCTGGACTCTTTGCCATTGCGCCGGATGTTAGCGCCGCCGGAGGCCGGCGCTCAGCGTCGGATGCCGGCCAGAAGGCCGGCGCACCCAGTTTGCCGCGCAAGCCCTCAGTCCTGTTGCAGCTTCTTTTCGAAGCAGAGGCTGTGCGGATCGTAGGCGTACTCGTTGTAGCAGGGGATCTGGACGTAGCCGAACGAGCGGTAGAGGCCGACGGCTGCGGGCTGCATCTCGCCTGTCTCGAGGCGCAACGAGCGGTAGCCAAAGGCGACGGCGCGTGCTTCGAGTTCCTCCAGGATGCGGTGGCCGAGTGACTTGCCACGGTAGTCCGGCTCCACGTACATCCGCTTGATCTCCGCCTGCTCGGCGCTCAGGCGACGGAGCGCGCCGCAGGCCACGGCTTCGCCGTCGGCGTTCCGGCCGAGGAGCAGGCAGCAGCCCGGGGCGTCGAGTTTGTCCGGCTCGACGCTGTAGATGCTGTCGGCCGGGTAGAGCTCGCCGAGTTCCCCGTCGAGCGCCTCGTGCAGGCGCACGAACCCGGGGTCGGCGGGATCGCCGGGTTCGATCCGGACTTCGTCGGTGGTCATCTGTTCCTTGGTGCGACGCGCCGGCCGAGCCGGCGTCACTGGGACCCGTTTGGTGCGTCCCCGCGCCAAACGCGAACCAGTCGTGCGCCTGTCATCAGGCGCACGACTGGAATTCCGGGGCTTCCCGCAGCATCTGGTCGCGCAGCGTGCGCTTGTGGATCTTCTCGGTGGCGCCGCGCGGAAGCTGCTCGTCCTGGAGCCAGACGTAGCGAGGCACCTTGAAACGGGCAAGATGCTCGCCGACATGGGCCCGCACGTCGGCGGCGTCGAGGTCCGTGCCGTCCTTCGGCACGACGACCACGGCGAGTTCCTCGCCGAGCCGGTCGTCGGGGACGCCGAAGGCGGCGGCCTCGTAGACGGCGGGGTGCTGGTAGACGACGCGCTCGATCTCGGCGCAGTAGATGTTCTCGCCGCCGCGCAGGACCATGTCCTTCTTGCGGTCGCGGATGTAGAGGAAGCCGTCCTCGTCGATCTCGGCGATGTCGCCAGTGCGCAGCCAGCCATCCTGGATCGTTTCGGCGGTCGCCTTGGGCCGATTCCAGTAGCCGCGGATGTTCATCGACGACTTCATGATCAGCTCGCCCTGCTCGCCGGAGGGCAGCTCGTTGCCGTCGTCGTCGATGATCTTCAGTTCGACGATCGGGCAGGGTTTGCCGCAACTGTCCGGCTTCTCGACCAGGCCCTCGTCCGTGTTGCCGGCGCCGCCGGCGTTCGTCTCCGTCATTCCCCAGCCGAAGGACCAGTGCTTGTCCGGCATCTGGACCTGGAGGCGGTCCACCATGCCGCCGGGGATCGGCGCGCCGCCGCCGGAGACGGCGATCAGGCTGCGCAGGTCGCGCTCGTTCAGCGACGGCGACTGGAGCATCTCCCAGGTCATCGTCGGCACGCCGTTGAAGGAGGTGACGCGTTCGCGCTCGATCAGTTCCAGGCCGTGTTCCGGGTTCCACTTGTACATCATCACGATCTTGCGGCCGACGCCGAAGGATGCGAGCAGGCCGGCGTGGCTGCCGCTCACGTGGAACAGCGGCAGGGGCATCAGGATGGAGGGCTGGAACTCGGGGTTCTCCTCCGGCTCCTCGAGCAGCCCCATCGCGATTCGCTGGGCTCCGTAGAAGCCCCAACTGCCGATGCCGCTCAACACGCCGCGATGGGTCGAGACGGCGCCCTTGGGGAAGCCGGTCGTGCCGGACGTGAACAGGATCGTCACGTCGTCGTGGGGGCCGAGATCGACATCGGGCATCGGTTGGCCGGCGGCCTCCCGCCATACGTCGTCGAAGTCGTCGACGCCGTCGGGCAGCTCGTCCTCCCAGCGCACGCCGATGCTCTTCACGCCGAGTTCAGGCAGGTGATTCGCCACCCGCTCGTAGCGCTGCTGATCGAAGACGGCGAGTTTGGCGCCGGAGTCCTTGAAGCCGTACTCGAGTTCTTCGCCCGACCACCAGCCGTTCAGCGACACGGAGATCGCGCCGGACGACGTGATCGCCATGAAGGCGATGACCCACTCGGGGTAGTTCCGCATGCCGATTGCCACCCGGTCGCCCTTCTTCACGCCGTAGCGGTGGACGAGTTGATGGGCGAGTGCGGCGGCGCGTTCGTACGCTTCGTCGTAGGTCAGGCGGGTGTCCTGGAAGACGAGGAAATCCTTGTCGCCGTGGTCCTGGCGTGCCTGGTCGTAGACATCGCGCAGCGTCGGCGGCAGGTTCTTGAACACTTGGTAGTCGACGCCGCGCACCGTCTCGGTCACCAGTTCCCAGTCGGCGCCCGGGGCGGTCAGGTGGGCGACCGACTCGTCGTAGGTCATCTGGCCGTGGATCGGCTCGGCTTTCGTCTCGTTCATGTCGCCCATGTTCATGCCATCGCTGCCCGTTCTTCCTCGTACCTCGCCCGTTCCTCCTCGTAACCTGCGAAGGAGTGCTTGAGCGTCGCGTTGTTCAGGATCATCTCGGCCTTGGGCTCCTTCGTCCCGGCGTCCAGAAAGGTCGTCTTGACCCAGTTCGATTCCGTGCGCCGGCTCTCGCTGAGCGCGACGATCTCTCGCTCCAGCAGGTAGTCCTGCCCCACGAACAGGGGACCGTCGATCATCCGGATCTGCTGGCCGGCGAACAGGCCCAGCGCCGGTCCGCGGGTGGGGAAGCCGGCCTTGCGGTTCGAGTAGCCGGCGAGGACGCTGACCATCTCCAGCGGGATGATCGCGCGGCCCCAGGGCGATGAGGCGCCCTCGTCCTCCGTGTACCAGGGGGAAGGCTCGGTGATCCTGTCGAGCTTCTGGTTCAAACTGAACGGGTAGAGCTTGCCCATGTGCTGGTCGAAGTCCATCCGCACTTCCTCGAATCCCTTGCCCTTCATCCCGACTTCGAGATCGCGGAGGACGACCAGGGGCCCGGGTGGCCGCAGACGGCCTATCCGGGTCGCGATTTCGGTCGACTCGATGTCGCCCCGGATCGAGGCGGTGCCGATCAGCACTTCCGTGCCGTCCGCCTTCTCGGCGCGGATGCGGACCTGGGTCTGACCGTCCGCCGGCTGTTCGACGAGGGCGCGCACCTGTTCGCCTTCGACGACCATGTTCCGGTAGTGGGCGCTCAGGCATCCGGTCTCGAACCACTCCTGCCCCCACAGGTCGTGGAGCAGGGGCACGAACTGGCTGAAGTGGGTCGGCCCCTCGATCGGTCCGCCGGCCTGGAACCCCATCTGTTCGGCCGTCGAGTCGTCGTGGATGGACATGTGCCCGCCGTACTCCTGCTCGGCGAGCATCTGTTTCGGGGAACGTAGCGGTCCACGGATGGTTTTCGGCGTCTCGAAAGCGTCAGCCATTTCGGGTCTCCTCGGTTGGGGAGGGCGAAGTCTAGCGCCGCCGTGACATGATGCGGCGTGGCGAAGATACCCGGCGACGATGTCGTCATCCGGAGCGTCGAGTCGGCGCTTGAGGGGAGGGTGGCCGAGGTCGAGCGGTGCCCTAACTGCGGGTCCGACCAGGTCGACAGCTACTGCGCCGCCTGCGGCCAGCGTGCCGGCGACTTGCACACGACGGTCGGCCAGTTCACGCGCGACGCGCTGGACGGCCTCTTCTCGTTCGACTCGCGCGTTTGGCGGACGTTGATCGCCCTGGTGCTTCGTCCGGGCCTCCTGACCGTCGAGTACTGGCGGGGTCGGCGCGCCCGTTACGTGGCGCCCCTGCGGCTCTACCTGTTCGTCAGCTTCTTTACCTTCCTGCTGCTCGCTCTCTTCGCCGGGGACAACGTCCTCGACACGACGGGGACGAACCCGGAGGCGCCCGTTCGAGTCGGATTCTCGGAAGGGGATGATGCGGAAGCCGACATGGGATGGTTCGTGGAACGCGTGCTCGTGCCGATCGTCGAGGACTCGGAGGGCTTCGAGGCACTCTTCGTGCAGCGACTCCCCTGGATGTTCTTTGCCCTCGTGCCGGTGTTCGCCATGTTCCTCCGGCTGCTGTACCGCCGCCGAGAGCGCTTCTACGTGCCGCACCTCGTCTTCGCACTTCACTTTCACGCCGCGGCGTTCCTGCTGTTCAGCGCCGGGAGGGCAGGGGCCCTCCTCTGGGAGCCGCTGTCCGAGATCGCCTTCCTCGCCGTCCTCGTCGCGCTCTTCCTGTCGCTCCGGCGGGCGTTCGGAGAAGGTTGCTTCAGGACCATCGTCAAGCAGCTCTGCCTTCTCTTCGTTCACGGGCTCAGCATCGTGATCGGAATGGGCGTCCTGATGATTCTCACCAGCTTGACGTTGTAGTGGTGGCGGATTCGGTCTCCGCCCGGCGGGCGCGCCCGGGGACGCTTCGCGGACTCGGTGTTTCGGCCCATCCCGCTTTCTCCCGGGAGCGTGAGCCGTAGACTTGGGTCGCTGCGTTTCACGGCGCAAGCTCCCGGAGTTCCGCTATGACCCGGCTTGAGACATTTCTCCACGCGATGCGCCCGCTCCTGAAAGAGCAGGGCGCCTACGGCGCCTGGCTCTTCGGGTCGCAAGCGCGGGGCACGGCAGACGCCGAGAGCGATATCGACCTGATCGTGGTCCAGCCGAGCGACGAGCCCCGGCCGGACCGCGTCCGGTCTTACGAGTCGGCCGTCCGGAAGGCCGGCGGAGCGGTGGATCTCCTGGTCTACACGCCCGAGGAACTCGAAGCGCTCAAGGCCCAGGAGAGGCCGTTCGTGATCAACGCGCTGATGGAGGCAGAACAGGTCCACGCGGGAGCGGCCTGGGCAGAGGCCCTGGAACGCGAACTTGAGGACCTGCGCGGCGGCGCGGCCTGGTCGGGGCCGGCATCGCCGGCCAAGGCGCGGGCGGAGGGCGAGCGCTGGTTGAATCAGGCCGAGTACGATCTCGGCTTCGCTCGATACGCGCTCGAAGGAGAGCACTGGAGTCATGCCTGCTTCATCTCCCAGCAGGCAGCCGAGAAGGCGGTCAAGGCGATCGTGTACGGCTCGGGGGAGCGGCTCGTTCGCGGGCACTCCATCGTCGAACTCGTCGACCGCTTCGCCGACCGGGTGCCGGAGTTGAAGGACCTGCGCGCCGCGGGCTGCTTGCTCGACCGTCACTACATGGCGTCCCGGTATCCGAACGGCGTTGCGGAAGGGGCGCCGTTTGAGGCGTACTCCCGACCGATGGCGGAGGAGGCGCTCGAAACGGCCGAGCGGATCGTCGAGGTGGCCTCGGACTGGTTGTGGGGCGAGTCGGCTACCTGAGAACTCAGGCGCCGGCAGCGAGGCTGCGAACGATCCCCTGCGCGATGGCGCTCCGGACGGCGGCGCCGGCCTTCTTGCCGGAGACGGCGTCCAGGGCGCGGAAGTCGAGGTTGCGCTGACGCTTTTCGTACTGGACCCAGTATGGATAGCCGCATGGTTCGGAACGAAGCAACCTGCCGCGTTCGCGACGACGCTTGCCGCGAGCCGCCATCAGCAGGACGCGAGCGGTGAAATCGGCCGCCCGCTCTTCCGCCTCGACAGGTTCAAGCGCGGGCGGCAGGGTCGGCGGTCCCGGTGCGATGTCGACGTTCTGCAGCCGGATATGTGCCGTCTGGCCGGTCAAGCGGCAGACGAGTACCGCGAGTTGCTCGTCCGGCGACGAGCCGCTGCCGGCCAGGCGAGGGCCGGCGGCCGCCTCCAGCGTCTCGTAGACCACAAGCAGGTGGGGTAGGTACAGAAGTTCCAGCGCCAGGGGCTGGCCGAACCGGAGTCGGCGGCGCCGCCCGCCCGAAAGCAGCCGGCGCGCTTCGTCTTCGGCCACCTTCGGCGTGATGGTCCGGCCCGGCTGGGGCGGCTCGTTCAGCGCTTCCTCGGCTGTTTCGAGCTCCCGCGGCTGCCGTAGAACATGAGCACGGCGGCCGCCAGCAGCAGCGCCGCCCCGGCGGCCGTGCCGAGGGCGAGATCGATCGTCAGGGCAGCCGAGAAGCCTCCGACGAGAACCGGTATCGACAGCACGGCAAGAAACACGCCGAGGATGCGGGCGGTGGAGCGGTCGCGGTTGGTGTGGTCAGAAGTCATCGCGTTGCACGAGCCGCGGGTCTAAGCCAGCAGAAGGTAGATCACGAGGTAGGGGACGATGAACAGGGCCGCCCAGATTCTCAGATCGCGCCAGCGGGCGCCGTCGGGCGCGCCGCGGAGGACCCAGTCGCGGCTGAGCCGCCAGACGGCGACCGCCGGCAGAACGAGGAGGAGCGCCACGGCAATCCGCGCGCTCCACAGCGGCAAGGCGCCCATCGCGGAGTCGATCGGTCCGAGGACGAACTCGAGGATCGTTCTCATGGCGTTTCGCCTCCGTCCTGCAGCCGGGCGACCCGATTCCGAAGCGCGGCTTGCACCGCCTCGTCGTTCCGCACCTCGCCCCAGACCAGCCCGCGCAGACGCTCCGGCGGTTCGGGCGGCGTCAGTCGGCTGACGATCCAGGTCACGGCGAGGGTGAACACGAAGGACCACCAGGCGACGAACAGGAACGGCTCCTCGGACGGGAAGAGCCCGTCCATCGCGGGAGAGTTGAGCAGCAGGCACAAGCCGACGCCGGCGACGAGGCCCGTGGCGCCGCCGTAGCGGTTCGCTCCGCGCCACAGTATGCCGAGCAGGAGGACCGCCAGGGTCGGCCCCTGGATCAGGGAGAACACGGTCTGGATCGCGTTGTAGATGTTGCTGAAGCGCTGCTCGATCTCGGGAGCGATGAAGGCGGCCGCGATCAGCAGCACGGCGGACAGGATGCGCCCGAAACGCAACTCCGCCGCGGTACCGAGGTCGCGCCGGCTCCACTTCCGGCGAAGACGGCCGAGCAGGTCGCGGCTCCAGAGCGTCGCCGCCGAGTTCAGGTTCGAGTCGACGCTCGACATGAGCGCGGCCAGGAAGGCCGCGAACATCAGGCCGCGCAGCCCTGGCGGCAGCAACTGGGCGATCAGGCTCGGCACCGCCTCGTCCGCGTTCTGAAGGTCGGGGACGATCAGGATCGCGGCCAGCCCCGGCAGCGCGACGAGCAGCGGGATGAACAGCTTGAGGAAACCGGCCAGCAGCACGCCGGCCTTCGCGTCCCACTCGCTGCGCGCCCCGAGCGCCCGCTGCACGATCGTCTGGTTGCCGGTGTAGTAGGCGACGGAGAGGACGATGCCGAGGCCCAGGACGATACCGGTCCAGGGGAAGGGCGTCGCCGTGTCGTGGGGCAGGTAGAGCGAGAAGTGGTCCGCGTACGCCGGGCCCTGGTTCAGGACGCCGTCCCGCAGCGCGGCCAGCCCACCGACCTCGTAGAGCGCCCGCGCGACCAGGGCGGCGCCGCCCACGAACATGACGATGAGCTGGAGCACGTCGGTCATCACGACGGCCGCCAGACCGCCGCTGATCGTGTAGATGCCGACGATGCCGGTCGTGATCCAGATCGAGAGTTGCGGATCCCAGCCCAGCACCGTGCGCATGAGCAGCGCCGTGGCGTGGATCATGATTCCCAGGTTGAGCACCAGGATCAGGCCCCAGGCCAGGGCGAGGAAGCTGCGCACGCCGCTGCCGTAGCGCCGGCCCAGGAACTCGGGCACGGTGTAGACGCCGCTTCGCCAGTAGAACGGCACGATGAGGAAGGCAGCAATCAGGAGGGCCGGCATCGAGCCGAGCCAGTCGAAGTTGGCCTGGGCGAGGCCGTAGCGGTACGTCCCGCCGGCGACGGCGATGAAGTCCGTGGCGCCGATGTCGCTGACCACGATCGACATGCCGATGGCCCAGAACGGCAGGGCGCGCCCGGCGAGCAGGAAGTCGCCGCTGGTCTTCACGTAGCGGCTGAAGGTCGTGCCGATGACCAGGATGCCCGCCAGGTAGACGAGGACGATTGCCGTGTCGAGGCCGGAGAGTCCCCAGGTCATGTGGCTTCTCGCGCGGTCGGCGTGTGGCCGAGAGGCGTGGCCGTGTACAGATACCGCAGACTTGCCGCCGCGTCGTCGGCGGGCGAGCCCTCCGGCTCCGCGATCTCGTCCTGCTCGACGACGAACAGGTCTACCCCGGCCCTGAGCGCCGCCTCGATGCAGCCGGGCACGTCGACATCGCCGGCGCCGAGCGGCCGAAACCAGCGTTCGGCGGTGGCTTGCTCGGGCGTGCGTCCGTCAGGCGAACCGGGCAGCAGCCCGTCCTTGAGGTGCAGGATGTGGACGCGGTCGCCCAATTCGTCGATGAGGGACGCCGGGTCGTGCCCCGCGAAGGCGGCCCAGTAGATGTCGAGTTCCAGCCCCCAGCCGTCGTGTGAGCGGCAGGAGACGAGCGTGTGCAGGGCATCCACGCCGAGGCGCTTCGGTGAGCCGTCGTCGAACGGCAGCAGCTCGAATTCGTGGTTGTGGTAGGCGAAGCGGAAGCCGCCGGCGCGGAACCGGTAGCTCAGCAGATCGAGCCGTTGGCCCAGCCCCACGTAGTGCTCGCGGCTGCCGTCGCCTCGCTGGTCTTCGTCGAGCCAGGGACAGGCGATGATCTCGCACTCGAGTTCGCGGAAGGTCTCCATCACCGCGGCGGCGTCGGCTTCGAGGTCGACCAGGGGCACGTGAGCCGCCGCGAGGGAGAGGCCGCGGTCGGTGAGGAGTTGCCTCAGTTCGGCGGTCGTGCGGCTCCAGAGGCCGCCGAACCACTCGATCTCGCGGTAGCCGGCGCGGGCGGCCTGGTCGAGGGCTGTTTCGAGGTCTTCCTGCGCCTGGCGACGCAGCGTGTAGAGCTGAAGGGCGACGCGAGGCGCGGCCGCCTCGCCGGTCGTCACTCCCCGGCCTCCCGGCCCGCTTCGGTGTCGCTCTCCTCGATCAGCTCGTGGTACAGGCCCAGGTAGTAGGGCAGCAGGAAGCTCGCGCCGTCGGCCAGATAGCGGCCCGCACCGCCATGGTCGAGGCGCCAGGGATCGTGGTTCCAGTGGTTCACGAAGCGTTCGTCGATCGGCAGGACTCTGCCGTCGAGCAGGTGGCCTCGCGAGCCGCGGCGCTCTTCCTGCGCGCGCAGCAGGACGACGTCCAGGCGGTGACTGTTCGAGAGCGCCCAGTCGAAACGGTCGAGGGGGTAGACAACGAGGCTCTCCACCGCGTCGTCCAGCGGAAAATCCGAGCGCCCGTACGTCTCGTCGTCGAAGGCATCGCGGTAGCTGGCGCCGTCGATAGCCGAGGCATGGATGAAGTCGAACAGCGGATTCCGTTCAGGCTGCAGAACCTTCCAGTACTGGCGCAGGGAATGGGCGACGACGCTCCGCACCGCCTCGTCCCGCTCGTACTTCAGGAGGTGGTAGTAGTTCATGAACGCCATCTCGTCGTCCGACTGGTTGCCGGTGCCGGGGCCGCTCTGGACCTTCGGGTTGCGCAGGTTCGCGGCGTAGGCGTGGTCGTCGAGAAGGGTCCGGGCGGCCTCCGCGTAGCGTTGCTCGCCGTCGGGTCCGCTCATGTGCTCGGCGATCCGCAGGTAGGTCAGGTAGGACAGCGAGTTCAGCCCGCGTTCCTCCCACCATTCCTGGTCGTCGTTCAGTTGCTCGGGGCCGAACACCGCCCAGCGGGTTCGTCGCCCGTCGTGGTCGACGAGGGCGCCGCCGTGGTCGATCAGATGGTCGACGATCGCGAGCACGGTTTCGCGGACCTCGGCGCGTTCCGCGTCGCTCTCCGCGACCAGGTCGTAGTAGAGGGCGTAGAAGAAGAAGTGGCCGTCCAGTTCGTCGGAACTCGTGTCGCTCTTCCAGTACCACTTGCCGTCGGCGCTCGTGGGCCAGCGGGGGTCGATCACCTTCCACAGCCCGTCCCTCTCCTCCCGCATCCGGCGATCGTTCTCGAGCCGGCCAGCGTTCGGATCGGGACCGTCGGCCGGCAGGATCGTGCGGGCAACGAAGCCTGGTTCGGCCGGCGGCGTTCCGCCTTGGGTCACGAGCTGCAGGAAGCGCAGTGCCTCGAACGCCTTGCGTGCGTTCTCGCGCGCTACCGGTTCGCCGGTGACGGCCCAGCGGAAGCACTCCGCGGCGCCGTACATCGAAGTCCAGAGGCCGTCGTTGTCGCTGTCGGACTGGCGGAACGCCGACGTGTCGCCCGGCTGTTCGAGGGTCACGCCCAGGACGTAGCCGTAGGGCGTTCGCCGGTGGAAGCGGTCGATCGCCTCGTGAAAACGCTCCGCCTTTTGCCGCAGGGTCATCGGGCGCATGTGGATCGCGCCGGGGCCCGCGGCGGTCTCGAACCGGACCGTTCCGTCCCGGTCCACCTGGACCTTCAGGACGTGGTCGTGGGGCAGCCAGCGCCGTCCCTGCCGGTACTGCCAGCGCGGCGGGTCGTCCGGCGCAGCGCCCGGGATCAGGCGCACCAGTCCGCGCGTCGTGCCCGCCCAGATCGAGCCGTCCGGAGCCGCGGCCAGGTCCGTGAAGTCGTTCCAGGGCAGGCCGTCGGACCGGTCGTAGAGGCGCCAGGCGCCGGTGATCTCGTCGAGAGAGCCGAGGCCCTGGGGCGAGGCGAACCACAGCCTGCCGTCGTAGTCGAACTCCACGGCGCGAACGTCGACCGGCGCCCAGCTCCGGTCGCCATCGCGCGGCAACAGGCGCCGCCAGTCCGTCTCGGAGCCGTCTCGCAGGTAGACGCCCGTGGACGAGGCGACCACGATTCGGATGGCGGCATCCGTGACGACCTCGCGGACTTCGCCGGGGGCGTCGGCGGTGCGGATGGGGGATGGCGCTGCCGTATCCGCCACGATGTCGTCGGTGGCTGGCTCGTACTCCGCGACCTGCTGGCGGAACGGCTCGACGCGGATTGGCAGGTCGGTCTGGGCCGCCAGGGCGAGCGGCCAGAGAAGGAAGGCCGTGAGTGAGGCTGCGCGCAAGTTCACGTTGGGAAGCCTAGCGCCGCGCTGGGCCAAGCGTTGCGCACCGTGGCGCGGCCGGCTCGGCTTCAAGCGCGCAAGGTCCGGACCCCGTAGAGCGGGAAGTGCGTGTCGCGAGTGATGACCGCGAGTCCTTCGGCCTGAGCCTGGGCGATCAGAAACCGGTCGAACGGGTCCTTGTGATGCCTCGGCAGGCGCGCTGCCAGCTCGGCGTGGTGGAAGGTCAACGGCAGGTGGGCGAAGCCCTTCTCGTCGACCAACGTCGCCAGGTTGTCGGGCGCTTCCATCTTCCCTTTCAGTCGCTTGACCGTGATCTCCCATGCTGTGATCGCGCTGACGAAGATCTCGTTTCGAGGGTTGACTATCGCCGCGTGGGCGCCCGCCTGGAGGATCGAGTTGTCCGAAATCCACCACAGGAATGCGTGCGTATCGAGCAGCAGGCGCTCCAACGTCAAGTCTCGTCCGGGAAGATCTTCGAGTTCATGAGTTCTTCGAAGAGCTCCTCGTCCGGTTCATCGAAGTCCGGCGCCATCCAGATTCTTCCTTCCAGACCTCCCGGTTTGCGGGGTTCCAGCTTCTTCTCGCGGTAGGGCTCGAGCCGCAGGTACGGCTCTCCCGCCTTGGCGATGACGACTTCCTCGCCTTCCCAGGCCAGCTTGCCCAGGCGCGAGAGTTGTGATTTCGCTTCGTGCATGTTCACCTGCATCCGTTCTCCCCTCCAGAGTTACGGCCTGGCTAAGTCTGGCTAAGTCCGCCTCTGCCGTCAAGCAGGCAGGGCATCTCGCATGGCAGAGTCGCCACCATCGTGGACACACGACTCCGAACACTCCGCGCCGACGAGATCGAGGCGCTCCTTGACCTCCTCGACGGCTGGCCCTTCCCCGACGGCCAGAGTGGCCGGGACTTCTTCCGCCGCTACATCGAACTCGATCCGGCGTTCGAGCCGCGGAACCTGTGGGTGGCGGAGCAGGGCGACGAGCTGGTTTCGTGCGTTCAGATCTTCCCGCGCCGGGTACGTGTCGGCGGCCACGTGCTGCCGATGGGCGGCATCGGCAGCGTGTTCACGCGGCCAGACTCGCGGCGGCGTGGCGTTGCGGGAGCACTCCTCGAACGGACGATCGAGGCCATGCGGGAGCGGGGGATCGTGCTGTCCTACCTGCTCGCCGAGCGGCTCGAATGGTACGGGCTGTACGGCTACCGGCCGTGGTCGCGCGGCTGGCGGACGTTGCACTGGCCGGACGCGCACGAGTCCCCGGTCAGCGGCGCTCGCCGCTACGACCCGACGACCGACCGCGGCGACCTGCGACGTCTCTGGCGCACGTACGCGGAAGGCGCCGGCGGCGAGCCGCTTGACGGTGTGGTCCACCGGAGCTCCTCCGAGGACTGGCGCGGCAGCTTCCGGCTTGCCGGGACGCCGGATGAGGACATCTGGATCGCTGATGGCGGATCTCGCAGGGTGGCCTACCTGCGCGTCGCGGACTTCAGTGGCCGGTTGCGCGTTCTGGAGTGGGGCCGCGAGCGGGATGCGGCGCCGGCCCTGCGCGAGTTGGTGCGAACCGCCATGGCCGGGCGGAGGGTCGAATCGATCCGACTGCCCCTGATTCGCGACGAGGTGCTGGAAGGGGCCCTCGTCGCTGCCGGTGCACGAATCGAAACCCAACCCGCCTGGGACGAGCTGCCACCGGACGCCCACCCGCCGGCGACGTGGATGGTCCGGTGCCTGGATGACGGCGCGCTGACTGGCCAGCTCGGACTGGCCGGCGGGGGAGACTTGCTGGCCCGTTGCCTGCCCCCGGAGCGCTTCGCGTTCTGGGAGGCGGACCGGTTCTGAGGCCGCGCGGCAGAAGGTCAGAAGCCGGCGCTTCGCGCCGGATGCCGGCGGGGACGCCGGCGCACCCAGTTTCTGCCGACCAAGCTTGCATGGAACAACACGGTAGCGGCTTGTTTTGTGCGGGAGTCGGATTCGGGTTTCAGGCGGCCTGTTCGTCCGGCACGAGCGCGAGCTTGAGGCGGCGGGCCTGCCGCTGCAGGTTCTTG
>LXNI01001046.1_pt1 | contig 26856 bp, 28 predicted proteins | sample 809091 | NCBI WGS metagenome assembly LXNI01 (sample SAMN04870527, study PRJNA318959) | sponge metagenome | biome: 01000161; feature: marine sponge reef; material: water | host: Sarcotragus foetidus | place: Greece: Milos, Mediterranean Sea | collected 2013-05-29 | depth 5-7 m | reverse complement strand
CTTCTTGGGCGGCAGTATCGCAGCACCTGTTGTGGCACTCAGCCTCACCAATCTCGGTAGACCTTGGCCCACGTTCGGACCGGAGTATTCACTCGCAACCGCTGTAGAAAACGCCGGAGTGATTGGCAGCATAACTGTACCCAGAGTGGCGCGAATATTGCTCCTCAACGACGCGAGGTTTGTTTTTCTGCTCGGAGCGGTTCTTGGTCTCTCGGTCATCGGATCAGCCCATCTCACACAGCGCCATTGGACTTTTTTAGTCTTGCCCTTCGCCGCTGCTGCGAATGTCGTCGTGAAGCTGAGCATCAGTACCTACGGGGTTCCTCTACGCTCCGACTTCCCGCCGGAATTCGTGCGGCACATTTCCTATCCTCTGCCGGTATTCGCCGTTCTTGTTGCGGTGGGGATCTCGATTCTCGCCAGGCTGGCGGCAACTCGTGGTGCGGTCGTACGCAAGACTGCTAAGTATGTTGGGATAGCAGCTGCCGTGTATCTCGTCGGAGGCAGCCTGTATATCCTTGGCACGCCTGAGGAGTTTCATCACGGGAACCAGAGCGGGAGTCTGCTCGCCGACAGTATCTACGTCAACGCACCAGAACTTTGGATGAACCCATTCGACCTCCCTGAGGGTGACTGGGAGTTCTTCGAATACCGCGACGAGCTTTTTGCGTGGTACGCGCCTTTCGACAACCATAGCGATACCGCGGGAATGGCCTATCAGACGCTGACCGGCGCCGTGGCGGCAATGGGTTTTGCCGCTCTGCTGGTGGCTGCGTCAAACCGTCATTCGAACGCCGTGACGCCGGAGGCCGGCACGGGAGCCGTGAAGAGTCGCAGGCGTCGTTCTTCGGCCATCTCGGTCTAGCCCCGTCTTCTCGCGAAGCCCGTGACGCAGGTTGGCTCACGGTTCGCCCGAGTCATCCGGTCACAAAGGGCGAGCGTGCACCGTTCCTTATCCTGAGAGCCCCTACCTGGCCGGCTTGGCTAACTGAGGTGCCCGTGGCGCGAGTTGGGTTGAATGCGTTGGTGCTGCGGACGGACGCGTCGTATCGCAACGCGGGACCGAGCCGGTATACGACGAATCTGGTCGAGGCTGTATTCGCTCAACGCAGCGACCATGAATTCACGCTGTTTCTGAACGAGCAAGTCAGCAAGCTCCCGTTCACGCCAGCGCAATCGATTCGAGTTCTGCGGACAAGGGCACCAACCTCACGCACGAGCATTCGGGTGCTGTGGGAGCACCTGGCAGCTCCGTGGTATATCGGTGCGGCGCGGCTGGAGGTTGTTCACTCCATGCTGAACGTTGTCCCGCTCGCCGCCCCGACCCGCCACGTGGTGACCGTGCACGATCTCTCGTTCATGCGGACGCCCGGAGCGCATCCCACGCATCGGCGCTGGTATCTGACTGCGGCTACCTGGCTATCGGCACGTCGGGCCAGGGCCGTCCTGGCGGATTCGCACGCTACCAAGCAGGACATCGTTGAATTGCTGGGCGTCGACGCGGACCGAGTGCACGTGGTGTACCCAGGTCGCGAGGCGGCGTTCCACACCAAACCAGCGGACGAGGTTCAGTTGTTTCGGCGAAAGAACAAGCTGGACCGGCCGTTTGTGCTGTTTGTCGGCACGCTGGAGCCGCGCAAGAACGTGGACGTGCTGGTAAGAGCGTTCGGCGTCCTGGCGGGGGACGGCTTTCAGGGAGACCTCGTCCTGGCTGGCGGCAGCGGGTGGGCCACGGAGGCTATCGACAGGGCTCTCGAGGAAAGCCCCGTGCGTGGGCGGATACACCGCATCGGTTATGTTAAGCAGGAAGACTTGCCCTATTGGTACTGTGCAGCCGATTTGGTCGTGTACCCCTCGAGCTACGAGGGCTTTGGCATCCCTGTCCTGGAGGCCATGGCCAGCGGAACGCCAGTCATTACCTCGAACCGGTCATCGCTGCCCGAGGTCGCCGGAGACGCGGCCCTGACCGTGGATCCGCACGACATCCGCCAGCTGGCCAGCGCAATGAGTGCCGTTCTGGCTTCGCCGGAGCGGTGCGCGGACATGCGTGCCCGTGGGCTGGCTCAGGCCCGGAAATTCGAATGGACGGTAGCCGCCGAGCGATGTCTCAGTCTGTATCAACACGCCCTCGACCCAAGCTGACTGGCGTGCGCAGCCCCCGGCCAACGCCGCCGGCCGCCTCGAATGCGCGTTCAGCTTCCCAGCGGCGCCATCACCACGCCGCCTGGCGGTTCCTGGCTTCGCCGCGAGTTCTCGCGGTTGGCGACCTTGCGCTGCTTTTCGGCGCCTTCCTGCTTGCCTACACGGCTCGCTACACCTGGCAACTTGGCCCGGAGCTCACGGAGTTTCAGTTCACCCGGCTCGACGCGTACTGGGTCGTCGCCGGACTGTTCATCCCGGTAACGATGCTCAGCTTTGCCGGATTAGGGCGGTATCAATCGCGCCGGGGCGCCTCGCTGGTCGAGGATTTAGGCCGGATTGCCGTAGGGACGCTGATCGGAACGGCGGCCGTGATCGTGGTGTTCTTCGTCTCGCGCCCCGTCTTCTTCTCCCGCTTGATGTTCCTCTACCTGGGCACGTTTGGCCTTGGTTTCGCGTTTGTCTGGGTGCTATTGCGTCGGATCGGACTTGGCCTGTTGCGTCGAGCCGGCTACGACAATCAGCGCATTCTGGTGGTGGGCGGGGGCGCGGTGGCCAAGTTCCTGATGCAGCAACTAACGGCCAATCGAAGCCTCGGCAATCGGGTGATCGGATACCTCGACTCGACCGACAACGGCGCAAGCGCCGCGTTTGGCCGCTTCGCGCGGCTGGGAACCCTGGACGACCTTGCTGAGGTGATCGAGAGGGAACTCGTGGACGTGGTCTACGCGGCGCTGCCCTCGAGCGTGCAGCACGAACTGGCACCGGTTATCGAGCGATGCCGCCGACAGGGGGTGCAGTTTCGGGTGGTGCCCGACCTGCTCGAAGCACAGTTCGGCCGGATGGACATCCACCCGGTGGCCGGGATTCCGCTCGTGACCCTGCGCGAACCGGAGATCACCGGGTTTCGGTACATGCAGAAACGGGCGTTGGATCTGGCGGTCAGTCTCGTGGGGCTCCTGCTCACGGCGCCGTTGTGGATGTTGATCGGGCTGGCAATCCGGCTGGACTCTCCCGGCCCCATCCTGTTCCGCCAGACACGGATTGGGCGCCACGGTCACTCGTTCCGCGTGTTCAAGTTTCGGTCGATGGTGCAAGACGCGGAAGAACGAAAACACGAACTGTTCGGTGACGAGCGCCACCCGCTGCTGTTCAAGGCGAGGGACGATCAACGCCGCACGCGTGTCGGGCGACTGCTCCGACGCCTGAGTATTGACGAATTGCCGCAGTTGCTGAATGTGCTGCTCGGCCACATGAGCCTAGTGGGGCCCCGCGCGCAGGTGCCGGACGAGGTCGCGCAGTACGACGAGTGGGCGCGCCATCGGCTACAAGTGCTGCCGGGGCTCACCGGCCTGTGGCAGGTGAGTGGACGAAGTGACCTGGGCTTTGACGAAATGGTGATGCTTGACACGTTCTACGTCTCGAATTGGTCGCTGGGCCTGGACCTGCGCATCCTGCTTCAGACGATTCCGACCGTCCTGAGCGGGCGTGGCGCGTATTGAGCCAGATTCCGCGGTCGTGACACGGCCACGCACGGCGCTGGTTCACGACTGGCTAAACCAGCAGGGCGGAGCGGAAAACGTGCTGGTGGAAATGCACCGCATGTTTCCATCGGCTCCGATCTACACCTCGTTTTACGAGCCCGAACTGGTGGACCCCTCATTTCGGCAAATGGACATTCGCCGCACGTGGCTCCAGCGGTTTCCGCTCTGGCGCAGCAACCACCAGGCGCTCCTGCCGTTCTACCCGCTCGCGTTCGGCGGACTGCGGATTCCCAGCACCGACCTGGTATTGAGCAACTCCAGCGCCTTCTGCAAGGGAGTGCGCCCAGCGCCTGGTTCGGTGCACGTGTGCTACTGCCTCACACCCACACGCTTTCTCTGGATGCCGGAAACGTACCTGGCCGGCGAGCGGGCGCCGGTCTGGTCGCGCCATTTGCTTCCGCCGCTGTTGGCCTGGGCCCGCCGATGGGATCGAAATGCAGCGCAGCGGGTGACCCAGTTCCTGGCCATCTCGCGGGCGGTTGCTGACCGCATCCACCGCTTCTATGGCAGGTCGTCCCGAATCGTCCATCCTCCGGTGGATGTTGATCGCTTTAGACCGACAACGGACGTGGGCGACGCGTTTCTGATCGTGTCGCGCCTGATTCCCTACAAGCGCATCGATCTGGCCGTACGCGCCTGTACTGAACTTGGCCTGCCCTTGCGGATCGTCGGCGCCGGACGCGCCGAAGCTGACCTGCGGAAAATGGCGGGGCCGACGATTCGGTTTCTTGGTAGGCTGCCCGACCGCGACGTGAGCGAGGAAATGGCGCGCTGCCGAGCGTTTCTGTTTCCGGGTGACGAGGACTTCGGAATCACCCCGGTCGAAGCGCAGGCCGCCGGCCGGCCCGTCGTGGCCTTCGGCTCAGGTGGGGCGCTGGATACAGTGATTGACGGCACGACAGGCATCCTATTTGGCGAGCAGACGGTCGCATCCCTTGGCGCCGCGCTGCGGAAACTCCAAGCCATGACATTCGACACGGACGCACTGGTTGCCAACGCGCAGCGCTTCAGCCGCGAAAACTTTCGCCGGGCTTTGGTGGCAGCGGTAAACGACACACTCCAGGCGCACGGCAAACCTCCCGTTTCCGAAGCCTGATGTCGATCGAACGCGTCGGCCGAATCCTGGGACGCTGGTGGTGGTTTATCAGCGCGGTGACGGTCGCCACGCTGGCTGCTTCGCTGCTCTGGCAAGCCTTCGGTCCGGTGAACTACGAGGCCGAGGCGGAACTGCTTCTGGTGTTGGAGTTGCCGCCGGACAGCGAGGATCGCCAGTTCGGCATCGAAAACAGCCGGGCCCAGGCTTCGTCGGTCGTCATTGAGGATTTGGTCCGGCTGGCACGCGGCCGCAGCCTGCTGCGCGAGGTTGTCGAGGCAGTGGCCGAGGAGGGCGTCGCCGTTGACCTGGAGGTGTTGGCCGGCACGATTGACGTGTTTCCGCTGGCTCGCGGGCTGCGGCTTGAGTTGAGCTGGGAGGACCGATCGGCGCAGACGATCATTGACGCAGCAGTGAAGCTGCTGGTCGAAGAACAGACTCGGCTGTATCCCAGCCTGAGCGAGTTGGGAACGCTGCGCCTGATCGATAAAACGGACGAAGCGGCCCGGCCGCGGCTGGTGCTCGTGATTCTCAATGCGGGATTGGCGACGTTGGCCGGGCTGCTGGCGGCCGTGTTTGCCGTACTGGTGGTTGACTGGCGAGTGAACCGGTTGTTCGCAGACGACGTGGCAGACCTGCTGGACACTTCAGTGATCGGGACCGTGCGTTGAACGCGGCCAGCCCGCCGGCCCAGCCGCCGATTCGGCTGTACCTGGTTGGGGCCGGGGCGTCTGCCGTTGTGGCCGCCTTGATTGCGTTGGTTGTTGTCCTGGTGGTGACGCCGGTCTATCGGGCAGCTACCGACGTGTCGATCCGTCCGCGGATCGCCGACCTGGGGGCGGCCGAGGCCTCGGCGCGGCTGATTCGCAACTACGCCACCTGGGTGGACTCGGAGGCTTACGCCGCCAGACTGCCGGATACCGCTCGTGGTGGATTGTCGGACGGAGAGATCGTTCGAAACGTCCGCACGAACGGCGACGGGGACCGGTTGCTTGTAACGATTCAATCGGAGGACTCCAACGCAGCGCGCGCCGCTTCCACGGTGAATGGACTGGCGGCGCTGCTGGTGGCGGACGTTGCGACGCCCGAGCGCCTGAATGATCGCGAGCGGGGCCTTGAGGTTTCGGTGATCGACGCGGCTCGGCCACCGGGCGCGCCGGTATGGCCTCGGGCCGAGGTTGCGCTGCCGATAGCGGCGGTGCTGGGTGCTGTTCTGGGTGTTGGGGCGATCTGGCTGGTTTGGCCGCTGACGCGGATGTCTCGTGGCTGATCCGAGAATCCTGGCTGACCTGCCTGTCGGCGAGGCCCTGGCCGATGGCTTTGTGGAGTTGCGCGCCAACACGCTGGTGACGCTGGGCGAGCGGCCGCACGCCATCGTGGCGGTGACGAGCCCGCATTCCGAGGAGCCGCGGCGGCACGTGGCGGCGCACCTGGCCGCGGCGCTGGCGCAGACGGGCCGACGGGTGCTGCTGGTTGACGCGGATGTGGACGGGACCGGAGGCGACGGGGGACCGGAAAAGCACGTAGTCCCGGATCGGCTCTCGGTTCTGACGGCTGAGGCGGTGAGGGCTGACGATGCGGCGCTGCTGTCCGGGACGGCATCGCTGGCCTGGTTGCGCGGAGAGGCCAGGCAGCACGACTTGGTAATCGTGGCGGCGCCGCCGCTGCTGGATGTGCCGGATGGGCGGGCGGTGGCGGCTCGGGCGGATGGGGTGCTGCTGGCGGTGGTGCATGCGCGCACGAACCGGGACGAGGCGATCCGAGCACGCGGGATCCTGCGGGAGGCCGGCGCGAACCTGCTGGGGGCGGTTGTCGTCGAAGGCTAGGTTCGGCGGCCCGGCCCCTGGTCGGTGGTGGTGGGTGATCCGCCGGCGAGGAGGCGCTGGTAGGCCTCGAACGTTGCCTGATTGGGTCCGGACATAAGGCCGTCGGGTAGATCGGCTTCCAGGGCGTCGACGGCGGCATCGACTTCGGCGGGCGTGCGGAAGCCGACCAGGGCAGTTGAGACAGCCGGTTCGTCGAGGACCCAACGCAGCGCCAGTTGCGGCGTGGTGAGGTCGACCTGCTCGGCGGCGGCGGTGACTTCGTCGACGGCCTCGAGGGTTTCGGGCAGGTAGTCGGGATGGAAGAGCGGGAGGCCGAAGGCGTTGCCCAGCGCGCGCCAGTCTCCTTCTTCGAACTGGTGGTCAGGCTTGAAGGCGCCGGTGAGGACGCCGTGGGCGAGGGAGCCGTAGGCCATGACACCGATGCCGTTGGCGGCGCAGTAGGGAATGATCTCGTCGGCGTGGCGGCGGTCGAGCATGTGATAGCCGACCTGGTTGGCCACGATTGGGGAGACGGCGAGGGCTTCGTCCATGAGCAAGGTGGAGAAGTTGGAGACGCCGACGTGGCCGATTTTGCCTGCGGCCTTGAGGTCTTCCATGGCGCGCATGGTTTCGTCCATGGGGGTGTCGAAATCGGGCCAGTGGATGAGGTAGACGTTGATGTGGTCGGTGCCGAGGATCTGGAGGCTGATGTCGCACTGGGACTTGATGGTCGCGGGGCGTCCATCGCGCAAGAAGGCGTCGGGGTTGTCGGGGGTGGGGACGATGCCTGTCTTGGTGACGATGACGACGTCGTCCCAGTGGCCCTGCAGGGCGTCGCCCATGAGGGATTCGGACTGGCCGAGGCCGTAGGCGACGGCGGTGTCAAAAAGGGTGATGCCGAGGTCGAGGGCGCGGCCGATGGCGGCGGTGGCCAAGTCGTTGTCGATGGAGCCGTAGCGGGCGCCGCCCATGGGCCAGCCGCCGAAGCCGAGGGCGGAGACCTCCGGGCCTGTGTTGCCGAGTTTGCGGTATTGCATGGTTGAGTTCCCTGGGGGGTTGCGTCCGCAGAATGTCGCGACGAGGGGGGAGCGTCAACTTGCGGGCGGGACGGCTGGCCGGGCACCGCTTGGAATCGGGGTTGATGGCGGGGTCTTGCGTGCGCATAAGAGTTTTTTCTAAAAAACTCTTGAGGGCGGGGGGCGTCGAATTCGGCGCGGAAATGGGCGGGACGGTTGGCGGCGCCGAGCATGGGGGCGGGGCACCGACGACGGGGTAGGCAGGCCGGGACGGCTGGCGGTGGCGGCGGCCCGGGATTCAACGTGGGACGGGGCGGGACGGCGCCCCTGGCGTTCTGGTTGCCGCTGGGTCCAGCTTCGGCAGGCTCAGGGCAGGGCCTCCGGGGACGCGGGGATGACGGGCAGGGGGCGGCGGGGCGGTCGGCCACCCGACGGCGCGACCGGTCCGGCGCCTGGTTGCCGGAGTTCGGGAAGTGGGGTTGCGTGTTCATGGGGCCGATGGTACTCTACTTGCGTACTGAGGGCAAGTGACAAGTGAATATCCGAGCGGTCGGTTCCGTACCCGACGCGGGGCCAGCCCCTCGTTGAGGGTCTGCCGGGCCGCGGAGCACATGCCGCGGGCCGGGCGTCAGCCTGGGTTGGCGTTGATGCCCGTTGGATCTCTCAGCGGGTTCCGACGGGGATGCGAGCGGGTGCTGGCTAGCCGCTGCTGGCGGCTATGACCCAGAGGTTGAGGCCGTGGGTGGGGTTGCCGCGGGTGAGGACGTCGAAGGCGGTGTCGTTGATGTAGATGAGGCGGTTGTTGAGGGTGATGCGGACGCTGAGGCCGTAGGTGGCGCGGGGGTCGATGTCGCTGGGTTGGTAGCGAACGGTGAAGTTGATTGGGAAGCGCTCGGGGTCACGGATGGTCTGGGAGGCGATGAGTTTGGAGGCGGCGTCCTGCAGGGAAACGTCGCGCAGGGAGACGGTGAGGACGGCGCCGGTGGGGATTGTCGGGTCGCCTTCGAAGGTGATGGTTCCGGTGACGGTGTTGTGGCGCTGAGTGCAGAAGCCGACGGTGAGGGCAATGGCGGCGATGAGGATGATGGCGAGGGGGATGCGCATTGGGGGAGTCTGCCGTGGGGATGTCTCTCGCTAGTAACAGCGTATGAACGGGCTGGGGCGTTCTGCGTCGGAGGAGATGGAGAGGAGACGTGAACGATTGCCTGGGAAGCTCGGCGGCGGGTGGCGCGGTTGGATTGAGGCTTGGTTGCGCGGAAGACCCCTTAGCCGAGGGCGAGGAGTGAGCGAATGGAAGTGAGTAGAGAGATCGGACAGGACGCTGGGGTGGCGTCGGGTTGAGTGCGCGGAAGACCCCTCACCGATTTCGGCCGAGGACGGCCGAATCTGCCTCTCCCCTCGGAGAGGGTGAAGATTGGCGCGGCCGGTATTCGACTGCGTCCGAACGTGCTTGCTGGGGTGGCGACCTCGGCCGGAAGATTCCTTGTCTATGCCGGGGCTCTCTCCTCGGCCTGGTCCGGCGCCTCAGACCCGACCGTTCTCAGGTCGTTTCGCCTGCATCTCTGATCGGGACTTCCGTTAGTTCTCCGGGGCCTATCCTGTCAAGCGCCAAACGGATGTCCTCAACGCGCACCTGTACCTTGGGCCACGCGGTGGACAGCAGCACGACCACTGCCAGCCTTCGATCAGCAAGGTTCTGCTGATACCGCATATTCTGATCGGTGGTGATCAGGACGTCGTAGCCCTCCCGCTCAGCGTTGTCGATCAGGTCCCCGTTATCCAGATCTGACCAGCCGCGTTCGGCTGCCGTGTCAACGACGTGACCTTCGAGATGACGGCGCAGCGGGGCGGGGCGCCCTGATCGAAGAGAATCTTCACAGGCGCGCGGGAACTCTGAGGGCCTCCGCTTCGTGTTCGAGCACCGCTCGAACCTGCCAAGCTTCAACGCCCGGGAACCAATCCAAGAATTGGCCAACCGTAGCGCCGCTCTCCAAGTTCTCGAAGAGGGCGGACACAGGCACCCGGGTTCCGGCAAACGTCCAAGCCCCGCTGAGCTTGCCGGGACGGCGTTCAACCGCCGGGCATCTCTCCCAGTCGGTCATGCCGTCACCTCCGTTCCACAGGTGTGTCCGCCGCCTCATCTTCCGCGCCGGAGAGAACTACGTCCATACCATCAGCCAACCAGCCGCCACCTCGCCCAGCCGCTCCCCGCCAGTCTCCCGCGCAGTGGCCATCCCAGTCCCCGCGTTCATGGTGAGCCGGGGATGTGGGAGTGACTTTTGGTAGCATGGGCGGGTTGATGGCGTGGCGCGCCGGGGATGGGTGCGCGGTTGGGACGCCGCACTTCAGTAGTACCAGTGACGGGATCGTTATGGGTTACGCGGTTTTTACGACCGGGGGCAAGCAGTTTCGCGTGTCGCCGGGCGATGTGATCGAGGTTGAGCGGCTGGACGCAGAAGCGTCTGGGTCGCTGACGTTTGACGAGGTGTTGCTGGTCAGCGACGAGGACGGGGTGCGCGTGGGTCAGCCGACGGTGGACGGGGCCTCGATCGAGGCGAGCGTGGTGGAGCACTTTCGCGGACCGAAGATCCGGATCTTTACGTACCGGGCGAGTAAGCGCACCCGGCGTCGCATGGGGCACCGCCAGGAACTGACGCGGCTGCGGATCGAGTCGATCAGTGCGCAGCCGGTTGCCAGCCCGGCTTAGACGGCCGACAGGCTTAGGACTCGGAAGGACAACGAGCGATGGCACACAAAAAGGGGCTGGGCAGCAGCCGGAACGGTCGCGACAGCAACCCCAAGATGCTTGGGGTGAAGAAGTTCGCGGGCGAGGTGATCCGGACGGGTCAGATCATCGCCCGGCAGCGGGGCACGAAGCTGCTTCCAGGGGCTCACGTGGGCGTGGGCCGGGATCACACGCTGTTTGCCCTGGCTGACGGGACACTGGTGTTTGAGCAGATCCGGGGGCGGAAAAGAGTTAGGGTTTCGCCCGCAGCGTAGGCTTTTTTGGACCTGGATTCGGCTGGTGGAGTCGGGGCAGTAGGGATGCTTGACCTGAGCTTAGGCGCCACGGTTCGCAGCCACCCTCACCTTGACCCTCTTCCGCTGGAGCGGGAAAGACTCGACCGATGCAGGGTCGCGTGCGACAGGAGGTTTTGAGACGGGGCGAGGTCACGAGCGGAAGACCCTCACCCCAACCCTCTCCCACAGGTAGAGGGAGAAGACTCGGCGACCGCTTAGGAATATTGCCGTAGCGTCGAGCTGAACGTAAGCGGTCACGAGCGGAAGACCCCTCACCCTACCCTCTCCCCCCAGGAGAGGGATTAAGACATGCGACCTGGCCAGACATGGCCGTCGCGAAGGGCCGATAGCTCAGTCGGAAGAGCGCCGCACTCGCATTGCGGAGGTCGTGGGTTCGAATCCCATTCGGTCCACCAGGTCCAAAGATGGGTAGATGCATCATGCGACTCTCGCAACTCGTCAGCGTTGTGGCCGACGGCCTCAAGGAATTCGATGCTGAGTGTCCCGTCCACAAGGCATACAAGCCAGGAATCGGACCATTTGGCGAACCTCAACTCATAAAGGAAGTCTCTCGCCGTCTTGAGAGCAAGGGGTTCCCGGCGCGAACGCGTCGGTCACCCGATCTTGAGCTGGAAGAGACTTGGGCTGTTGAGTTCAAGATTGTCCGGCCGTTTGGAGATGATGGGAGACCGGCTGAAAACTGGAGTCAGAACCTTCTCCATCCCTACGATGGAAACACGAGCCTGCTAGGCGACGCCCTCAAGCTAATGGACAGGAATGACTATCGGCACAGTTGCCTATTCGCAGTCTGCTATGAACACGATCCACCTGAACTCGACTTGGAACCTCTGCTGTCATCCTTCGAGCTCATTGCTGAGTCAGTAATGGGAATCTCCTTGAGTTCGAGGGTTGAGGGTCGGCGAGGGGGCCTAGTACACCCAATTCACCAAGTGCTGCGTTGTGTGGCTTGGGAGTTGACTGCGCACACGTCCGACTGATGCCAGACGTAGTGGGACAAGAGTCGCAAGAACTCTGGTGGCGAGATGCCTGAAGTTCGTTGCGGAATGAAGTATGCCGTGGTGATCGAACGAGGCCCTTTGAGCTATGGGGCGCATGTGCCGGAATTGCCGGGGTGCGTGGCGGTCGGGGAGACGAAGGCGGAAGTGTGTGCGCTGATCCGGGAGGCCATCGAACTCCATGTCGAGACGCTGGAAGAGGACGGGCAGCCGGTTCCGGCTCCGCAGGCGTACGGGCTGATCGAGTTCTAGGCGTCTGGATTGATGCACCAGCCGGTACCGAGCGCTCCGATCAAGTCTCCTAGCGTAGATTGCTCAACGAGTCTCGCCCTACTGGATTACGGTTAGCTTCCCACGCCAAGAACCAGCCAGCGCCCCCCATGTCGCCCCTCATGCTGGCCGACTGATGACAGTCAGAACGTCATTCTTCTCGGCGTAGTCTTAGAGCGACCACTGCTGGGCATATAAGCCATAAGCCGATCGCGCATCCAAAGTCAGCTCCGACCGAGCAGCCTGCCCAGTAGTCCGTTCCGTCGGCTGTTGAGGTTTCTGGCAAGGAATTCTTGTAGTTCGGGACGGTTTAGGACGGTTCGTCCGCCGACGCTGGCATTGTCGTCTATCAGGGTGGAAGGGACGTTCTCCCAATCGAACTCGCGACGTCCGAAGGTATCAGTCTGCTCGATCACGATGACCTTGTCCTTCTCAAGAATCCAGCCGGTGGGCCGATTCCCTTCCTTCTTCATTTTGGTTTCCGGCCGGAGCAGGTGGTCCACCTGGGCCTTGACCCGCTCATGGCGCTTATCGGCGTAGTCGTTCCACTGGATGGGGGCGCACCACTTGGGCGGACCTTCTCCCGACAAGTCGGCGATGAGCCCCGAGAGGATGGTGGAGGAGAACTCCAGCCAGTCGTCGGGTACGGGCGTTTCGTCGAGCCGGGCCAGCGTTCTTCTTAGGTACTCCCGGTAGAGGTTGCTGGACAGGCCGCGGCGCACCTCCTGAATCTTCAGGTGCAGTTCGTGCCGCAGGCTCTCCTTATAGGACGGGAGGGCCGTGGTGGTGTAGATCATCAGGCTACGCTTGACGATCTGGTCGGTGAAGGCCTTCAGTTCCTGGTTCATGGAGAGGACGAAGCAGGGGTACTCAGCGACCAGTGGTGGCACCTCGTCCTTAATCACGTCCTCGCCGTGGTTGCGTATGGCGGGCCTGCCGATGTCGTCGAAGACTGCGGGGAACCGCCGGTAGGCGTGCTGGATGTCCCGGAGCCTGCGCTTGGTGAACTCCCGCTTGTCCACGTTGTAGGCCCTTCCGAACATAGAGGTCATCAGCGTGTCGATGAGGCTGGATTTCCCGCAGGAAGGCTTGCCGTAGACGATGGCGAAGGACGGGTACCTGAAGATGTCGCCCTCGTGGCCAGCCAGGGTTCGCATGTCGCACATGAAGGGCGAGAAATAAAGCCACGACCAGAGGATGAAGTAGTCCCGCTGGAGCCTCTCCACCCCCATGCCGCCCTCGAAGGTGCCCTCATAGTTGCCAAAGAACTCCACCAACAGCTTCGCGTCTTTCCTGGCGGAGTCGAGGTCAGCTTCCAGTGAGAATGGCTCGCGGAAGAATGTGACGGTTTTCGCGTGTCTGTCGATGGACAGTTCCCGGTGGTCGGCCTCCTCCTCGGTCTGGACAGAGCGGATTCGGCTGGACTCCTTAACGATCCGGCGCCTGATATCGCGAGGTATCTGCTGCCTTCCGTTGCGGGGCGCCGGGATGAGGTTGGCCACCACCGGCGGAACGGCAGCCTTCATCCTCTCGATCCGCTCTATCTGGTGGGGGACGCTTATGTGGACGACATTGCCGTTCGGTCCCTGCTCTTCCGTTGAGTCGATCACCAGGGTGGCGTGGTCGTCGGGGGCGAGCACGGGGACTTCAACGAGGCTTATCTCAGCATGCTCGACGCGCTCCGGCGGCAGGGGCATCTCGTCGGAGGCCTGGTCCCTGACGGATTGGTACATGCCCAGATAGTGGTCCCAGGCGGCATCGTCATCATCGAAACAGACCAGGGTCTCCGACTGGCGTCCGCCGAAGGCGGTCTCCGACAGGTTGGCAGAGCCGATGAGGACGCGGGTGCTGCCGGACTCATAGTTGTCTAAGAGGTACAGCTTGGCGTGGGCTATCTTCTTGCGCAGCACTCGGAACCGGGCCTGTCCCTGCCGGACCCGGCTCAGGATTGAGGCGTGGCGCTCATCTGGCAGGTTTTTGATGGCCGCCCTGGCGTCGCCGATGACGACCTGTTGGAAGGCCATGACGTCCCTGAAGCTGTGCAGGATGTTCTCGCACCCGAAAACGCACTCGAAGTCGCTGAAGCTGTGTTCGTCCAGAAGGCGGACGATGGCGCTCACCCCTGCCGAGTAGGTGAGGATGCGGATGCGGTCGTAGCCGTCGAACATAGACCAGGAGAACCTGGTCTCGGACTGGAACCGGGCGCGGGCCACACGCAGGCCTGAGCCGTCGTCCAGGTCGAGTCTCAGGGTCTGTTCGGATCTGGGGTCGCTAAGCTTCATGCCCTACTCCTCAGATACTGCGGCGGCTCGGCGGGCGCCGCACTCGACTTGCGCCGGTCTTGGGTTCGAATCCTATTGGGTGGACCCAGTCGGACTCGAACCGACGACCTCCTCAATGCCATTGAGGCGCTCTTCAAACTGAGCTAAGGGCCCCGGGACCGACAATATGCCCCGGTGCCCCCGGGCAGCTCACCGCAAGAATCTGCGAGCCCCCGGACTGAAGAGTTGTTCCGCGTTGTTCTTAGAGAGCTTGACACACCAGAATCCGGGTGTACTATGACAGTGAGTACAACGCGGAACAACATAAGGAAGGGCAATGAAAGCCACGATATACAAGGCTAGCAAGACGCGCTCCAACCGTCCCGGCTGGAGTGTGACGTTCAACCATCCGCGCCGAACTGACGCTCGTGGCAAATACGGCCTGAAGGTACGTCGAGGGCTTGGCACGGCAGACGATGCCGAAGCGGACCGCCTGGTTGACCAACTCGACGCACTACTCTCCGACCCATCTTGGTGGAGCCTGGACCGACGCCCTGACGCGGAACAACGTTACGCGAGCGTCATCGTCGCGGCATTCTTCGACGGCATCGAAGTTGGGAAGGTCCGGTCCAAGGATCTGCGAGAGGAAGTTCTGCACCTGCCCACGCCTGAGGAGGGGTATGCCCGAGTGATGTTGGTCGGCGTGACAGGAGCGGGCAAGACCACCCTACTACGCCACCTTATTGGCTCCGACCATAAGCGTGACCGCTTTCCTTCTACGTCAACCGCTAAGACTACTACGGCTGACATTGAGATCATCATAGGCTCAGGACCGTTTAGGGCAGCCATAACATTCATGACTGAACATGAGGTTCGCTGTGCCGTTGACGAATGCTTAGAAGCGGCCTGTGAGGGTGTAATCCGCGGGCACGCTGATACGCGCATTGCCGAAGCTCTTCTTGAGCACAGGGAACAGCGATTCCGGCTCTCATACCCACTCGGCAATTGGGAACAAGCACAGCCGGGATTGTCGATAGACGATGAGTACGACATGGACTTCGAAGAACCTGACGAAGCGTATGAAGACGAGTCCTTGCCCGATGATGAAACTGTTGGCGGCATAGAAATCGCCGAGAACAATGGCCGGCTGAGTAGGTACGTGCACCGCATCAGGGCTATCGCTACGGCCGTGGGCGACAAAGTGGCGAATGAGCATGGTGCTTTTCTGGGCTTGAAGAACGCAAACCAGCGACAGGATTGGCTCGAGTACTTCAACAACGCGCTCTATGAGGATCAGGACTTTGGTCAACTGTCCCTCGACATCATGGATGTTCTCACAGATCGCTTCGACTTGACGGAGGCAGGTGACTTCGAATGCAGCGCAACTGGTTGGCCTGCGATCTGGCGCTATGAAGAAGAAGACCGGGACGCGTTCCTACGGCAAGTCCGTTGGTTTAGCAGTAACCACGACCAGCAGTTTGGGAGACTGCTGACACCGTTGGTAGACGGAATTCGCGTGCGCGGCCCGTTCCAGCCAGTCGCAATCGAATCGCAGGATAACAGCCGTCAGTTGGTACTGCTAGACGGTGAGGGGTTGGGCCATTCAGCGAAGGAGGCTACAAGCGTGTCCACGAAGGTGACCGAGAAATTCACCGAAGTGGATATGATCCTTCTGGTTGATACTTCCCAATCGCCCTTGCAGGCCGCCGCTTTGGAACTGCTGCGGTCAGTAGGCAGTAGCGGCCACGGGCACAAAATTGCAATCGCCTTCACCCACTTTGACCAAGTGAAGGGGGACAACCTTGGTAGCTATGCCAAGAGGCGGAGCCATGTTCGGGCCTCTATTGGCAACGCAATTGGCAGCTTGCGCGAGTCCCTGGGCGCACCTGTGGCCGAGATACTGGAAAAGCGGATGGAGAGCGGAGACTTCTACTTGGGCGACTTGGACAGACCGACCGGGAAGATTCGGACCGGCTTTGTCAAGACCATGAGGGAGTTGATGGAGCGGATGCGACAGTCAGCCGACCCGATCGAGGTGCCGGACCTGGCTCCTACCTACAACATTGCCAGGCTGGAACTCGCTCTGCGGGACGCCGCAGACGGTTTCAAGAATCCATGGCTGGCCCGACTCGGCCTCAACTATCACGATGGTATCCGCAAGGAACATTGGGGACGGGTGAAGGCACTGTGTCGGCGCATAGCCAACCGTTGGGATAACGAGTACGACGGGCTGCGTCCAGTCGCCGACTTTGTTCGACAACTGCAAGTAAGCATATCTCTCTGGCTGGACAATCCCTCTGAATGGACCAGGGAACCGGCAAACGAGGATGAACGGCAGGCTGCCATCGACGAGATAAGGCAGAAAGTGTCTATTCGCATTCACCAATTGTCTCAGCAACGCCTCATCGCTTCCCACTCTAGGGAGTGGCAAAGCGCCTTTGCGTACAGCGGCATTGGCTCCAGCCGCGAAAGGGCTAAGGAGATGTCCGGGATTTATCACGAGGCGGCACCCTCTGTTACGTCGGTGTTGGACCAAACGGCGCAAGAGTTCCTAGATCAGGTCATCCAGATTGTGAGTGATGCGGTTGAGGAAGCAGGCGGCTCGGTTGTAGGTGTGCAGACAAACGACGCAGTCCCATACCCTGCGAGCTAGTCTGCGCATCCACGAAAGGAAGTCTCTCTTTCTAGTGTGAGGCGAGGGCGTTGCTGTCGCAGCGCAGGGAGGTCCTGGACGACCTGGAGACCATCACGGCCTACGCCCTGGACCTGAGCATGTTCCTGAACGAGAGCGAACTGACGGAGCGCAGGGCCTTCATCGAGAGCTTTCCTGAACGAGATCGTCGTCATGCCGATAACGCTGCGGTTCGCTACACGATTCTGATGCCCGACGACAGCCCGATACGGGAGAGAGACGCCGAGAAGATGGCGCTAAACGGCTCGGTTCTGTCTACCGTCAAGTTTGGTGGACGAAGAGTAGAGTGACGAGGCTGCGGAGATCTGAAGGGACACACGGACGGTGAAGGCAGTGCCGGAAGATTCCGGGTTTACGATTCGGCCGGCGGTGGAGGAGGACGTGCCGCGGTTGATGGGGTTGATTTGGGATTTGGCGGTGTACGAGAAGCTGACGCATGAGGTGGTGGCGACGGAGGAGTCGTTGCGGGCGTCGCTGTTTGGGGAGGCGCCGGCGGCGGAGGTGGCCGAGGCCAGGTCTAAGTCGAACCTGCCGGGAGATTCGACGGCTTGGACGGTCCCCCGGCCGTAGCGGGATTCTCGACAGGCTCAAGACGCAGCCTGAGTCCCAAGGCACGGGTGACCTTGAGCAGGGTTGCGAGGGTGGGGTTGCCGTTTTTGGAGAGGGCCGCGTAGAGATTGCCCCGGTTTAGCCCGGTGTCACGAGCGAGCGCGCTCATGTTGTGGGTTCGAGCGAGATGCTTGAGGGCCGCGCGAATCACGACGCCGTCGCCGACATCCTCCTCCGTCGCCGCTCTGAGAAGCCCTCGCGCATCCTCTGCGGTCTTGATGTTGTCCGATGCATCGAACTCTCGATACTTCTCAGCCATCGGTCAAACGCCGCGCTCCGCAGGATTGTGAACATGGCTGCACTGTACGATATAACGTACATCCTGTGAAGGGGACCTGATCCGACTCTTCAGGCCTCGCCCGGCTGGCTGACAGTGACGTTGCATCGCCAGGCAGCGGCCATTGCCCCCATGTGCCCCCATGTGACCCCTCATGTGGGACGGGTGATCGCGATGGTTCAGGGGGAGTTGACCGGAACGTGCCCGAGGGCCGGTGGCTCAGTAGGAAGAGGGCCGCACTGGGATTGCGGAGGTCGTGGGTTCGAATCCCGTTCGGTCCACCACCACCGTCCACGACGGTGGCAGGTTCGGCGCGGTAGTCTGAGCGGGAACTCGCACTACGTAGCAACGCCAAGGCATGAACGTCATTCTCCTCGGGGCAGGACGGGGCGCACGCCTTATGCCCTTCACCGCGTCGCAACCAAAGTGCTTTACTGAAGTAGCGGGCGCCAGAATTCTCGATTGGACGCTACGTGCGTTTCGACAGAATGGTCTGGACCGGTTTGTCTTCGTAGGCGGGTACCTCATGGACGTGGTTCGGGACGCCTACCCAAATCTCACCTATGTGGAAAACCCCGCCTGGCCCACGACCAACATCCTCGCTTCCCTCGTCTGTGCTCGTGAACACATGGCCCGCGGTTTCTATGCGACATACACCGATACGCTGTACCTCGGCGGCGCAGTGAAGGCGCTTCAGGATTCGCCACACGACATCACGCTCGTCATGGACTCTCGTTGGCGTGAAAGGTATGTGTTTCGGAGTATGCACCCGGAGTCGGACGCCGAGAAAATTTTCGCGGACGGCGTCCGCGTGGTCGAGGTCTCACGGACGATCAAGCCGCACGAGGCATCCGGAGAGTATTCGGGCGTTCTCAAGATGACGGCCGAGGGCGCTTCTCAGTTCCTGCAATTTTACGACGAACTCCACGCCAAACTTGGCGATGAGCAAGTCATTGCCGATGGCAGGCCCTTCCGCATGGCGTATGTAATTCTTCTACTCGACCGGATGATCAGAGATGGAATCCCGGTACACTGCGTCGCCGTACCCGGTGACTACCATGAAGTCGACACCATCCAGGACTACCATCTAGCTACCGCCGACTGGATGCGGTTCGCGATCAAACCTGTTCCTGAGCCACGTCTGACCAAGAGCAGAGAAAACGCACGACATCTTGCCTGAAAGCCAAATGGAAAGAGGCCTGTTCCCAACCACCGTCGTCGGCTCCATGCCGCGACCTCAATACGTGCGAGACCTGATTGAATCGCCGGTCGAAGGGGGCGGCTCTTCGGGCGATTTTCGGCGGATGATGGACTCCGCCATACCATACGTCGCGCAGATGCAGGAGCTTGCCGGCATCGACATCATTTCCGACGGGGAATGGCGTAGAAAGTCATACGTCGGGGTGATTGCGGATATCTGCAGCGGGTTCGATCTGTCCATTAAGGAAGTCCTCGGGCAGCGCCAGACGTGGCACGTCGTCACTTCGAAAATCGAAGTCGCAAACCCCGGCCTGCTAGCGAGGGAGGCAAGGTTCCTCAAACTGCATACGGGACGCCATGTCAAGGTCGCCATACCATCGCCATACCTGTTAGGTGAGCGGATGTGGGACCCCGAACTGTCAAGAGCCGCGTATCCCACCCGACGTGACTTCACAGAGGCGCTCGTGCCCGTGCTTCGGCAAGAGCTCGAAGCCCTACGCGACGAAGGGGTAGCGATAGCGCAATTTGACGACCCTCACCTGTGCCTGTTCGTGGACCCGAAGGTGCGGGCGGACTACGACGATCCGCAGGCCGAGTTGGCTTACTGCGTCGACTTACTGAACCGCGTCGTCACAGGAGTAGACGGTGTCCGGTTGGCGGTCCACCTGTGTCGGCGCAATAAGGGTCGCGCAGGATGGGTGGGCGAGGGTGGATACGAGCCGATTCTTCCAGCCTTGGCCGGTCTCAAGGTCGATATTCTGATGTTGGAGTTTGCGATACCGGCGGCGGGCGATTTCGCCGTGTTGCGCGACCTACCAGAACGCTTTGATATCGGTCTGGGATGCGTCGACTGCCGCAGCAGCCACATAGACACGCCAGACGAGATTGCCGCCCGCGTCAGGCGGGCCGCCCAATACGTTGCGCCTGAGCGGTTACTGCTGCACCCCGACTGTGGTTTCGCGCCGGGAAGCGCTGCCGATATCCCGCTCGACGAGGCGTACTTGAAGCTCAGGAATGAGTCCCTGGCGGCTGAGATGCTCAGGGAGGAATTTCGGTAGCTCTGCACACTGCCGGAACGCGCAGTCCTCACATAGCAACCTCCCACCGAAAAGTTCGCAATTCAGTCTGACACGGCCCACCGGAGCCTTGAAGTTACGTTGTTCGTGGTCCGCATTGTTGACGAATTCGTCATCTGAGCCGGTTCGCGTTTACTTGCCGGCGGCGCGATTCCATCCATCGCTTTAGGACGGTTCGACCACCATGACGCACGCAACAAGCCTGGACAGCTTTAAAGCGCGGCTGGATATTGCCTTACCGCAGTTTCTTGCCCTGACGGGAAGGAACAGGCGAGTTTGCGGCGTTCGGTTGAACAGCGTGCAGCTCGAACAAGCGGTTAAGAACGTGATTGACAATTGGAGTCGGTGTTCGACCGCCGTACCGGCCTTCAAAGGCGTGGAGAACTGGGTCGCAGTTCACCGGGATACGGAGCGTCCGACGCAGCCGCCACCTACCACTATCACCGATCCCGGTGCGCTAAGGCAGCCTGGTGAAGCTCAACTCGATGCCTCAAGCGCCGCTTGAAAACTGCGCGTGGCTTCCACCGAGCACGGCACTGGCACCGTGGCGAAACTTGCCAGGGAATTTGCCGCCCACGGCATGATTGAGAGCCGCAGCTTCTACTTGCTGAACGGGCTGCCGGTGACGAGCGCAAGACCGGTGGACGACTACTGCACCCTTCTCCCATACCCAGTCGTCGGTCGGAATCCTATTCGGTCCACCGGCATTTACGTATGCTTGGCCATCACCGGCCTGGTCATTGTGATCGGGACCCAGGCGGTGGGGGTGATTCTGGTGATATCGGCGCGGGTGCCCGTTGCCTAACGGGCGGCGCCGACCGTCCGCAACGCCCAACGCCAGTGGCTGGCAATGGACAGTTCGTTGTGGTGGAAACCCCTGACCAACCTCTCTTCGTCAATGACGTAGGTCACCCGCAAGTTTCCCACCCCGGTATCAGGCCTGACGTCGAAGAGGTCGCCCACACGGCTATCAGCATCATGGGCCAGGGGCAGGTCAATCCTTAAGTACCTGAAGTACCTGGCCAGGCGCCTTATCTGCTTCTCTTGAGCACTGCCGATGGCGACCACAACGGCGTTACGGTCCGCCATCCTCCGCTGGGATTTTCCAAATCCCCAGTTCTCGGCCATTCAACCCGGGGTTAAGGCTCCCGGGAAGAAAAAGAGGACTACCTTGGATCCCCGGAGGTCGGAAAGGGTGAACTCTTCGCCGGAGATCAGGGTGATGGTGAAGTCTGGCGCCGCGCTTCCTGTCTCTAGCATGAATCCAAAACCAAGACTTGCGAGCGTTCTGCCCACACAGGATGACCGGCGGCCGCCCCGTAGATCATCAGGGTTTCGCAGTCAATCAAGCGAATCCGGCACCGCCGCACTGGGTTGGGCCGTCGGTTCCCAGGCCACAACCGGATTATGGCACGAAGGCATTCCAACCTGCTATCGGGATGCGACGGAGCCTGGAACAGTGTCCTGAGGCAGGCTGGCCTGAAATGCGTGGGGCGATGACGTACGCCTTCGTCATTGAGCGGGGGCCGAAGTGCTCTTGGGCGCAGGCGCCGGATTTGGCGGGGTGTGTGGCGGTTGGGGAGACGAAGCGGGAGGTGCGTGGGCTGATTGGGGAGGCCATTGAGCTCTTAATCGAGGTGCTTGAGGAGGATGGGCTGGCGGTTGCGGGTCCGTAGGGGTACGAGCTGATCCGAGGTCCAAGGAGTCTGACGAGCCGAGCTCTGGCGGCCGCGCGTCTACAGAATCAGAGGCCGCCGGTGGCAAGGAGCGCAGTCGGAAGGGAAGGGCACTCCCATTGGCGCAGACGGCCTGGCGCTGGCAGTTCCCCAATCCCGAGCCCGGTATTGACAGCACCGGGGTTCGTTGCGTATAAGTGCGTAGGCGCTCTCGTGGGAGCCCCCGAGTCCGCGACAAGGGTTTAACCCGCCCCCGCAACCGCACGGCTTCTTGGTACCACTCTTTTCGGCCTGATCACGCGGACAGCAGGCCACCTGAAAGGAGTGCGTATGCGCCCCCACAGTCTTCCCCTGCGTCCGAGCCTGGAACACCTTCAGAAACAGGCCAAGGCTTTACTCAAGGCTGTGAATGAAGGCGATCGAGACGCCACACTGAGATTCCGAATATCACGCCCCGCGTTGGCCAAAGCATCCGACATCGAAATCGCCACCGCCAAGCTATCCCTGCGCGACGCTCAAGCCACGATCGCTCGCGAGTACGGCTTCGAGACGTGGTCCGACCTCAAGCAGCGTGTTACCGAGTTGTCCCAGTCCGACCCTGTTGACGTCGAGACAATGGAGACCGCTATTTACACGCCAGCGAGCTACACGGATCGAATTCGACAAGGTCTCGGAAGCTGCCTAATTGAGCCGAATGTCTCTGAAGGCGAGAAGATTGTAAACAAAGTACGAGATCGACACGATCTTGGGGATCGCACGGTACTCATCACCACCGACCGACAGAGTGCCTTCGACCGAGTGCTGGCCGCTGTCCCCTTCAAGGGCCAGGCGCTCAACTTGACGAGCGCATGGTGGTTTGAACAGACCCGCCACATTGTGCCAAATCACGTTCTCTCCATCCCTGACCCAAACGTCACAATTACCAAAACATGCACCGTCTTTCCGATTGAGTTCGTAGTGCGTGGATACATTACCGGAACCACGAGCACCGCCCTCTGGACGGTTTACCAGAGTGGACAGCGCCAGTACTGCGGGATCGATTTGCCCTACGGCCTCGTAAAAAACCAGAAGCTCCCGTCAAACATCCTCACACCGACCACCAAGGGGGATCACGACCGTCCGATCAGCCCTGAGGAGATCGTGTCCGAGAACTGGATGACGGCGAATGAGTGGGAACAGTGCAGCCGCATCGCGCTGGAGCTATTTGCTTTCGGTCAAACCAAGGCAGCCGAGCATGGCCTGATTCTCGTGGATACCAAATATGAGATGGGTCGTGACAAGAACGGTGAGATCCTTCTGGTCGACGAGATCCACACCCCTGACTCCAGTCGCTACTGGATCGCCGACACATATGAACAGCGCATGCAGGAGGGACAGGAACCCGATAGCGTTGACAAAGAATTCCTGCGGCTCTGGTTCACGGAGAACTGCGACCCTTACGAGGATGAGCTCCTACCACCAGCACCGGATGATCTTGTCGTCGAGCTCTCACGACGCTACATCTACCTTTACGAGAAGATCACCGGGCGCTCTTTCGAGTTTCCAGAGGCGGACCAACCGATCGAGACGCGTTTGGCCAGCAACCTCCGCGGAATCACATGAAGGTGTACGGAGGGCCGTCGAGGCCAAGGGTGAAGAAATACATCCTCTTTGACCATGATGGGGTTCTGGTGGATACCGAATTCTGGTATTACAAAGCCGGAGAGCGCGCCCTGGCCGACATTGGATTAACCCTGGATAGAGACCAATACCTCCGAGACATGACCCAGGGAATGGCCACCTGGGTCCAAGCCATAGCGGCAGGTGTTGATGAACAGACTATCAGCAGGCAGCGTGAGGTTCGTGACGTTTACTATCAGGAGTATCTTAGAACAGAAGACATCGAGATTGAGGGTGTCCTGCAAACTCTGGAAGAACTCGCAGATACGTATAGGATGGCTATAGTCACTACATCCAAACGAGCTGACTTCGCCCTAATACACGAAGAGCGGTCGATCCTGGACTATATGGACTTCCATTTTGATAGAGAAGACTACGAGCGATCTAAACCACATCCTGAACCCTATCTGAGAGGGCTCGAACGCTTTGGCGCTACTGCTGCTGAAACGGTGGTTATTGAAGATTCGGCGAGAGGGTTGGAGTCGGCAATAGCGGCGGGTATTGACTGCATCGTGGTTGCGAACGAGTTTACGGCATCGCACGACTTGTCCAAAGCAACCGCTAAGGTCGCTTCGTTCAGGGAATTGCCGTCTGCCATAAGGGGCTTAACGGGCTTAGCCAATTGCAGCCAGCGATCGCAGGCGGCACCGTCGAACTCTCGGACTGAGTGCCGTCTACGGTTTCAAGTGAGCCGAAGTTGAAAGACCGCCAATGTACATTGACCTCATTGCGGGCCATTGAGGCTGTGCTGTTCGACGCCGACGGCGTGCTTCAGTCGACACCGGCCGGCCGACATGCAGCCCTAGCGGCCCTGCTTCCGTCCGGGGAGGAAGACGTAGAAGAGTTCATCGAGGAGATCTTCGAGGTCGAGCGGCCCGCTCTCTCCGGCGAGGGCGACCTTCTTCGAGACATGCAGGCACTCCTCGTGCGCCGAAGTAGCAAAGCAGCCCCCCGCGATATTCTGCGGCTGCTAAACACCATTCACGTCCATTCGGAGATACTGGACATCGTGGGGCGCCTGCGGGGGAGTGGAATCACCTGCTACTTAGCAAGCAATCAGCAGCGCCAAAGGGCAATTTACATGTCGGAGGAACTCGGGTACAAGGCGCACTTCGACCAGGAGTTCTATTCTTGCGACCTGGGGCATGCCAAGCCAAGCCGAGAGTACTTTGAGCACGTCCTCGATTCTATCGGCGTGCCGCCGGGCCGGGTGCTGTTTCTCGACGACCATGAGGTCAATGTCTCGTGTGCCCGTAAGTTGGGCATACGGGCATCCATCTTCCAGCTCCATCGCGGAGTCGATAACCGGCGAGCACTCACGGAACTGCTGTCAAGCTACGGCTTGCACATAGAATGAGTTGCATTGATCTCCTTAACTGGACGCGAACCTCCGGCAGTCAACGAGACCCTGGGAAACAGGGAAGTGATGGTGGGTGAGACCCGACCGTACATAGGTGACAACAGTGCCTAAATCCCACGGGTTCACAGTACGGCCGGCGGCGGAGGAGGACGTGCCGCGGTTGATGGGGTTGATTTGGGATTTGGCGGTGTACGAGAAGCTGACGCATGAGGTGGTGGCGACGGAGGAGTCGTTGCGGGAGTCGCTGTTTGGCGAGGTGCCGGCGGCTGAGGCTCTGCTGGCGTTTGTGGGTGAGGAACCGGCGGGATTTGCGGTGTACTTCCACACGTATTCCACGTTCCTGGCGCGGCAGGGGATGTACCTGCACGACCTGTATGTGTCGCCCGCGTATCGTCGCCGGGGGCTGGGCACGCTGCTGCTGCGACGGGTGGCGGGCATTGCGGTGGAACGCGGGTGCGGTCGCTTTGAATGGGTGGCGCTGGACTGGAATACGGACGCGCACGGCTTCTACGAGGACCTGGGGGCGGAGATGCTGCCTGAGTGGCGTACGTTCCGTGTTGTTGGGGATTCGCTGCGGGAGCTTTCAGAGGGCGCTGGGGGATCGAAGGACTAGCTGGGGAAGCGGCCACCGTTTTCGACCTGGATGTTCAGGTTGTGGCTGTCCAGCAGTCGCATACCTGCGAGGGGTGTGGTGTCGGCGGCATCTGCCTCGACATGTGCCGGCCGACCATCCCAGAGCGCTGCGAGAGTCTTGCTGTTCAATCCCGATTGGGTTCGGGGCGGGTACGTTCTCGGCGGATTCCGGGCACTGACGAGTTCTGAGGGGACGCATGTCCGTAACTGAACAGCAGGTATCTGCGAATGGGGCGACCCTGTGGACGGCGACGCAGGGGGCGGGGGCGCCGGTGGTGCTGTGTCATGGGGGGCCGGGGATTTATGACTACCTGGGGCCGGTTGCGGCGATGATCGACGATGTGGCGACGGTGCACCGGTACGACCAGCGGGGATGCGGCCGGTCGCAGGACGTTGGGCCATACGAGGTCGCGACGTTTGTGGACGATCTGGATGCGCTGCGGGCCTATTGGGGCTATGAGGCCTGGACGATCGTCGGTCACTCGTGGGGGGCGCATCTCGCTCTCATGTATGCCATCCGGTACCCCGAATGTACGGCGCGGCTGGTGTATATGTCGGGTACGGGCATTGACCCGGCCTGGCATCAGGACTATCGCCGGAACAGGGAAGCGAAGCTGCTTCCGGCCGAACGCCAGCGCTTGCGGCGCCTGAACGAGCAGCGGTTGACGGCCAGAGGCGAGGAGCTTGAGCGGATCGAGGAGGAGGAGTCTTCGTTGCGCGGACGGACCGAGCTTTATGACGTGACGCGGCTTGTCGATGTTTCTCGGTATGACCGGTTTCCGATCAACTATTCGTTGAACTCCGCGCTGAACGCGGAGAATAACCACGTGGAGGAGGCGGGGAGGCTGGGCTGCGAGGTTTCCCAGGTCAGTGCGCCGACGCTTGTTTTGGACGGTGAGGGGGATCCACGGCCGCGATGGGCGCGAGCGCAGGTGGCTGAGCTGATTCCAAACTGTCGGCACACGACCATCGCGCGAGCCGGGCATGAGCCGTGGATCGAGCAGCCGGAGGCGACGGGCCGGGTTCTGCGCGAGTTCCTGATGGAGGCTATGTAGGTTCCGGAGCGCATTTTCCGGGTGGGTGGCCGGTGGGGGCGTGCATGTTTGAGGTGCTTTGGCCCTGGCTGGAGGACGGTTGCGTCGGAGTCGTCTTCGGTCCATTCATTAGGAGACAATTGAGGTCTGTGGGGACTGTCCGGCACCGCGGTGGCGGGCGAACGAGGATTGAAACGCATGGTTGAGGGTTCGTGGACTCCCGAGTTGAGGCGGCGGTGGGACGAGGGGATTGTTCGGTATCCGGACCCGGCGGTGGAGGTCCTGGACCCGCGGTTTGGGGCCTACCGGCTGGGGAATGCGGCGGTGGAGCGGCTGTATACGGGGGCTCGCTGGGCTGAAGGGCCGGTGTGGTTTGGGGATTTCAGGTCGCTGGTGTTCAGCGATATTCCGAACAACCGGATGCTTCGCTACTGCGAGCTGACGGATGCGGTGACGCTGTTTCGTCATCCCTCCA
>LXNI01001045.1_pt1 | contig 26891 bp, 22 predicted proteins | sample 809091 | NCBI WGS metagenome assembly LXNI01 (sample SAMN04870527, study PRJNA318959) | sponge metagenome | biome: 01000161; feature: marine sponge reef; material: water | host: Sarcotragus foetidus | place: Greece: Milos, Mediterranean Sea | collected 2013-05-29 | depth 5-7 m | reverse complement strand
AAACCGTCGTGTCGTACACGTCAATCCGGGAGGACGAACGACTTGACAGCGTCGCGCCGTCCACGTCCAGCACGCCACCCCTTACATAGATTGCGTATCCTGCCAGATCGACCTCCACCCCGGCCTCGACCGTTAGTATCTCCTGCGCAATCGAGCAACCTGATGTCTCGTCGGCATCGTAGGAAATGATGTTCAAGTTCGAGACTAGGACATAAGGGCTTTCGTCCTTCGTGAGCCGAATGTCACCTTGCACATCACGGACTTCGGTCGCAGCGGAAGCACCCGTCGCAATTGCGCACGACCAGATGAATAACCACGTTGCTGTCATTCGGTGGCTATCAGTTCTGATCACTTGCTCAACTCTCTCAATAAAGGAAAACGCCTACTTCGATCAATAGTATCCAAGGTACTGCGCTGCGTCGCGAACCGCTGTATAAGCGCAGGATAGGAATCGCACAGCGCCGTGGACATTGAGCCGTTCCCATCCTCCGGTTTGCCGCAGCCGCGCGAACCACGCAGTCATAGTTATCCATGAGTAACGTCGCTATCGCGTTCTGGAGAGCTAGATCAATATTTACGGATTACGTAGACGATGTTTGAACCGAGATCCAACGCGCCGGGCAGCTTTGACCAAGCAAGTTCGCGTTCAACGACTAACCCCCAAAGTTCTTCATCTTTGCGTAGTCCGTTCAATGCATCCTCGTCTGCTAGACTCAATAATCCGGTCGCACGTTTCTCGACGACTTCAATTTGCTCGTCCGCGATCAGATCGTCGAGATCGGTGCTTGTCATCATGTGGCAATAGTGTGTGCTCCCAGGATTGTGCTCCCGATCTTGGATGCCTGTCTCAAGTACCCAGCGTAGGTTGTCGATACCGATTGCGTCGCGCTCCGGGCGAAGGGAAGCCATAAATCGAACCAACGTATTGATCAGTGACATCGCGCCTAGCAGCACGATTCCGCCTGGTCTTACGACGCGTAGCGTTTCCTTGACGCCGGTTTTCGCTCGATCGAGCAAATAGCTCAAAGGACCGCCCACGCAGATCACTGCGTCAAATGACGAATCGTCGAAGCGGCTCAGATCGACCATGTCGAGGACGTGATATTGGTCCACGCGATCGAGGATTCCGAGATCCATCATGTGTTTTTGATTCAGATCAATTTGTACTTTCGACAAATCCGCAACTACCAAGCGTCGCACCAAGTGAATCAATTCCTTAGTGAAAACCCCGGTACCAGCGCCAAGTTCCAACACGTCCATGTCCGCGCTCAGGTGCTCGTGGAATAGGTCCATATGGACTATGTAATTCAGTTCACCACGACGACTACGTGTCAGGCGCGTCCACTCATCGTCTGCGAGTTTGTCGTAGTGTTCCCGAGTAAATGATGGATCGTAGTTCAACCAATGAGCCCGTCAGTCGACGTAATCGCAAAGTTTAGGCTCGCCAAGAGTCAAACTTGCCAGCTCCTAGTTTTCTATGTAGTTGCAGTTGAATGTGTCGTCATTGAACGTACTATCCGGATAGAACTCAGAGCAACCCATCGGCGATTCCTTTTAAAATGAATGAAACTCGCGAAGCGAGACTCAGGAGATAGCCTTGAAGCGATGGGCGCGGCTGTTTCTAGCGATCGCCTGCGTAAGCGCGGTGAGTGGCGATCAGAATCTAGGGACTGATCTTGGTCACGTTGATGTGTCCAATGAGTCTTCGTTACTCGACAATGAACTTTGTCGACTGTGGAACTCACCTGCATTCTTCGAATTAGCGACTGTCGAGCTGGTTTCATTTTGCCTTCAAATCGGTGCGGATCCTAATGCGCGTCGAAAACATGGCTCGACCCCGCTTCATTTAGCAGCGTTATATTTGCGCGAATCGTCTTCAATCCAGGTGTTGATCCGCTCCGGAGCAGATCCAAACGCACTGGATGACATGCAAAGTACGCCACTACATTACGCAGCGAACGCTCGTCCAAACTTACAGACAATTGCCACATTGTTGTACCTAGGAGCCGATCCAAACTTAGCTGACTTTTACTCACGAACTCCATTCCATAATGCGGCAGAATCGGCAGATGATGTATCAATCGTTCAGAAGATGGTTGAACAGGGTGCTGACGTGAATGCTAGAGCCGTAAGGAAGTGGACGCCGCTACATTTATCTGCTTCGTATAACGAACACGTGGATATTTCGCTGTTTCTGATTCAAAATGGCGCTGAGCTAGACGCACGAGATATTCACGGCTGGACTCCACTTGTTATGGCAGCTCGGACCGGAAATGCTAGTGTCCTCGAACTGCTGATCAAGGAAGGCGCAGATTCAGAATCGAGGGACGACAGGTGGCAAACACCCTTGTTCCATGCTCGGCATGCACGAACGGCAAAGTTGCTTCTCGCAAACGGCGCGAATGTGAATGTCCGTGACGAAGATGGACAAACCCCACTCCATGTGATCGCATATAAGTCGTCTGAAACGGAACTCTTGGAGTTATTGATTTCCGAAGGAGCTGGCGTAAGTGTGTTTGATTCCCACGGACGAACCCCCTTACACTACCAGTTTTTAGGGTACCGACCTTGGCACCCAGTAGCTCGCGCACTCGACGTGTACATCGCACATGGAGCTGACATTAACGCACAAGATAATGATGGGAACACGCCTCTTCACCTTGCCGTCTTGGATGGTTATGCCACGAGTTTAAATCAGAGTGAGGCAATAAGAGCGCTCTTAGACGCAGGAGCTGATGCAACACTTGTAAACGCCGACGCCAAGATGCCTTGGGAGGTTGCTGAAGACAACGAAGATCTGATGAAGGATGAGCGATTTATCAAGTCTGATGCTGCGACTCGGTTGAGGGAAGCTGCGGTCGTCTCCATCGCGCGATAACGAGCCGAATTCTGATCTGTCTATATAGATTTTTCCTACTGTGATTTATGCGCTCGATGTTTTTTAACAATTACAGATCCAACAGTCAGATTCACTCGTCGGTCACTCGCTTCAACGTACTTGATACTCACACTCTCAATATGGTTGCAACTTAACTGAATAGAGATTTCTGAACCTTATGTCTGACTTGCTCACATTAGTAATAGCAAACAAGAATTACTCGTCATGGTCTTTACGTCCATGGTTACTTATGACCGAATTAGGGATCCCGTTTAAAGAACGGATCGTGAAGTTTGACTCCGTGGATTGGGAACAGAACATTTCACGGTTGTCGCCAACAGGGTTAGTACCTGTACTTTGGGAAGGTAGACCAGGCGAGGGATTTGCTACATTCGACTCGATTGCGATCATCGAACGACTTCACGAACTCAGACCCGACGTAAATGTCTGGCCTAGAAATTTCCGGAAACGGGCACGTGCGAGGTCACTCGTGGCGGAGTTTCATGCAGGATATATGAACCTGAGAAGCGCAATGCCTATGAATATTCGTTCAAACTATCCTGGAAAAGGCATGAGTCCCGCGGTCGCTCTCGAAATCAAACGACTATGCGAGCGATGGGAGGACACGCGGCGTGAATTTAATGATGGTGGATCGTTCTTGTTTGGAGATTTCACGGCTGCAGATGCGTTCTTCACACCTGTTGCGTCGCGTTTTGTCACATACGACGTGATTCTCGAAGGAGAGGCTAACGACTATCAACAAGCGTTGCTCAACACCCGTGCGATGAAGGCGTGGACCGAGCAAGCATTAAAGGAAACTGAGTTTGTGCCGATGGATGAGCCATATGTCTCTGGGGTCGGTGACCCTACCGAGAATATTGAATAACGCGTAAATTCGTCGCGTCGCCACGAACTACCTCAAGTTCGATGCTCGTCAGTTATTGAAATGTTCTCGTTCCCGAGGGCTATTAGGCCAGGGTAACACAGTACCAGTAACCTTTGAGCCAGATCTGATGAGAGGCCAAATACCGGTCCAGGATCGGTTTGTCCGAACTACCAGAAACCTTGACTCTTTCCAATGCGGTGATGGCATAAAGAGTTCCTTCAGTTCCGCTTCGGTCATCGTGGTGACGTTTCGGAGTTCGGTAATCTGTTTGCTTTCCTTAGTCCGTAGTTTGAAGACCATGTTGAATGGGAAGACAAACTCATCGGTTGACCACGCTTCGATTTCGATCGGTTCCGTTCGACCCGCGACGTCTAACTCGTAATTTACAAGAGTACCTTCGCATAGCACACCGTCGATTTCTTGTGTGCCTAGGTTAGTACGCTTAGTTTCCCAGACGCCGGGACCGTGAATTGGACTCGTAATATCAATGAGTGGAGTTCCCATCGGCTTCAGCGGATAGATGACCTTCTTCTTGGAATATCGACCTCGCTTCGAATTGGCTCGAAACACGACGCCTTGAATGGGGTCCGCGATTTCTGTCCATTCATCGATGTTGTAGCGCGTCCGTCCTTCTTCGTCCTCGATCCACTCGCCTATCTCCGTTTTCTCTAAGCCTTCTGCAAGATACGTAAATATGTGTTCCGCACGTAATCACGCCGCATCGGGTGCGGAGCAGATCAATAGGAGTGTGATACCGAGTAGCTTTTTCGACATTGGAACGCTTTTGCTTGCCTTCCTACACCATAACGCATTCCAATTCTCTAATCTTGGCGCCGACGAAAAAACCGGAAAAAGCTTCGATCTGTTGCCGAAGCTGCTCGCGACACGACCTTTTCATCTTGGTTCTTGTCGTGCACACAAGCGCTTAGTGTCAGATTGTGTCTTGTGTTAGAGGTACCCAGGATTGAAGAGCATGACAAATGTACTTTCTCCTTGAGGTTTTAGGTACGTTTGGCTTGAGGGCGCAAGAACATTGATAAAGACAAAGCAACGATAAAATCTGACCAAATCCTGTCGGTCACTCTTCATGCCAGTTTGGGCGTTATTAACGACGTTTCTCCTCGTCGTCGCGGGTGCGGCGATCGGCTTCCGCTACTCAACGGAAGATTCATTTGACACCGTTCACGTAATACTCACGGTGTTCCTAGCTGTGAATGTCTTGGTGTGTTTGTGGCAGTGGTGTTTGTTCGCGCGTCGAGACTACATCGGAACGCGCATAGACCACTGGCGTCACCAAGGGGAAATGATGGGCGCTTCGGCTTCAAAAGCGTTTATGAACACTCGTCTGTCGTTATCCCAAATCATCTCGGTGACGTTTTGGTCAGAGATTTACTCCGTTTATTCCGTAACCGATCCTGCATACACTGACAAGACTTCATGTGGTTTCAACACTGACATTTGGAACGGATTCTGGACGTTTATTCCGACTGTGCTTTTGCTCGTGTCCTTTGCGTCGCCGTTCATTCCGCCCTTTGTCACGGGAGTGATCGGGATTGCGCTCTTCCATCAGTGGATTTTCGGCACGGTCATGTACTCGGCGAGTTTTTACGTTGGCGGTCACTATAAGTCGGTTTCGGCATCGGATGCGTTTCTCTTCATCTGGGTGATCAACGGAAGTTGGATCCTGTGTGCAGTCTTAGGCTTTTACGTTTCCGTAAGACTCATCCTAGATCAAAACTACGGAGTTCTAGGTTTCTAATACTGTCGTAAAGCACGAGTGTTCGTGGAAAGTGTGATGACATGAATCAAACGCCGTCACTTCTAACCATCGTCACGATTGTGTGGGCATTAGGCGCGATACCAACGCTAATCGTGGGTCTGCTCAAGTGGGACCCGGTTGGCAGAATGGGAACAAGCGGGCTCGGTGGGCAGATGAACGCCCAATGGGGCTGGTTTGTCTACGAACTACCGGCGCTACTCACGTACCCGATGATTTACGTCATTGTCGGTAATTTCCATATGGTTGGCAATGTAGCACTCGGACTATGGCTGCTGCATTACGCGCATCGTGGCTTGATTTGGTGTTGGTTGATTCCGAAGCGCGACGGAACCGTGTCCATGTCTTTGCTCATGTCATCGATCAGCTTCAATCTAATCAATGGCGGTTTATTGGGTTGGTATATGGCATACGCCGCAGACTATCCCAATCAGTGGTTGTTGGACCCGCGTGCGATCATAGGTATCTTGTTATTCGTCGTTGGCGCTAAACTCAACATTTGGAGTGATTATCGAATGCGACGACTGCGTAGAGAGACGTTAGGCGGTCGTGTGCTTCCATCAGGAGGTCCATTCAACTACGTCTGCTGTCCTAATCTTGCGGGTGAGATCATCGAGTGGATCGGATTCGCTTTGCTGACGTGGTCGCTGCCAGGCGTTGCATTTGCACTCTGGACCATAGCCAATCTGGTTCCCAGGGCGATGTGGCGTCGCGATTGGTATCGTGAGAATTTCGAGACATTTCCTAAGAACAGAGCTGCATTAATTCCAAGTGTTTTATAGAGGATCACGTCTGACCTGATAAGAGCTACTTCGTTTTTTTCGCGGAATCTTGATGGCACCAAAACTCAAGGTTGTCGAGCGCTTGGTTGTATGTAGAGCTATAGCCTTTCGGGAGTGAGATCAACATGAAGAACCGTGATTAATTGCGCCGACTCGCGAAATAAGATGAGTTGATTCGATGGCTATCGGAACGGATCAAGACTCAAACCTCAGCTATCAAGTAGACGAAATGCCGCCACTTCGTCTAGCTGTAGGAATTGGCTTGCAGTATGCGCTGCTTTCACTCAGTGCCATGATGTTGATTCCCGCTGTTGCGTTTCGTGCAGCAGGTATGGATGAAACGACGACGATATGGGCCGTTTTCGCAACCTTAATCATTTGCGGCACGATCATTGCGTTACATGCGCGACCGCTGGGTCGGTTTGGATCCGGTTATGTATTGGCAATCGGACCACCGACCGCAGCGATTGCAGTAACTGCTGACGCATTAGCAATGGGTGGCCTCGCATTGCTTGCTGTGCTCACGTTGACGGCAGCCGCAGTGCAGTTCGCGTTCGCATTGCGAATCTCACTTTTGCGCCGCCTTCTGACACCTACTGTCTCCGGCACGGCGCTGATGCTGATTCCCGTTACGGTATTTCCAGTGATATTCGGCATGTTCGAAGATGTGCCGGAGCCTCATTCAAGCAACGTCGCGCCGATATGCACAGGTGTCACGATGCTCGTAATGGGAGGCATCAGTCTGAAGGGTGGACCGGGCCTCCGAACATGGGCGCCTTTGCTCGCGATTGTCATTGGGTCGCTCTTTGCACTCTACTTTGGTGCATATGACTCCGCTCGAGTTGCAAATGCAGCATGGATAGGTGTTCCGACGGGCTGGCCGACTTACTACGAAGACGGACTTTCGGCAATCGATCTTGAGGCTTTCATTGGATTGGCACCAGCGTTCGTACTGCTCTTCGTTATCAGCACGATTCGCGCGATGAGTAGCTCGCTAGCGATTCAGACTGTCTCGTGGCGAAGTCAACATGCGATGGACTTTCGCCCTGTTCAAGGTACGCTGGCTGCGGACGCCGCGTCAAACGTAGCTGCAGGTTTAGTCGGCACGATGCCTAACTGCGCAAACTCAGGCTCTGTCGCACGCGTTCAACTGACGGGTGTCGCTGCGCGGACGGTCGGTGTCTTCTATGGAGTCGCGATCGCTCTGTTCGCGTTTTGCCCCAAAGTCGTCGCTTTGGTGTTGGCGGTACCGGGCCCGGTCTTCGCAGGTTACGTAACAGTCATGCTCGCAACCACATTTACGGTGGGTCTGAAAATGGCTGTTTCGGAAAAAGTGGACCAACGACAAGGACTAATCATCGGGCTCGCTTTCTGGATTGGCGCGGGATGCCAGTACGGCTTCATATTCCCTGAATTCGTCGCGTCGTTCGCGGGCGGCATGTTGAACAGCGCTCTAACGACAGGCGGCTTGGTCGCGATATTGCTCACAGCGGTTCTAGTCACGACTGCACCGCGTCGCGACAAGTTTGAATCTGAACTGGCGATCTCGGCGTTGCCGTCGTTGCGTGGTTTCGTGGCTGACTTGACAACAAGACATAAATGGTCGGAGACGATGGGTGATCGAATTGATGCAGTAGTTGAGGAATCGCTGCACACACTCTTAAGAGATAGTCTGGACGTCGAGGCGAGTGATCGACGTCTACTCCTCGTCGTACACAGGGAAAGTAATTCGGTGGAGTTTGATTTCATCGCCGCAGGTGGACATGAGAATATTGAGGACCGAATTGCGGTACTGGGCGAGTCGCCGACTGAAGGATCTATTGAGCGCGATGTCTCACTCAGATTGCTTCGCCATCTTGCCGGCGAAGTTCGTCACCGTCAGTATTACGACGTTGACATCCTAACAGTACGAGTCAACGGAGACTAATGCTCGGGAAACGATTTTGGTAACTTCAGACTTGAGAACTTCAAGCTGTGAATCGAAAGCGTGTTGCACGTTGGAAAAGCCCAATCCATGCGATAGCCTGTAGAGGCGTGAATACACAGGTTTCATTTTGGAATTGTTCAACCGAACCCCAACCGTACTTCGCTTGCGTGCTCTTGGCGACCTGATCCGCGTCCTTAGCATCCAGGGATTTAACAACTACGGATCCATCGAGAATGACAGGATCAGTCGCGTCGTTCAAGGACAGGCAAGCTTTGGGATTCTCTGCAAGATTGTGTCGCCAACGAGTCGCTGGATCGCCGCTAAAAAAAAGAGCCCCGTCCAACCAAACGCCGTCAAGCGGTCGAGAGACGGGGATGGCATTCTGATCGGCAGTGGACAGCCAGTAATGCTTAGCTTGTTGAAGTCGTTCAACGACGGACGACCAAGGTAAGAGAGGAGTGTCAGTTGGAGCTCCGTACGCAGAGGGCAACTTCAAGCGAGTCCGAACGGGATCAATGCTCAAGCGAACTTGATCAGATCTCTCAGTGTGTCGTTCCATTGAGGATTCCCCTTGCTATCGTTCATAGAAGTCGGCACCATGACGGTGATCGATGCCGTTCGTCATTCGGAGAAGCTCCTTTTGTCGTGTCGTCATATCTGCTAACCACTCGGTCTTGAATCCGTCGTGCGGATCACACTGAAAGCGCAGCCACTCACCATTGCGATAGTGTCCGAACATAGCCGTACGTAGTCGATCGGTCTTATTCGCGCCGCCACCGTGCCAGGTTTGGCCGTGAAAGATGACCACCGATCCGGCTCGTAAGGTGGGTTGCATCTCGTGCGGTAGTTCCAAATCTGGTGGTGGTTCGAACAGGTGGCTTTGATGGCTGCCAGGAACCAGCCTGGTACCGCCATTGCCTGGGTTGAGATCTGATAGAGCCCAGACGGTATTCATCATCAACGGCGCGTCATCACCATAACGGTGCATCTTGATTGGAACGTCGCTGTGCAAGGTCTGCTGGCCTTCCCCAGGACGCACCACGCGTGCGCTCAGTGACCCCAAAATTAGGTTCGTTCCCATCATCGCTTCGATGTAAGGAAACACTGCATCGTGGTCAATGGTCGGCAGGAACATTGGATCCAGTGTGACGAGATTAGCCAAATGTCTCGCCGTCCCGCGATGTCGATGTTCGACGCCGATCGAAAAGGCTTGCTCAACGACGAACTCTCGCATTGCATTTGCTTCTGCGGGATCAAGCACATCTTCAATCACGGTAAAGCCGAGAACCTTGAGTTCTGTGAGACGCTTTGGGTCAATCATGAGTCAACGATTTGCAATAGGTAGGGAGCGACGACGAATCAATGTTCCGTCTCGTGACATTCGACTAGCGGAGAGAGAGGGAAACACTATCATGCGAAGCGGCAACGATACACCGAAGACTGAGCACTGGTTACATGCTGTTTGATACCCGCCTTTGGCAGTTCACTCGCGGCGTACGTCTTCGGATAGCAGCCACAGTTTGCGCAGGTCTAGTCTCATCGCTCGTTGGGATCGGTCGTCTTGGGTTACTTGGCTGGCTCCTCGCACGTGTCTTTGCCGGAGACACCATCGTGGACTTGAGCGTGCCGTGTATTGCGGTCGCAGCGGTGATGGTGCTGCGAGGGGTGCTGGAGCACGTTCGCACCATGGTCGCACATCGTACGGCGATACAGGTGCAGTTGGCGTTACGCAAACAGTTGTATGGTAAGGTGCTAGCACTCGGTCCTGCGCATTTTGGACTTGCACGGACCGGTGCAGTCATGATTTCGATGATTGACGGCGTCGAGCAGCTCGAGACCTACTTCGGGCAGTATCTACCTCAACTGCTAATCGCATTAATCACCCCTCTGATTGTCCTTGCACTGCTAGCTGCCTACGACTTGCCGCTTGCTGCGTTGATGTTTGGCTTTGCCATGTTCACATTGATCGCGCCTATGTCGTTTCAGCGCTATGAAATGAAAAGCAGCATGAGACGATCCAACGCGTACCGTGCGTTTGCCGCGGAGTTTCTAGACGCGATCCAGGGACTCTTTACGCTTAAAGCTTTCGGTCAGAGTGCAGCGCGCGGACGGCTTCTCGCTGAACGTGCACATGAGGTATTCCGCACCACGATGTGGGTGCTCGCGACGAACGCGATTAACCGCGGACTGACCGATATGGGCGTGGCTGTCGGTACCGCCGCAGTGCTCGGACTTGGTGCGTGGCGGGTATCTCAAGGTCAGATGGATCTCGAGGTGTTACTCATCGTTCTGATGGTTGGCATTGAAGTCTTCCGGCCACAGCGAGAACTTCGTGCGCTGTTGCACAACGGCATGATGAGTCGGTCGGCTGCAGAAGACATATTCACGCTACTCAATTCGAAACCAAGCGTAGAACAACCGTCAGCGCCCGTTGAGCTTGACGAACCGCTTGATCCCGTGGTGGCATTCGATGACGTAACTTTCACCTATCCCAGTGGGCGACGCGCCGCTCATGCTGGGCTCTCGTTTGAAGTCGCTGCAGGCGAGAGGGTCGGCTTTGTAGGTGCGAGTGGCGCCGGAAAGTCGACCATCGTGAAGTTGCTCTTGCGCTTTTTCGATCCGGATTCTGGCAACATCCAAATTGGTGGCCACGATTTGCGCAGATTACGTGCGGAAGACGTCTACCCCAATATTGCAGTGGTCCATCAGGATAGCTATTTATTTCATGGCAGCGTCCGAGACAATGTGGGGTTCGGTAAGCCCAACGCGACGGCTGAAGAGATTGAAGCGTGTGTGCGTGCTGCGAACGCGCACGAGTTCGTAACTCGATTACCCGATGGCTACGACACGATCATCGGTGAACGAGGCATCAGGCTTTCGGGAGGTCAGCGTCAGCGAATCGCGATCGCCCGTGCGTTGCTACGTGACGCACCGATCTTGATATTGGATGAGGCGCTCTCGGCAGTGGACGCTGAGAACGAAGCCGTCATCCAAACAGCGCTTGATCGACTTATGGAAAACCGCACGACGTTGATATTCGCGCACCGACTCTCAAGTGTCATAGGGGCGGACCGTATCGTCGTATTGGACGAGGGAACGGTCGTCGAGGTCGGCGACCATCGGTCGCTCATGCAGGCGCGGGGAACGTATTTCCGACTCATGGGCGGTCAAGCGGAAAAGGGGTTTGAGTCGGATGCTTCGGCTGCAGGAGCGAGCAATGAAGTTGCGGTCCCTAGGAAACTTCCGCTTGAGGATTTTCAGATCGATGCCTCACCGAATGGTGGGGAACCGAGAGACGAGATTCTGCGTGGCACGGACCTAAGCTGGGGTGGTGTATTTCGTGAGTTGATTCGACACGTCTTCCCCTGGAAAGCGAAGTTCACTCTCGTGCTAATGTTGGGGATTACGCGCGTCGTTGCCTTGATTGGCGTCGGAGTAACGAGTGCACTTGCGGTTGCGGCGGTAAAACACGGTGATTCATTCACACCGTACCTGGTCGCCCTCGCAATCGTTGCACCTTTGAGTGGCGTGTTGCATTGGCTGGAGTCATGGACTGCACACGATATGGCGTTTCGCATGCTATCCGAGATGCGTATCTCGCTCTTCAATAAGCTTGAGCGCTTAGCGCCGGCATATCTCGTTCGACGCCGCACGGGAGATATGGTCGGCATGGCGACGCATGATGTCGAATTAGTGGAGTACTTTTTCGCCCACACGGTTGCACCGTCGATCGTCGCGGTATTAGTCCCGACTGTTGTCGTGAGCACGCTTGTTTGGTTTGGTTGGCCAATGGCGCTCGCGCTCGTGCCGTTTCTTGCGGTCGTAGCAATCAGTCCTTTCCTGGTTCGCAAACGAATCGATGAATTGGGTACGCGCGCCCAAGAGGCATTTGGGGATTTGAACGCCCACGCGGTCGACACAGTCCAAGGGTTGTCGGAAATTCTTGCATTTCAACAATCGGCACCCCGCGCTGCCGAATTTGTTGAACGCATCGAGCGATACACGAAACTCCGGTTGCCTTTCTACGCTGATCTTTCTATACAAACAGCGATATTAGAAGTCGTTACGGGATTAGGAGGACTCGTGGTCGTAGCCACTGGCACGTTGTTAGTTTCGTCTGCTTCACTCGAACCGGCGATACTGCCAATGCTTACGTTGCTTGCAATGTCAGCGTTTCTCCCTGTGTCCGAGATTTCACACATTGGCCGACAGCTCGCCGATACATTAGGAGCGACGCGGCGGTTACACGCTGTTCATAGCGAAGTTGAGACAGTCACCGACGGTCCACGAGCGCGCACGCCGATTCGCAACGAAGGGATCAAGATCGAGTTAGAAAATGTTGACTTTTCGTACCTTGCGCATGGGCGTCGAGCGCTCGACGGCGTTAGTTTCAATGTTCCCGCAGGTTCGACATTGGCGTTAGTCGGTCCTTCAGGCGCTGGTAAAACCACCGTCGCACATCTGCTCATGCGATTCTGGGATCCGAAGGCTGGTGAAATCAGAATCGATGGTCACGATTTGCGCGAGTATCGGGTTGATGAATTGCGTGAACACATCGCGCTGGTGACTCAGGATACGTACCTGTTCAACGAGACCTTGCGAGCCAACGTACTCATCGCGAAGCCCGACGCGATGCCTCAGGAACTTGACGAAGCGGTGAACCAAGCTTCGCTTACTCCGTTCGTAGATTCACTTCCCGATGGATTAGATACTCGGGTCGGCGAACGTGGCGTTCGACTTTCAGGTGGACAGCGTCAACGTGTTGCGATTGCTCGAGCGTTCCTCAAAGATGCCGAATTGCTTATTCTCGACGAAGCAACTTCACATCTCGACGCGGTGAACGAACAAGCCATTCGACACACACTTGACAACCTAATGTCTGAACGTACGACCATCGTCATAGCCCATCGTCTTTCAACCGTTCGCGACGCGGATACGATAGTTGTGCTTGACGATGGTCGTGTCCAGGAAACGGGTACTCACGACCAGCTGCTTAATAGAAACGGGCTTTATCGAAGTCTTGTCGGGCATCAGATGACGCATGTCTGATGTAAGTTCAATCCTATGATTGGTGCAACACGGCGCGAACGCAAGCGCTTTCGCAATTCAAGATCAGCTGTGTTGTGGAAGCAGGTGAGGTCAGATGAGCTATCCGGATCGTCGCACATTTTTGAAGACTGCACTTGCCATCGGGGCGGCTACTGGATTGAGTAGTCTCGTGTCACCGGCAACAGGCATTCGCCCGAGACCTAATGACGCACAAGCCGTGAAAGATCTGACAGCGCCAAGTCTCGATGTCGTCCGAGTTGGGTTGATTGGAGTAGGTGAGCGCGGCATAGGGTTTGTACACCACTTCTGCAACATCGAAGGCGCGACGGTCTCAGCAATATGCGATACGGATGCAGAGGTGCTCGAACGTGCAGTCGGGACTGCCACCGAGCTAGGTAACGCGAGACCGAAGGAATACACAGGCGACGACTACGCATATCGGGGGCTGCTCGAACAAGACGATGTTGACATAGTCGTGATATCCACGCCGTGGCGTTGGCACACGGTGATGTCGGTGGAAGCAATGGAAAGTGGCAAGCATGCGTTTGTCGAGGTACCCGCCGTGACGACTGTGGATGAAGCATGGCAGCTTGTAGACACAGCGGAGCGCACGCGAAAGCACTGCATGATGCTTGAGAACGTCTGTTATGGACGGGATGAGATGATGGTGCTAAACATGGTGCGGCAAGGTTTGTTTGGTGAACTCTTGCATGGCGAAGCGGCTTACATCCACGAGTTACGCTGGCAGATGAAGGAGATCGATCGAAAGACCGGTTCTTGGCGAACCCCGTGGCAGACCCGTCGCAACGGAAACCTCTATCCGACCCATGGTCTAGGTCCGATCGCCCAATATATGGGAATTAACCGTGAGGACCGATTCGAATACATGAATTCGATGAGTTCTCCAGCAATAGGTCGAGCCTTGTACGCAAAACGAGATTTTCCCACGGAACATGCGCGCAATCAACTCGACTACATCACTGGCGATATCAACACTAGCATGATCAAGACGCGATTAGGGCGTACGATCATGGTGCAATACGACACGACTACGCCACGTCCTTATTCCAGGCACAACCTCATACAAGGTACTAACGGTGTGTTTGCAGGATTCCCAAATCGAATCGCGCTCGAGCATAGTGGCAACGGTTCGTACCACGAGTGGGACTTCGACATGACGAAGTGGCGCACCGAATACGAACACCCGCTGTGGGTAGAGTCCCGCGAACTAGCTGAAAAGCATGGTGGACACGGTGGGATGGATTTTCTCATGTGCTGGCGGATCGTTCATTGTCTTAGAAATGGCGAGCCATTGGATCAGGACGTCTACGACGCGGCAGCATGGTCGGTAATAAGCCCGATTAGCGCGGAATCGGTTGCGGATCGAGGAAACAGTAAAGCGATTCCCGACTTCACGCGCGGTGCGTGACAGAGTACGAGGTCGTGTCGATTGAGTTTTATCGTTATTTGACTTCATGGCGACACTGAGGAACGCGCCGCCTCCCTTTGACACGCTTCTTGTTGGCGGCGACCTAATTGATGGATTAGGTCGCGCTGCATATCGAGCGGATCTCGCGATAAAGGGAGATCGGATCGTCGCGATCGGTGAGTTACGCGGTGCTCGTACTGGTGAAGAGATCGATGTCCAAGGCAAGTGCATTGCGCCGGGGTTCATTGATACGCACACGCACGACGACCAAGCATGTATGTCCGTCGAACACAGCCGTCCCAAGATCAGCCAAGGCGTCACTTCGGTTGTGGTTGGTAACTGTGGCGTGAGTCTAGCGCCTTTGGACAATCCGACATCTGTGCCGGAGCCGATAAATCTGTTAGGCGAGGCCGAGGATTTCAAGTTCGAGAGATTTAGTTCTTATTTCGATGCTGTCGATGCAGCAAGTCCAACAACCAATGTCGTTGCGCTTGTTGGTCATAGTTCGCTTCGGGTTGCTGCAATGCAGGATATCGACCAACGCGCGCAACCCGGCGAACTAGATGCTATGACCCAGATGGTTGATGAAGCGATGCAGGCGGGCGCATGCGGATTGTCTTCGGGAGTGTTCTATCCACTGGCGCGCGCTGCGGATAACGACGAAATTGTTCCGCTGTTGCTGGTCGTTGCGGAATACGGCGGGATATACGCCTCTCATATGCGTAACGAACATGATGAAGTGCTTGATGCTATGGATGAGGTGTTCGAAGCTGCACGTTTAGGTGGTACGCCTCTTCTCATTTCGCACCACAAGTGTGCGGGTGTAAGCAACTGGGGGCGGAGTAGGGAAACGCTGCAGCTCCTCGACTCAATTGGAACGACGCAGGACGTCTGCATTGACATGTATCCGTACGATGCTGCCTCCAGCGTACTCGACCCAGAACTCGTTGAGGATGGGACGCCGACACTCATCACATGGTCTACGGCGCATCCGGAGCTTGCAGGGAGTTATTTACAGGAAATCGCACGGGCTTGGCACTGCACGCAACGTGAGGCGGCGACGGCGCTCTGTCCGGCAGGTGCGTGCTATTTTTTTATGAGCGAGGAAGATGTTGAGCGCATCGTTCAACATCCCTCAGCGATGATCGGATCGGATGGATTACCTATGGACCTGCATCCTCATCCTCGACTGTGGGGTACCTTTCCGAGAGTGATACGCAAGTATGCCATCGAGAAAAGACTGTTCTCGATTGAGGAAGGGATTCGGAAGATGACGAGTTTGCCTGCGAGTCGTTTAGGACTGCATTCTCGTGGCGTACTAACGCTGGATAACTACGCAGATTTGGTGGTTTTCGATCCTGCGAAGATTGCTGATCGTGCGACTTATGAAAATCCTAGGCAGTCGGCAGCTGGTATCGACCACGTGTTCGTAAATGGAAAGCTAGGGTGGAGTGATACGACGAAACTTTCACTAGGCGCAGGCCGAGTTCTCCGTCGAGGCGACGAGTGACGATTGTGCTCGTCTTCTTATTCCGGTCTGGTTGCTTTGGATGTTGAGTTGAGATTCGGCTCGTAGCAAGGACTAGGGTTGGCGAGGTGTTTCGACGGGCGGAAGACGGCCTAACGAATACTCAGGTGAAACCGGAAAGTCGAGAGACACGGGATATCTCCCACCCTGTAGTTCTCGTTCGCGCTCGACGGTCTCATTCATTCCATCCCACTCTGACCACATGTCGCAGAGATGATCGATGGTCATTTGATAGGGGTTGTAGCTTTCGTAGTCAAATGTCGCTGCTGACGCGTCACCAAGTCGGTCGTTGTGATCACGCGTCCCATGAAGCCAGCGCGGATCGCCTTCGAACGGATTGTTCGGCCTGAAGCGACGCACTCGATAGAACGCGGCGTAACGCGTGTCACGGGAGTGGTTTGCAGTACCGGCGTGAGGTAATCCATGTAAAGCGACGAAAGCGTCGCCTTCTTCAAGAACTACCGGCGTAATCCAGGTATATGGTTTGTCTCGACTGTCACGCCAACCTTCAATATTCACTAGACCACCGTGTCTTGATCGAGGAGGTTGTTGCAGTGCAGCTGGCATCCCCATGTGTGGTGTACCTCGTGCTACAGAAAAAGGGTCTACACGCGGCCATCCTGGACCTTCGTATCCAATCGGACCGCCTCCATCGCGCTGCATGCGAAAGAACTGTTCCATGTCGTGATGAAAACCGCGTCTCACACCGGTGTGTCCGCAACCAATCTCCGTCTGATCGCTAAACGCGATTCCCACAAACGCCGTGAAATCGCCGATCGTGAGCGTTCGCTCTGGATCCATGTAGAACGGCGTACCCATAGGGTTAGGCACGGTGTGGTCTAGATGATCCATATATCGATGCATCGCCACCGGGTCGCTTGGGTCCTTGCCTAGTGCGACAATGTCATCGATACTCGCAGGGTAATACTGCGGGGGCGGAGCCATCATGCCGTCGATATGACCCATCTCTCCTTGGTCACCACCCACGAAGCCGTTATCTTTTGCGCCGGGTGTGATGTGCGCGTCGCAAGCGATGATCGGCGAGAACGGTCCAATGAGTTCGCGCAGACATTCGCCGAGTCTGCTCCCTTCGAACATGTTCACAAAACCCTGCTGACATTCAGGTGTGGTTGCGAAGTACTGAAAGCCACGTTGAAAGTCATGTGTCCCGCCGCGTTCACGCAATCCCTTCACTCGTTGGCGAGCATCTCGAGTCAGTTCTAGTGGCACCGCACGCTTAATAATCAAGAAACCGTCGTGGTACAGCTGAGCTTTTTGCTGAGAAGTAATCTCGAGTTTAGGACCTATTCGCGAAGGCAAGGGATTCAAGTTGATCCCGGCGCGTACTTCCGGGAAATGCTCATAGCCAGTAGGTGGACCATTCCGTGCCACATCCCAGCCGACATTGCCCGCGACTTTGATTTCTGACTGACAGTTTTCGCTCATTTCAGAGGCACCTTCGCGATCCATCGCTCGGGAAACATGGAATGCGCTACTTTATCCATGGCGCGACCTCAGAGGGTTTCTGAATCAATGACGAGTTTGTCGAAATGGCTGAGATGGGATTAACCCACGATGGCGCAAACCTGCGGAATTGGAGTGATATTACGCTACGGAGGTCGAAACACAAACGTGCATGGCTGGAATTTGGATGAGAGGTTATTAACCCTACTGGTGATGGTCTAAATGAAATATGAGGTGAGACGTCTCCGCAAGCTTCTGGTATCCGTGTGCGCAGCTTCTCAGTTGAAGTAGAGGTTCCCGAATAAGTTATGGTGAACGCACGTGGAATGCTGGAATACAAACTGCGAGGTATCGCGAGTAGTCACACATCCTCACTTGGGAGTAATGAGGTTTAGATCCAAGCCTAACTCTGGTTAATCAACGGGCACGTCATCGTTGACAATTTTCTGACCTACAACCCGCATCTTGAGTACGTTTGGTTCAGCTAACCAACTGGTTGAACCAAGCTCACGTACATCGATCGAGCCATCGGCGATTCTCCATCCTGTAGATTGGTCTGGTCTGTCTTCGTTATCAGATTTTGTCGCCTTGAGAATGAGAAACTCATCAGGATTCGTCACAGCGATTCGAATGAAATACTGTGTACTAGATGTCAACGTTACGCGATTTCGTGGTGTGAATTGTGTCGCTCCCTCAAGCTCAACTCCTGACGTCGTCAGTGTAGCAAGTCGATTTCCTGGTCGATTCCCAACTTTCGTCCATAGATCCACGGTAAATTTGTCGACCGAAGCGTAAAGGACAAAATCGAGATCGATACGCGTCAGCGAATATCCTGCGATATGCGTACCTGTTGTAAAAGTCTGAAGCCTTTCATCGTCCACAAGGAGGGTGGCGTTGGTGCTCTGGGACCAGTTGGAGACAAAGCTCTCGGTAGCTTGAGCTTGTATCGGAATCCCTTGAAAGATTAAGTATGAGATTGTTAAGGTGATAGCCACCGCGAGTCGATGACTGTACTTACGCAGATGGGTAGATTCGTGATGCTCAACGGGTATCGATGACGATTGCAACCTGGATCCTACAAACGACGGCAGAGTCGAAGTTTTTTTTACTGTATGTGGTAGACCAGTGATAACTGGCTTCGTCACCCAGCGATAGGTTGCAGTTCCTCTCAGTGAAGCGTAACTGGCAAACTGGGCACCGCTATTGGGCGACGCACTGAATCGATAGAGACTGTATAGACTATGAAGCATGCGGCGTTCACCCGAACTTCGACGTAAGCTCGACATCACTCGTGCCATATATAGCTCCTGTTAACACACGGGGCATTCAACTACGTCCCAACTATCGCGAGTCGAGGCGTGCGACAGGACCAACAGGAACCGACACTAAATGGGCTGCTCGCACGGTAATTATTGGCGTTACGATACTCTACGATGCCACAAGACAGGCTCTTGATATTCTGAGTCACCGAATCGACTGTGATTCAAACTCGTAAACGAAACTAAGCCGAAAGTGTGCGCGTCCGTAGCGAGCCCTAGTCTATCGAAAGAATGATACGTTATAAAATAACATATCTATGTTTGCAAGGAAACTGAGTGGAACCCTACCTGCAGCCTCCTTACAAGTCCAGTTCGTTTCCTGGATTAGATCTCTACGCGGTAGGAATATGTACGCTTTGCTTGATTCACTGCGTTGGTATGCCCTTTGTAGCGATGCTCCTTCCGGTCGCGGGCTGTTATCAGGCGACGAGCTGGTACACCGACTACTGGTCCTTTTAGGTGCGCCCGCGACGATTTGGCTGATTTACAAGGCATCCATAACTAAGAGGTATTTATCTTTCATAATAATGGCCTCAATTGGATTAGGATTGTTAGTGATCGCCGCATTCGTTGAATTGGTTTCGGAGTTCGAAGCGCCGCTTACCGTTCTCGGTGCGTCTATATTAGGATTTTCCCATCTATGGAGATGGTTACGCGCCCGTCGCTTGGATTCGCGAGCTCAGATTTCCTAAAACGTGTATGAATAGTTGCGAAAAAGCAAGCTAGTGACGATGCTCCTCAAGGACCGAGTGCTAATAGCGCTCTGCTGTAGACCTTTCGAACGGGAGGAAACAGTTGCCTGAAGCTCTTGAACTTGACGCGAAATGGCGTAAATTCGCAGAATCACGTTGCGAGAAGACTGGACTCCGATTAACCCCCGCACGATTAGGTGTGTATGCGGAGTTAGTCGTGAGTGATCGACCGCTTTCCGCGTACGAACTCATATCTCGCCAAGAGAAGAGATTAGAAAGAAAAATCGCGCCACTGACTGTTTACCGTCATCTCAATTTCCTAATTGAAGCCGGTTTGGTACACAAGTTGGAGTCTACACATGCGTACGTGCCTTGCGGGCACCCCGATCATGCGCATGAAAGTCATTACCTGTTGTGTTCTTCTTGTGGCCGTGCTGATGAGCTAGAGTCTAGAGCACTGGAGAAGATGCTGAGTGATATGGCAAATCAGCACGGCTTTCGACCGGCTAAGGCGGTAGTCGAAATGACTGGTCTCTGCTTCGACTGTGCAGCGAACGAGAAGTAGACCAGTAAACCAGAGAATGGCGATTTAACAACGGCACAATGTCGTGGGCAGGTCCAGTGGCAGAGCTAGTTCTAGAACGCTGGAGGACCGAGAGCGCTCGACTCTCCGTCCGGTTCAAGCGATTCATCTACTTTCGCGCTCTACGAATCCCAACCATTTAGCGATTTACCTACGGTGTCTTATTCTTTGGTGATAACTGTACGCACCAGCGCGACCAGCAACAAAACCGCTCCGACTACGAGATAGAAGGAACCGATCCAGTGTTTTAAATACGTGAAGGTCGATGCCCAACTGACCTGCGTTTCACCGATTTCTGGATACGCGAGTAGCATGGAAGCTATTTGGATATTTTCCAACAGATCCCAGATTCCACCGACTATCGGTACGTACGCGAGCCACCACGTGCCTTCTGAAGCTCTGAATCGATAGATCAAGCCTGCGAAGAACGTCGCGTACACGAAAGGAAACACGGTATCTAGTACGGTACTAGTCAAAAGGTAGATCGTTCTACCGTCCGCGCCATATTCCTCCATCGAATCCATCACTTCCTGGTAGGTATAAGACGACTTCATATCCAAAAGCTCGCCGCCGACAGGCAGATTCGGAAATACGAGAAACAAAACTAAGACGACAACAAGCGCAGTGGCGATTAGCGTGCCAGTCTTGTTCGCAAATTCGAGATAGCGTCTCAATCCAGGTCTTCTCCCGTAGTCACCGCGTTTTGCAATGTTGCGCAGTTCTGATCTAGGTATTGCGCAATCGGAGGTAAGTTACTAACCCGCATGCCGACAGGACGATAGCGCTCGCTCAACGCGTGTACGCTATGGACTTCATAGCGTTCTGGACGCCTAGCATAGTCGGAACATAGACGCAAGATACGACGTTCAATTGCAGGGACTAATACGGCACGATATTGGCTGGGATTAAGCATCTCGTCCCAGTAGTCATTCACGTGGTCGGTCCACGTGAAGTCACGCTGCCGAACCGGGGTACCCGAGTTACACTGGAAGATCGCCTTTTGACCGCTGACTACATTGTCATTGAAGAGGCTCTGATAGAACCGAAACCCCTCATAGTTTGCCACTAGATCCGCGTTCGAATAGATCCCCGACAACAGCTGTCCCCAGATCAACCCTTCCCACCTAGCCGTAAGCGTAGCGGCCTTCTCCACTGTTCCAAGACGTTGAAAACGCGTGTAGAACTTACGTCCTTGCGAAAAGAAGTGCCCAAGTTTGTCAGTACTAATGTAGGTACCACCCACGTTAATCGTTCGCGAAAAGTTGCCTAGACGTGCGGCGCTTGAGCGGAGAAGTGGGGCATCCGCGAACACAGACTCTGATCGGTTGGTTGGCAATTTATCAACGTCACTCGCAAACATCGCCCAGCGTTCAATCTTGTCGACCCAGTGACGCCCTCCCAGTTTGCGATACACCGCGAAGATGAACGCACGTTCTTCACAATCCTGGGACCAGTTGGCGGCGATGTGGTCAAGAGCTTGATTTACTTTTTGATCCAACACCGGCAAACTGTCATCAATGTCGATGTCGCGGCTGGTGTAAGGATCTGTCTCGCCAGCGCTAATTGGTATTTGACTTAGGAACAGTCCGAGTAAAAGTGCCAGTGCGTTCGTGTAATAAATCGAAACGACGACAAAAGCGCACCACGGTCGTTCCAGCTGGCGCGGTGGTAGATTCACAGCATCGCAGTATGGGTAACAGTACCCAACGAGTCAGGAATTTAGACACCTACCGACCGGCAGAATCAGGACGAATCGATGTGTTCTTTGAGGTCTTGAAGTGGCTCGATACATTCGAGGTAAACGGATGCACCGCGACGCTCGGAATACGCAGCGTTTTTGGTTACGAAGCTCGGATCGGTCGCGTGACGAGGGTCATGGACATTGACGTCTACCTTAGGTGGGGTCGAAAATCGCTATTGAATTTAAATGTGAAGTTTCGCGTTTCCGAAGTATCGGCGCCGATCGACGATCTGACGAAATTCATGTGTCTTTTTCTGAGTTTGCACTGTACGCTCGTATCAAGTTATCTTGACAAGCCTCGTCACCAACATAATTCAAAGTCAAAGGGTATTGCGTTAGTCGCTAGGTATATCGCGGATGGCGAAGAATCAATCGAATGGTCTAGGAATGACTCCAGAGGCAATGCGGCAATTAGCGGCGAAGGTAACAGATGTCTTAGTCGACCGTATCGACGGTCTAGACGGTGCGAATGCATGGGACGGCGAATTCCGCGAGGTGCTGGAGACACAGTTAGGCGGTCCGCCGCCTGAAGACGGCCGACCCGCGGACGATGTCGTGGATCAGGTGGTACGGGAAGTACTTCCGAACGCGGCACGGCTGGATCATCCTCGTTTCTTTGGTTTCGTTCCTTCGTCTCCGACTTGGCCGGGCATACTCGCCGACTACTTGGCTTCCGGATTCAACATAAATTCTTGCACCTGGCTGGTGTCGAGTGGAACCAGTCAATTAGAGCTAGTCGTGGTTGATTGGTTACGCGATTGGATCGGATATCGGGACGGTGCTGGCGGGCTTCTCACGAGTGGCGGTTCCGCAGCCAGCGTTGAAGCGTTGGTATCTGCACGCGAGGCTGCTAACCATCCGGATCAACCCGTCGTGTATATGAGTGATCAAAGTCACAGCGCATTGAAACGAGCCGCGTATATCGCCGGAGTGCGCCGTGAGCATATCCGCTTAGTGCAATCAGACCGTTTTTTCCGGATCGATATGGAAGCGCTGCGCAGCCAAGTTTCAGAGGACCGCGCGAAAGGTCTGTATCCGTTAGCTGTGTGTGCCAATGCAGGTAGCTCGAGTACTGGTTCGATCGACCCGTTAAAGGAGATCGGCGAATTCTGTGCCGAAGAAGGTATGTGGTTTCACGTTGATGCCGCATACGGTGGATTCGCGCTGGTGACGCCAGAGGGTAAGGAACGCATGGACGGTATTGCAAGTGCCGATTCCGTGGGTTTGGACGCGCACAAGTGGTTTTTTCAACCTTATGAGGTCGGAGCTCTCATGGTGAAAAACGCCGCACATCTCGAGAACGCATTTGCCATCGGGCACGATGTGTTGCAGGACACGGTGTGGGGTTCGAATCATCCAAATTTTGCGGATCGAGGATTACAGCTCAGTCGCGCGGCGCGGGCGCTCAAGGTCTGGATGTCTGTGCAGACATTCGGAATGACCAGTTTTCGTGAAGCAGTACAGAATGGCTTAGACCTGGCACGTCAAGCTGAGGAATACGTCAAATCGAATCCTTTGCTGGAATTGATGACACCGGTAGCGTTAGGTATCGTGTGCTTTCGTGTCAATCCTGGGGAAGGTGGCTACGACGAGTCAACCTTGGAGAAAATCAACAGTGAGGTCCTGACCCGTGTGTTCTGGGACGAACTGGCGTTCTTTTCGTCCACCTCACTAAAAGGTGTATTCAGTTTACGTTTATGCATCATCAACCATACGTCGACATGGGACGATGTACGAAGAACGCTCGATCGCGTGGTCGAACTCGGGCAGGAAGCATTGACTGAGTCTTAGTTGTTCGCTCGGCGTACAAACGGAAGCCGGGTTCGCCTGAAACTGCACTTCGGCAATATAACTCCGCAAAACGCGGATGAGGAACGCATCTGGCGTGTATGAACGCGAGAGTGTGGTGTGAGGGTGTTTGTTACCTCGTAGTGTTCAGTTGAGACCGGCTTTGACTATTCTTGAAAGGGGAAGGGAACGCCAAAACCAAAAAAACACGACTAACACCATGTCCTCGTGGACTATGGCATCTGGTGGCTGAGAGGCGTTTTCAAAGGTGTTCTTGACGACCCGTCAAAGTGACTAGGCGATATAGCCTTTTGTGAAGTATGTCGGGTGAGTCTCTTTGATAATTCCATCCTTCCGTGCCATCGAGTCATAGCAAATGAACTACGTTACTAATGAGGAACTCGATGCGGGTGTCGCACATATTGAGGCGTCGCCAAGAGATGACGGTCGCTTGGAATTGCTCGTCCGTCGACCGAATGTCGATGCGCGCGAGCTATTGGACGCCGCAAGGCTCGACATTGAAACTGGTTTGGTCGGCGATAGATGGAACGAAGGTAGGAGCGGAACCGACACGCTGGACTACATAGACATGCAACTTACTGTGATGAATTCCAGAGCAGTCGCATTGGTGGCACAAAGTCGGGATCGTTGGGCGTTGGCGGGGGACCAGTTGTACGTTGATCTCGATCTCAGCGATGAGAACCTTCCGCCTGGTTCCCGATTGAAAATCGGCGAGGCGGTGATAGAGATAACCGCTCTGCCGCATACGGGATGTGGCAAGTTTTCGGAGCGATTCGGTAGGGACGCGACCCGTTTCTTCAACTCAATCAAAGGTCGACAACTCAACTTGCGAGGCGTGAATGCGAAAGTGGTGCTTGGCGGTACCGTTCGGGTTGGGGACATTGCCACTAAGGTTCAGCCTTAGTCATCTGAGCGGGTGTTAGACCCTCGGATGTTCGATTGATCTCAGGTCTCGCTAGCGTACGACCGCGCACGTAATCTCCACAAGATATCGGTGTTGAGCACCGTATGGTGATTCCAATCATGTATCTGAACAGCGAGACCGTCGCAATCGGTGTCCGTTCCGGTTGAAACCCGCTCAGCCCCTCCTAGCAGATGATTGCCTAGGCAAAGGCCGCCCCATTGTCTAGAACCGGCAAACAGCGGACGCCACCCCCGTACCCTCGCTGACGTCCGCGCGTCAGTCGGGGTCGGTGCAAGTGGCCGCACAAGAGGCCCCTCTCCCGGATTGTTGCTCGTCACTTCATCGTCGGACAGACCGAGCTGGAACCCCGGACGCTTCCGTCCGCTCACGTGGTGTGACGCACGCGGAATGCGGTAGGCATGGACGCCGGATTGTACGGTCGTCTCATTTAATCTATACATATGTAGCATATAAACTATGCACCTTTGCAACTATCACACGCCTGTATGTCTCGCAAACGACGGTCATCAACGGCAATGCGGAGGGCTACATAGATGCGTATCGGAAGTCGTTCCTTACGGATTCCGGACCCTCGGCTTCCGACTGTCTCGCGTTCGGGACGTCTGTCCGGTAAACGGATGGCAAGCCCCGCACGATGGCGGATCGTCGCCTGTAGGCTAGGGGCGATCGCGGTGCTGGCCGCGACAGGGGCCACGGGGGCGCAGACCCGGACAACAACGCAGACCGAAAGCACCGAGACGGTGCGTAAACCGAACATCGTCATGATCGTCGCCGACGATCTGGGCTGGGGCCAGCCCGGTTTCAATGGCGGCATGGATGTATCGACTCCCAACATCGACCGCATCGCCAACGAAGGCGTCAAGCTCACCCAGTTCTACGTCCAGCCGCAGTGCGCCCCGACCCGGGCGAGCCTGCTCACGGGTCGCTTTGACTGGAAGAACGGTGTGCTCACAATTCCGCATCCGGAGACGACCGCGGGGCTGCGCCTGGATGAGCGCACGATCGCCGAAGCTCTGGGCGACGTGGGCTACGCGACCTGGATCGTCGGCAAGTGGCACCTCGGGCATTGGCTCACTGAACACCTGCCCCTGCAGCGCGGATTCGATCATCACTATGGGATGTACACGGGGCAGATCAGGTCCTTCACACACGCACGGGGCGCGTTTGGCCGCCAAGTTCTGGATTGGCACCGCAACGAACGACCCGTGGTCGAGTCTGGCTATTCGAGTTTTCTGCTGGCGGACGAAGCGGCGCAACTGATCGGCCGCCACGACGGCACGAGCCCGTTCTTCCTCTACCTGCCGTTCAACGCGGTGCATACTCCCCACGAGGCGCCACAGGAGTATCTGGACCTCTTCAGCGGCCAAACTAAGTACAAGCAGCGGGCAATGCTCAAGGCGATGGACGACGCGATCGGCAGGGTGCTCACCGCGCTCGAGAGCAAGGGCGTATTGGACGACACGCTGGTCATGTTCCTCAGCGACAACGGGGATGCACCAGAGGCACGTACCACGGGCCAGAACCCGTATCGGGGCCAGAAGGCCACGTACTTCGAGGGCGGCATCCGGGTGCCCGCCGTTGCTCGCTGGCCCGGCGAGATCCCGGCGGGTAGCGAGACCGATGCGCTTCTGCATGCGGTAGATGTGTTCCCGACGTTCGCTGGCTTGGCCGGGGCGTCCACCACCGGCGGCTTGCCGCTCGATGGGCTCGATGCCTGGGCCGCCATTGCCGATGGCGCGGAGAGCCCGCGAACCGAGGTGGTGCATTCGCCTTTCGTGCTGCGTCAGGGTGACTGGAAGCTGATCGAGAGAATCGCACATACCAGCCGGTGGGTGTCCGGAGAATTACGGTTGTTCAACATCGCCGAGGATCCGTACGAGACCACGAATCTCGCGGAGACTGAAACAGCCAGGGTCGACGCGATGGCGGCCCTCCTCGACGAGTACGCGCAGTCCTCCCGCGCGAACGATGGGGGTTCCCAGATAACCGACTCGCCGGTGGTCGTGTTCGGGGAGGAGGAGAACGAAGCATTCGCTACTGCCGTTCAGGCGGCGATGACGGCACGCGGGTCGGGCAACACCGGGCCGACCGCAGTCCTGCTC
>LXNI01001044.1_pt1 | contig 26892 bp, 22 predicted proteins | sample 809091 | NCBI WGS metagenome assembly LXNI01 (sample SAMN04870527, study PRJNA318959) | sponge metagenome | biome: 01000161; feature: marine sponge reef; material: water | host: Sarcotragus foetidus | place: Greece: Milos, Mediterranean Sea | collected 2013-05-29 | depth 5-7 m | reverse complement strand
ATCGTCCGCCGGGTCGAGGAGGCGATTGTCGGCCTGTCCGGCGTCAGCCGGGTCGTCAGCACGGCGAAGGAAGGCATCGGCCTGGTCGATGTGGAGCTGGAAACTTTCGCCGACGACGAGGCGGTGCTGAACGATGTCGCAGCCGCCATCGACGGCATCGAGAATTTCCCGCCCCCAATGCGGAACGGCCCGAAATATCGCTCTTCAGGTGGCGGAACGATGTCGTGAAGATTGCGGTGTCTTCCGGTTCGGCGACGGAAAACGGCCTGCGCCTCGTGGCGGAACATCTGCACGATTCGCTGCTGGCCCTGCCGGCGGTCTCTCACATACGGCTCGAAGGGGCGCGGGACCGGGAGATCACGATAGAACTGGGCGAGGAGGAACTGCGGCGCAACCGCCTCAAGATCGGCGACATCAGCCAGGCGATCCGGTGCGCCTCGCTCAATCTGACCTTCGGCGAACTGCGGACCGACGCGGGCGGCGTTGTGCTGCAGGTTGCGGCGAAGCGCAAATACAGTGCGGAATTCAAGGACATACCGCTCATCACGCGGCTCGACGGCACGGTAGTCACACTCGGCGATGTCGCCCGGATTCGCGATGGATTCGCCGATGAAGCCGTGCTGACCGAACTGTACGGAACGCCGGCGGTCTTTCTGCGGATCAGCGCGACCGGACGGCAATCGACCAGGGAGACAAGGAACGCCGTTGTCGAATTCCTTGGCGGCTACAGGGCGCCGGATCATGTTGCGGTCGAAGTCTGGGACGACAAGGTCGATCTGACGGTCGAGCGGCTGACGCGGATACTCGGCAATGCCGTCATCGGCGCGGTCCTGGTGTTCATCTGCCTGGTGGCGGTCTTCGACCTGCGGGTGGCATTCTGGACGTCCTTCGGCATTCCTCTCGCCTTTGTCGGGTCGTTGATCTTCTTTGCGCCGGCGGACATGACGCTGAACATGGGCACATTGTTCGCGTTCTTCCTGATGGTTGGCATCGTGGTGGACGACGCCGTTGTCGTCGGAGAGAGCATCGCCACGGAGAGGGGTCGCGGCGGGACGTCGCTTGCCGCGGCAATTTCCGGCGCAAGGGCTGTGGTCGGGCCGCTGGTTGTCGGCACCGTAACGACGATGATCGCACTCATCCCCCTCCTGTTCATTACCGAAGGCGCATGGCAGATCATTCGGGTCATCCCCTTTGTGGCGCTGTTCGTGCTGGCGGTCTCGCTGGTGGAGGCGTTTTTCATCCTGCCGGCGCATCTCTCGCATGACCGGCCCTGGAGCGCTTCGCCGCTGAGCGTCTGGCAGGGGGCGGTAAGTCGCTGGCTCGACGGCGTCCGCGACAGCGTAGTGACGGCCACGGTCTCCTGGTCGGTGCGCCATGTCTGGGCGGCGATCGGGATCGGCGTCGTCATTGTGGCCTCTGCGGTGCTGCTTCTGCGCCAGGATACGGTCCGGGTGCTGTTCGCCGAGTCGAGAGCGAGCGTTTCGAACATGGTGCAGGTGGAGTTGCGCCTGCCGGCAGGCTCGCCCTTCGAGGCGACGCTCGCCGCCGCCGAACGCTTCAGGGATGCGGCAGACGGCGTGAACGACGATCTGGAAGGAACATCGATCAGGGCGGTCGGCATCGTCATCGGCAAGATCCTGTCCACCCGGCCCGGAGACGCCGAACTCACAGGCGATCACCTCGCGACGGTGCAGGCCCGACTCCATCGCCGGCCCGTCCGCACGGCCCAGCCGAGCGAGGTGGAGCACGCCTGGCGGGCCCGCGTCGGCGATGTTTCGGGCCTGGAGCATGTGGAATATGTGACGAGCCGGAGCAAGACCCGGCCGAATCTCGCCTATTCGATCCGCCATGACGATCCGCAGATGTTGCGGGATGCGGCGCAGAAGCTGCGCGCGACGCTCGCCGCGATACCCGGCGTTTACGGGGTTTACGACAACCTCTCGCCCGGCAAGCGGCAACTTGAGATCGAGCTGACCCCGGCCGGCAAGGCGGCGGGCCTCTCCCCGGCTTCACGGCGCCGAGGCGCAGCGGATCCAGCGGGGCCGCGAGGAAATCGAAGTCGTGATCAGATATCCCGCGGAGCGCCGGCGGAGCCTGAAGGAGCTGGCGGGGATGCGCATAGACCGCCCCGGCGGCGGCGATGCGCCGCTCTCCCTGGTGGCGACGCTCACGGAAAAGCAGGAACTGGCCAAGCGGACGCGGTTTGACACCCGGCGGGTCCGGGCCTAGTATTGCCGTCATTCCCTTTTGGCAACGGAGGCGCATGCGATGGCCAAGCCGGCAACCGTCATGGTGAAGCTCGTCAGCACGGCCGACACGGGCTATTTCTACGTCACCAAGAAGAACCCGCGGACCAAGACCGACAAGCTCGAAATCCGCAAGTTCGACCCCATCGCGCGCAAGCATGTCGTCTTCAAGGAACAGAAGATGAAATAGCGCCCGCGGCCGCTCCGCCTGCCGCGGGCGCGGGCCGGCTATCGGACGGGGTTTCATGGATGCCGGCGAGGTCGCGGCCGTCTGCCGGAATTGCGGCCGCCCTGCGGCGGCGCCCGTGGCGCCTCGTTGCCTGTCCTGCCATTCGCCCCGCTTCGCCGCTCATCCGGAGATCGCGCGCCTTGGCATCGCGCATCTCGACTGCGATGCGTTCTACGCCGCCATCGAAAAACGGGACGACCCGGGCCTTGCCGACCGCCCGGTGGTGATCGGCGGCGGGCGGCGCGGCGTCGTCGCCGCAGCCTGCTATGTGGCGCGGCGCTTCGGCGTGCGCTCGGCGATGGCCATGTACAAGGCGCTCGAAGCCTGCCCGCATGCGGTCGTGCTCAGGCCCGACATGGCGAAATACCGCCAGGTGGGGCGCGAGATGCGCAGCCTGATGCGCGCGGCGACGCCGCTGGTTGAGCCGGTCTCCATCGACGAGGCCTTTCTGGACCTGAGCGCGCATGCTCTGCCGGCCGCTGCCGTCATCCGCCTGGTCCGGCGGATCGAGGACGAGATCGGCATTACGGTCTCGGTCGGGCTCGCCGCCAACAAGTTTCTCGCCAAGATCGCTTCGGACCTGGACAAGCCGCGCGGCTTCGCAGCGATCGGTCGCGAGGAGGCGCCGGGGTTCCTGGCCGGGAAGCCGGTCGGGATCATTCCGGGCGTCGGCGCCGCCATGGCCCGCCGGCTCCGGGCCGAGGGCGTGCTCACGGTCGGCGATCTTCGCCGCTGGACAGAGACCGAGATGACGGCCCGGTTCGGCGTGTTCGGGCGCCGCCTCTACAGCTTTGCGCGCGGCCTGGACAACCGACGCGTTCAGCCCACGGGCGAGACACGCAGCATTTCCGCCGAAACCACCTTCGAAAACGACCGCAGCAGCTATGACGACCTTGCCCGCGCCCTGCCGTCGCTGGCCTGGACTGTCTCGGCCCGCCTCGATGCGGCCGACCTCGCCGCCGGGTCCGTCGTGCTGAAGCTCAAGACGGCGGACTTCCGCACGCAGACGCGCAGTCACGCGCTTGCCTTCGCCACGCAGCGCGCGGACCGCCTGCTGGAAGAGGCGCAACAACTTCTGGGGCCGGAAGCGGACGGCCGGGCTTTCCGGCTGATCGGCCTCGCCGCCGCCGATCTGGCACCGGCGGACACGGCCGACCCGCCGGAGCTCTTCGCCGGCGCGTGCTGAACGCATCGCGGCCTTCGGGGCCGGGTCAGGCGGCCCGCCGGCGGCGGCGAAGCTGGGACAGGCCGACGAGACCGAGCAGCGCCACACCCAGGGGATAGACCAGTTGCTTGGGCGGCAGGTCCGTCTGCTCGATATCGACGCCGGTGACATAGTCGCCCCATTCCAGCCCGGCGCGCTCCGCCATGCCGTTGAAGGCCAGATCGGCCACGGCATGGCGCCCGTCATCCTCGCGCTCGATCCGGAGCCCGAAGGTTTCCGCCGGGCTGTCGGCGGGGCCTTCCGGGGTCTTCAGGGCGAACAGCTTGTAGCGCTCCCCGTAGTCGGTCTCGCGGGTGACATGCAGCCGGACATGGCGTTCGGGCGCGGGCGCAAACTCACCGGAAATGAAGGCGTTGAAGTCCACGGGCTCGAAGGGAGGCGCGATTTGGTCCATGAAGAAATCCGGCCGGAACAGCATGAAGCACGCCACCGCCAGCAGCATGCCTTCGTACCACCGGACCCTGACCAGCATCCATCCCTGGGTGAGCGAGCTGAACGCCAGAATGGCCAATAGCGACATGACGACCACCAGGGCGCCGTGCCAGATGCTCTCAATGCCGATCAGCAGCAGCTCGGTGTTGAACAGGAACACCAGCGGCAGGACGGCGGTGCGGATGTCGTAGAGGAAGGATTGAACGCCGGTCTTCAACGGATCCGCCCTGGAGATGGCGGAGGCGGCGAAGGCTGCGAGGCACACGGGCGGCGTCGAATCCGCCAGAAGCCCGTAATAGAAGACATAGAGGTGGACGGCAATCAGCGGCAGGACGAGCCCGGAGGCGCTGCCGAGCTCCACCAGCACGCCGCCGAGCAGGGAGGCGACGACGAGGTAGTTCGCGGTCGTCGGCAGCCCCATGCCGAGCACGATGCAAAGCACGGCCGTCAATCCCAGCAGAATATAGACATTGCTGCCGGCGATCGCCTCGACCACGCCGACCATGGCGTTGTTGAGGCCGGTCGAGGACACCGCGCCCACAATGACGCCCGCCGCGGCCACGGCCACAGCAATGCCGATCATGTTCCGGGCGCCGGCGACCATGCCGGCATAGATCTCGGCCAGGCCTTGCGCCACGGCGTCGATTGTGGCGGTGCCGTTTCCGCGCATGGCGCCGATGACGCGCCGGGCGAGGATGATGCCCATGAGCGAGAGGATGGAATAGAACACTGCGCTGTGCGCGCTCCAGCGTTCCACCATCAACAGATAGACCAGGATGACGATGGGGATGAGGTAGTGCAGGCCGCTCAGGAACGTAGGCCATAGGGGCGGAATCTCGACCGCGGGCAGCCCGGAAAGCCCCAGCTTCTGCGCCTCCAGATGGGAGATGTAGAACAGCGCAATATAGCTGAGCGCCGCCGGGATCGCCGCCGCGATCACGACATCGACATAGGAGATGCCGATGAACTCGGCGATGATGAACGCCGCCGCGCCCATGATCGGCGGCATGATCTGGCCGTTCGTGGATGCTGCGACCTCGATGGCGCCGGCCTTGACTGCCGGCATGCCGATCCGGCGCATGACGGGAATGGTAAACGTGCCGGTGGTGACGACATTGGCGATCGACGAGCCGGAGATCATGCCCGTCATGCCGGAGGCAAGGATCGCCCCCTTGGCCGGGCCGCCGCTATATCGGCCCACCATGGCGAAGGAGAGCGCGAGGAAATACTGCCCGGCGCCGGCCTTGTCGAGCAGCGCGCCGAACAGCACGAACAGGAACACGAAACTGACCGAGACACTGATCGGGATGCCGAAGACGGCTTCTCCGGTCAGCCACTGATAGCCGATCAACCGGTTAAGGCTGAGTCCCTTGTGCGAGACGATGTCCGGCATCAACTGGCCGAAGATCGAATAGACCAGGAAGACGGCGCAGACGATGACTAGCGGCGCACCAACCGCCCGGCGCGCGGCCTCGAGCAGCAGCACGAGTCCCAAGCCGCCCAGGATCGCCTCGACCGGAATGCCGTTCCAGACATGGAGCACGCCTTGCCGGGCGACAAGGCCGTCCCATCCGAAGAACAGGTAGAGAGCGGCAAGGCAACCGAGCAGGGCGCAGGCGATATCGTGGAGGGGCAGGCCCCGCCCGGCCCGGCTGCGCGACACCGGATAGATCAGGAAGCACAGCAACAGGGCGAAGGCCAGATGAATGCCGCGGGCGGGAACATCGCCGATGATGGCGAAGTTGAACATGAAGGGGAAAGGAGAGGCGATCCAGAGCTGGTAGATCGACCACGCGAAACAGAGTGCGCTGACCGCTATGGCAAGCCGCGGCCCTTGCCGGCGGCCCTGGAACTCCACCGCCTCCAGGGTCTTGTCGATATCGGCAGGCGGCTGCGCCACGTTCGGACCGCCGTTTCCCGCTGCCGCAAGGCTGTAATGCGTTCGGTCGCCGCCCTGCGGGGCGATAGATGGTCAAGAAGAAGCGGCCGGCGCCCACTCGAAGCGCCGGCCGCCAGGGGCCGAGGCTATTTCAGGCCCTTTTCCTTGTAGTACTTCTCGGCGCCGGGATGCAGCGGCGCGGAGAGCCCGTCCACCATCATCTTCGCCGGATCGAGATTGGCGAAGGCGGGATGCAGGGTCCGGAAGTCGTCCAGGTTCTCCATCACCGCGCGCGTGACCTCATAGACCACCTGCTCGGGCACGTTCTCATGCGTGACGAAGGTCGCCATGACGCCGAAGGTCGTCACGTCTTCGGCCGTCGTCTTGTAGATGCCCGCCGGGATCGTCGCGAACGCGTAATAGGGATTGTCCGCGACCAGCTTCTTCTCGACATCGCTGTTGAGATTGACGATGTAGGCGCCGCATCCGTCGGTCGCCACGGACACACCTGCATTCGGCACGCCGACCGTGTAGCCATAAGCGTCGATCTTGCCGTCGCAGAGCGCCTGGGACTGCTCGGACGAGGTGAGCTCCGTCGCGACGGCGAAGTCGTCCGCGCTCATGCCGTGGCCTTCCATCAGCACCTCGGTCGTGCCGCGCTGGCCCGAACCGGGATTGCCGATGTTCACCCGCTTGCCCTTGGCGCCGGTGAAGGAGTCGATGCCGGCGCCGTCTGCGGCGATCAGGTGGAAGGGCTCGGGATGGGCTGAGAAGACGGCGCGCAGGCCGGGGCAATTCGTGACCTTCTCCGAACTGCCGTTGACGGCATGGAACTGCCAGTCCGACTGGGCGACGCCGAATTCGAGCTCGCCCGCGCAGATCTGGCCGATATTGTAGGTCGAACCGCCGGTGGACGGGGCTGCGCATCGGATGCCGTGCTTGCGGCCCTTCTTGCGGCCTTCGGCGGCTTCCTTGTGGACCATGCGGCACACGGAGTTGCCAACCACGAAATAGACGCCCGTCGGGCCGCCCGTGCCGATGGAGATGAACGTCTTGTCCTGGGCCGCCGCACCGCCTGCGAAAAGGCTGGCGCCGACTAGGGCGGCCGCGGCCAGTGCGGTTGTGGGGATGAATTTTCTCATGGCATCTGCTCCTCTGCAGTGTCGCCAGCACAACGTGAACGTCGAATGCGACAGATTTCAGTCGGTTTCGCCCCGCCTTCGCCGCGGCGTTTCGGAAAAGGAGCGGACCTCATGCCACCGGCTCGCGCCGCGGCGATTGGCGGTATCATACCCCAGCGTGATGGCATGACAAACGATCGGCCGTCCAACCGGCATCGAGCAGTCTTGCCGTCTGCGCCTTATCGGTGCGTCGCTGTTGGGAGCGGTTTCTGTGGGGGCGCCGGTTGCGCGTCAGGTTTTCGACCTTCCTGAGCCGCGCCCTGTGGAAGTGGTAGAGCACCGGGGTCATGGGTGTCGCTGCGCTTGTTGCGGGGTTGTGACACGGGCGCCGTTTCCGAAGGGGGTCTCGGCTCCGGTGCAGTATGGTCCGCGTCTTTCCGGGGTTGCGGTCTGGCTTCGCCATGCGCAGTTCCTTCCGGAGCGTCGCCTGTGTGAGGTTCTGGAGGTTTTGTTCGGGGCGCGCGTGTCGCCTGCGACGCTGGGGTCGATGAGCCGTCGTGTTGCGTGTCGCCTGCGGGCGGCCGCCGGGCATGTGGAGGCGCTTGCGGCGGCTTGGGCGCGTGTGAAGCATCTGGACGAGACCGGGCTTCGGATCGGCGGTCGCACGCGCTGGCTTCATGTGATGTGCACGCCCCTGCTTGCGGCCTACCGGGTGAGCGAACGGCGCGGGGCGGTGCCCGAGGGTGTGAGCGGGGTCGCGGTGCACGACCACTGGCAATGCTACTGGCCGATGGCGGGCGTGGAGCATGCGCTTTGCAATGCGCACCACCTTCGGGAGTTGCAGGCGCTTGTGGAGTTCGACAAGGAGGACTGGGCGCGGCGCCTGCAGCGCCATCTGCTTCGGGCCCGGCGTGTGGCGCGGCTGGCGCGGGAGCGGGGTATCGCCGTTCCGGGGCGGCTGCTGGCGCGGCTTGTGCGCGGCTACGACCGGCTGCTTGTCAAGGCGCTGGCGTTCCATGAAGACCGGCCGCCGCTCCGCTCGCCCGGTCGGCGCGGGGCGCCGAGGCGGCGCAAGGGTCACAATCTCGCCTTGCGCCTGCATGAGCGCGCGCACGAGACCCTGCGCTTCCTCACCGACCCGGGGGTGCCCTTCACCAACAACGAGGCCGAGCGCGACCTGCGCATGATGAAACTGCGCCAGAAAATCTCCGGCGGCTTCCGGTCCCGACGCGACGCCGATGACTTCGCAACGCTGCGCACCGTCATCGCCACAGCTCAAAAGCAGGGCCGCGATGTCCTCAAAAGCCTGCGCGGCTCGCCCGACAGCTTCATCGACGAAATCCGATACGCCTGAAACAAACACAGCGGCCAACATCGCTACCGCCGACATCCTGGGTAGTTACAATGCGTGTTGGCATTTCCGCATATAAAGCGGAAAATCACGTATGCTTCATGATCAGCGATCCGCCCTGTCAGGCTATGTGAGCGGGCTGCTTTCCACCGGCCAGACGGTCTTCACCACCGAAGAAGCCGAGCAGGCGCTCAGCGTCGGGCACGGCGCGTTCCTGGATGCTGCGGAACGGTTACAGCGTCGCAAGGCATTGCTCAACCCGCGGCAAGGCTTCTATGTCGTCATCCCGCCGCAATACGCGTCCTGGGGGGCGCCGCCGCCGGCCTGGTACATCGACGCACTCATGCGCCGCGAGGGTCAAGCTTATTACGTCGGGCTTCTCAAGGCGGCGGAGTTGCACGGCGCGACGCATCAAGCGGTCATGGAGTTTCAGGTCATCACGGCGAAGCGCCTGCCGAGGATCCGCGCCGGCCGCAGCCTGATCGTCTTCTACTTCCGCAAGGACATGAAGGTGGTCACGGCAGGGATCGAGGACCGCAAGACCGATACCGGCACGATGAAGATGTCGTCGGCCGCGCTGACGGCTCTCGACCTGCTGCGTTATCCGCAGGCGTCGGGCGGCATCGACAATGTCGTCACCGTCCTCTCGGACCTCAGGCAAGAGATTGATCCGGAGCAGCTCGCCGCGTTGTCGGCGGTCGTGGAGCGGCCGGTCGTGCAGCGTCTCGGGTATCTTCTGGACCATTTCCACGATGACGTGCTGACGGAGCCGATGCTGGAGGCCCTGCGGGCAAGAGGGTCGCTGCCCTGGACCGAGCTCGACCGGAAGGGAGCACAGGACCCGGATTTCGCGCCTGAGCCGCGCCAGCGCGATCTGAGATGGCGCGTCATCGTACGCCGTGTGCCGCGGGTTGACGCTTGATCCCAGCGAAGAACATCGTAGCCTGGGGCGCCGTCGTTCCCTAGTCCGATCAGCGACAAGTCGAGCAGGACCTCATCATCGGCCGCGCTCTGGTTGAGATCTTCTCCGACGACATGTTGCGCGATGCAGTGCGGGTTCGAGGCGGGACAGCGCTCAACAAGCTGCACTTCCCAAAGCCGATGCGTTATTCCGAGGATATCGACCTGGTCCGGACTTCCGGCGGGCCGATCGGTCCCATTCTCGATCGACTGCGTGTCGTTTTGGAACCGTGGCTGGGGCGAGCGCGGTTCGATCAGAGTCCTGTTGCGCCGAAGTTGCGCTTCCGGGTCGATGCCGAAGACGGCGGTGGCATGCCGATCCGGCTGAAGGTCGAGATCAACACCCGCGAGACCCGGGCTTTCGACAGCTTGGCATCGTTGTCGTTGAGAATCAACAATCCCTGGTTCTCGGACAAGCGGCCATTTCGACGTTTTCGCGCGAGGAAATGCTGGCGACCAAGCTGCGTGCCTTGCTGCAGCGCGATCAGGGGCGCGATCTCTACGACCTCGCGCACGCGCTGGATGTCTTCGAGAACCTCGATATCGCCCGCACGGTCGAGATGTTCGGGCAGTATCTCGCCCTTTCCGGCCAGACGATTTCCCGGGCGCAGGCTCAGGAGCGGGTGTTCGCCAAGCTGGCCAACTCGCGCTTCCTTCTCGACCTGCGCCCTCTGCTGCCGGCTGCTCAGGCGGAAGCTCTGACGGAAGAGACAACAGCGGATTGCTTTCGCCGCGTGTTCACGATGCTCATCGATCGGATGCCCGGCGAGTCCTGGGGGAGGACACAGGCCATGAAGGAACGCTTTGGGATCTCATGGTGACACAGGCTCTACCATCCATGTATCTCCGTTCGGATTGGTCATGACACGTCGACTGCATTCGGGGCTCTACGAAGATCTCCTGACCCCCGCTCTGGAGGCAGAAATCAATGCCCGAACGGCGGAGGGCTGGTGGGTTGAAGTCACCACGGCCGACTCAACCGTCCGTCCCGAACTCCTAGCCCGTCATGTTTATCACCGATGATCAAGATCGCTACCATCAGACTCTGGATGCGCGCTTATGAGTCCACGACCTAACCCGTCGCGACAGCTTCAATCGTTGCATATGAAGCAATATCCGCCACGGGCTTACGATTTGCCGATGAGAAAACTTCGCCAAAACAAACGAGTACCGGGCCGGACATTGCGGAATTGTCCTCACGCAACAAGTCAGCCAAGTTCATCCGCCGTATTGTCTCCTCCGGTCGCGTTACAGCGGACACTAAGGTGACGGGTGTTTCCGGCGGCATACCATGCAGTGATAGCTGTTCGGCGAGTCTCTTCCCCGTACGGCCGGCCATATAGAATATGTTCGTTGTCTTCGGGTCGGCGATGCCGGCCCAGTCGAGGTCTTCCGTCAAACCACCGGCGCGACCGTGTCCCGTCGTGAATCGGACCGATTGCGCGCAATCGCGATGCGTGAGCGAAACGCCCAACCGGGCCGCAGCGGCGCTGGCGGCGGTAATTCCCGGAATTATCTCGACGGGAATGCCCTGCGTTTCGAGATGCGCGATCTCTTCTCCGGAACGGCCGAAGATTGAAGGGTCGCCCCCTTTCAGGCGGACAACATGTTTTCCGCTGCGCACCAGCTTGACCATCATCTCGTTGATATCGTCCTGGCGACAGGAGTCGCGGTAGCCGCGTTTGCCGACCAGCATGCGTTTCGCCTCGCGCCGGGCAAATTCCAGGACCGCGTCGGAGACCAGCGCATCGAAGAGGATGATGTCCGCCGCCTGCAACGCCTGGACGGCTTTCATCGTCAGCAATTCGGGGTCGCCCGGCCCGGCACCGACGAGCGTCACGCGGCCGCCTTTGCCCTGCGGTATCGGAAGCCCGTCAACCGGATCGAATGACTCCGGTGAATAGGGTTCGCCGGACAGGGCCCGGCCCGAAAGCCGTTCCCAAAAAATCCGCCGTGTCTGGCCATCCGGATACCATTCGCGAACCAGGCGCCGCATCCGCTTCGCAGCGTGCGCCCACGCGGACAGGCTTGCAGGCAGCAGCGTTTCGACCTTGCGTCGGATCGCCTGGCCGAGAATGGGGGCCGCCCCATCGGTGGAAATTCCGACAATGACAGGCGAACGGTTGACGATGCTGCCGAACTGGAATTCGCACTGATCGGGCCGGTCGATTGCATTCACCGGGACGCCGGCCTGTCGCGCCGCGTTGGCGAAATGCTCAAGGTCTCGCTCGTGGGGAAGGTCGGCGATGGCGATAGCGGCGCCTTCGAAATCTCGGGCACGCCAAGACCGCCGGATTAGTTCGATCGATCCTGCTGCCAGCGTCGGGTTCGCGAGCCGATCGAATTCGATGCAGAACGATTCCGCGACGACGGAGACGTGCCCTCCGGCTGCAGCGAGCAGTTCCGCCTTCCAGGCCGCCGCTTCGGATCCACCGGCAACCAGGCAGTGTTTGTCCTGCAGGTCAAAGAAGACCGGCAGTTTCGCCAAAGGCGCAATTCGCAATGGATCAGACGGCTTCTCGGATTTTTGTCGCATTGAGAATTCCCTCGATTTCCGAGCGGCAGGACCCGCAGTTCGTGCCCGCGCCAAGCGCCGCACCGATATCCGCGACGGTGCGGCAGCCTTCCGACTCGATGGCGTCGGCGATTTGATTGATCCCGATGCTGAAACAGGTGCAGGTGGTCGCGCCCGGGTCGGGAAGGTCCGCCCCGCCACGACCGGCGAGCGTGGTCATTTGTTCGCCAATGCGGACCCCTTTCCGAGCGAGCCGATCGACCGCCCAGGAGCGGGAGACCGAAACCGGTTCCGGTCCAACAAACAGGGCGCCCGTCAGGGTTCCCTCGTCATATCGCGCGAAGTGGAAGCGTTGCTGCGCGGGATCCCGGTAGACGAGCAACGCTGCGTCCGATTTCGCGCCGAACAAGAGACGCGCGTAGACCCACCAGTCTTCCGGAGCCCACCGGCCGGCCAACTCGACACGCCATCCGCCCTCAGCCCGCGCAAGCGCCCAATAATCCGCATCGAATGTCACGGGCCGATCGCGCAGCACGGCAAAGCCGTACCAGGCGGGCGCAAATGGCCGGATCGTCACCGACGCCGACTTGAGCGCCGGCTGGCCGGAGACCAGGTCCGTTCCGGTGTCGATGACGCGGCCGATGCGACCTGTCTCGGCGAACTGACCGGTCCAGTGCATGGGTGCGAACAGGCTCCCGGGCGGCAGTCGATCGGTAATCAGAGCGCGCAGTACGGCTTTGCGACCGCCGCCTTCGAGTTCGACCAGGGTCGCGGGTTCGATGTCATACCGCGATGCATCTGCCGGATGGATTTCGCAAAACGGTTCGGCGAGATGGCGGGACAGGCGGGGCGACAATCCGGTCCGGGTCATCGTGTGCCAATGGTCCCGAACCCGGCCGCTGTTCAAGATCAGCCGCGTCTCACCGGCGGAAACAGGGTGGGGCAGCGGCGTCGGCACCATTTGCGCCTTCCCCGTCGCCGTGTAGAAGCGGCCGTCGGCGAAGAAGCGGTGATCCCACGGGCCCGGTGCGGCGTCGCGGCGCACAGGCCACTGCACCGGCGCGAACTCGTCAAAGTCCGCGTCGCTGATATCCGCCAAGCCGCCGATATCGAAATCGCGGCCGCCGTTGTTGCCTACCGCGGAAAGCGCTGCGTATTCGCGAAAAATGTCAGCAGCTGAGCCGTAGTCGAAGGCGCTACGGAACCCCATCCGCTGCGCGACATCGCAGATGATCCGCCAATCCGGCCGCGCATCCCCGGGTATTGGCAGAAAGGGCTTCTGCCTGGAAATGCGCCGCTCGGAGTTCGTCACGGTTCCTGACTTTTCGCCCCAGGCCGTAGCCGGCAGCAGGACATCGGCGTATTGGGTCGTGTCGGTATCCCGCATCACGTCGGAGACCACGGTGAACGCGCTGCGATCCAGTGCTTCGGCGACCTTGGCGGCGTTCGGCAGGCTGTCGGCAGGATTGGTGCCCATGATCCACACCGCCTTGACATCGCCGGCATGTATGGCGTCGAACAGGTCCACAGCTTTCAAGCCGTCCCGCCAGGCGATCCGTGGGCTGCGCCAGAAGTCCCGCACGATGCCACGGTGCGTTTCATTGTCGAGCGCCATGTGGCAGGCGAGCTGGTTAGCCAGCCCCCCGACCTCCCGTCCTCCCATCGCGTTCGGTTGACCGGTGACGGAGAAGGGGCCCATGCCGGGTCGCCCGATCCTTCCGGTGAACAGATGGCAGTTCAGGATCGCGTTGACCTTATCCGTCCCGGAAACGGATTGGTTGACCCCTTGTGAATAGACCGTGACGGTCCTTTCGGTCTCGGCAAACAGTCGGTAAAAGGCCGCAAGCTGTTCGCGGGACAGGCCGGTTCGCTCGATCGCCGTTTCGAGCCCTATCTCCCGGGCGCACCGCAGGGCTTCGCCCCAACCGGTCGTGTGCCGCAGGACAAACCGTTTATTCAGTTTGCCTGCCCGGAACAGAGAATCGAGCAGTCCGGCAAAGAGCACGACATCCGACTCCGGCCGGATGGCCAGGTGCATGTCCGCGAATTCAGTGGTCGCCGTGGCGCGCGGATCGACGACGACGATTTGCATCTCCGGACGGTCCGCTTTCGCCGCCGCCAGACGCTGTTGCAGGACAGGGTGGCACCAGGCAAGGTTCGATCCAACCAGAACCACGAGATCGGCCAGTTCCAGATCACGATAGGTGCCCGGCACCGTGTCGCTGCCGAAGGCCCGCTTGTGCCCCGCGACCGACGAAGCCATGCAAAGCCGGGAATTCGTGTCGATATTGGCCGAGCCGATGTAGCCCTTCATCAGCTTGTTGGCGACGTAGTAATCTTCCGTCAGCAATTGGCCGGAAACATAGAAGGCGACGGAGTCCGGGCCGTGCTCGGCGATGGTCTTAGAGAAGGTGGTCGCGACTCGGTCCAGTGCGGCGTCCCAACCCGTTCGTTCGCCGCCGATTTCCGGATGGAGCAGGCGTCCCTCCAGACCGACTGTCTCGGCGAGCGCCACCCCTTTGGAACAGAGCCTGCCGTAGTTCGCCGGGTGGTCCGGATCGCCCTCGATGTCGACGGCGCCGTCGGCACGCGGCGTCGCGACCACACCGCAGCCGACGCCGCAATAGGGACAGGTTGTCTTGACGGGGGGGCCTGTCATCCTGGGGCCTACGCCGCCTGCCGGCGCAAGGCGCCGAAATCGATATGGATACGTCCTTCAACGACCTTTACCCCAATCGTGCGGGCGCATCCTTCGTCACCGCCTTGCGCTTCGCCGTTCATCAGGTCGATGACCCAATCGTGCAACGGACAGGTCACTTTGTGGCCGTGCACGATGCCCTGCGATAGCGGCCCCTGCTTGTGCGGACAGCGATCCTCCAACGCGTAAACGGCGTCGTCGGCAGTGCGGAAGAGCGCGATGTTGCAACCCGGGGCTTCGACCACGCGGGCGCCGCGACGGGGAATGTCGTCTATCGCGCCGACCTCAATCCAGTGCGGCCCCATCATTCGGCGGCCTCCAAGGCGGGGAAGGAAGCGAGCGGCTTGAACTCCTCTCGCTCCCGGCCCCCGGCGCGCTCGGCCCACGGATCCCGCTGCAGGAATTGCTGGGCGTAGTCAAAGCGCGCGGCAAGCGCCTTCCGATTTTCCTCATCCTCGACGATTTGCTGGCGCAAGGTCTCCAGCCCGACCCGGTCCATCCATTTCCAGATACGCTCCAGGTAACGCGCCTGTTCGCGATAGAGCTGCACGACCGCCGCGCAATATTCCATGACTTCTTCTTCGCTCGACACGTTGCACAACAGCTGGGTTGGCTTGACGCTCATCCCCGCCGCCCCGCCGACATGCAACTCGTACCCGGAATCGACACAAACCACGCCAAAGTCCTTGCAGGTCGCTTCGGCGCAATTTCGCGGGCAGCCGGAAACTGCCATCTTGACCTTGTGCGGTGTCCAGGATCCCCAGAGATACTTCTCCATCTTGATACCCAGGCTCATGGAGGCCTGCGTGCCGAAGCGGCACCATTCGGAACCGACACAGGTCTTCACCGTCCGCAGCGCTTTGCCGTAAGCGTGTCCTGAAACAAGACCGGCGGCATTGAGATCGGCCCAGACATCCGGCAGCGCCTCCTTGCGGATGCCCAGCATGTCGATACGTTGGCCGCCGGTGACTTTGACCGTCGGAATATCGTACTTGTCGACCGCGTCGGCGATAGCACGCAACTCGGTCGCGCTGGTGATTCCGCCCCACATGCGCGGCACGATCGAGAAGGTACCGTCCTTCTGAATGTTCGCGTGCGCCCGCTCGTTGATGAAGCGCGACTGCTTATCGTCGACATAGTCGCCGGGCCAGGTCGCCAGCAGATAGTAGTTCAACGCGGGGCGGCATTTGTTGCAGCCGCAGGACGTCTCCCATTCGAGCTCCTGCATCACGGCCGGGATCGACTTCAGTTCCTTGGCGACGATCAGCCGGCGAACCTCGTCATGTCCCAGCGTGGTGCAACCGCACATCGGCGTTACCGCCGCTGGACTGTAGGCTTCGCCCAACGAGAAGATGAGCAACTGTTCGACCAGGCCGGTGCAGCTGCCGCAGGATGAAGATGCTTTCGTCACCGACCGGACCGCATCCAGCCCGCCCAGTTTCTGGCCGACGATCGCGTCAAGGATCATCCCTTTGCACACGCCGTTGCAGCCGCAGATCTCCGCATCATCCGGCAAGGCTGCAACGGCCGCCGTAGGGTCCAGCGGGGCACCTCCCGCATAGCTCGGGCCGAAGATCAGTGTTTCGCGCAGTTCGGCGATGTCTGTGCCGTCCTTCAGCAGCTGGAAGAACCAGGCCCCATCGGCCGTGTCGCCGTACAGGACGACGCCGATAATTCGATCATCTTTCACGACCAGACGCTTGTAGACGCCCTGCGCCGCATCGCGTAGCACGATCTCCTCGCGATCTTCGCCTTCCTCGAAGTCACCGGCGGAAAAAAGATCGATTCCGGTCACTTTCAACTTGGTCGAAGTCACGGATCCCTGATAGTTCGCGCCTCGGTCGCCGGCCAGCTGCGCGCCCACCGTCTTCGCCATCTCATAGAGCGGTGCGACCAAGCCGTAGCAGGTGCCGCGATGTTCGACGCATTCCCCAACGGCGAAGATATCGGGGTCGTCGGTGGTCATGGCGTCATCGACGATTAGACCGCGTCCGACCGACAGGCCAGCCTGTTGTGCGAGCGAGGTGTTCGGCTTGATTCCAACGGCCATGACAACGATGTCCGCGGGAATTTCGGTGCCGTCGTCCAACTGAACGGCGCGAACGCTCTCATCGCCGACGATTGCGTGCGTGTTGGCCCGCGTAACGATCTCGATACCGCGCGCCTCGATCGCCTTTTGTAGCAAATACCCGGCCGAAGGGTCGAGTTGACGCTCCATCAATGTCGGCATCAGGTGCAGGACGGTCACCGTCATGCCGCGCGCCTTCAACCCCGCCGCAGCCTCCAGACCGAGCAAGCCACCCCCGATCACGACGGCGCGGCTCCCTTCCAACCGGGCGGCGCCGAGCATCGCATTGACGTCATCCAGATCGCGGTAGGTCAGCACGCCGGGAAGGTCAGCGCCCGGCACAGGAATGACGATGGGCATGGAACCGGTGGCAACGACCAGTTTGTCATAGTCCGCGACCGTGCCATCCGATGCGACGACGCGCCTTTGGGACCGGTCGAGATGAACGACCTCCTTCCCCTTATGCAGCGTCACGCTGTTCGTTGCGTACCAGTCGTCGTCATGGATGAGGATGTCCTCATAGGTCTTTTCCCCGGATAGGACCGGCGACAACATGATGCGGTCGTAATTGACCCGCGGCTCCACGCCGAAGATCGTGACCTCACAGCGTTCGGCATCACGCGACAGAAACTCCTCGAGCGCCCGCCCTGCCGCCATGCCGTTGCCGATGATGACGAGTTTTTCGGTCATGCCGCCTCGCTCTGCTCTTCCGTTTCGGGATCCGTCTCCGCCGGTTGCGGGTTCGCCCCACCCTCATATTCTTCGAGGAAGGTCAGCAACTCCTGGCGATAGCGGTAATAATCGGGATGGTCGAGCAAGGCTTGGCGCGTGCGCGGGCGCGGCAAATCGACATCCATGATTTTGCCAATCCGGGCGTGGGGACCGTTGGTCATCATCACCACCCGGTCCGACAGAAGGATCGCTTCATCCACGTCGTGGGTGACGCAAATTGCTGTGACTTGCGACTGTTTCCACACATCCATCAGAACTTCCTGAAGGTCCCAACGGGTGAGCGAGTCGAGCATGCCGAACGGCTCATCGAGTAGCAGGAGCTTCGGCGACAAGGCGAAGGCCCGGGCGATACCGACCCGCTGCTTCATGCCGTTCGACAGCGCCGCGGCCGGCTTGTTCAGAGAACCGCCGAGCCCCACCCGGTTCAGGTAGTAATGGACGATGTCCCGCCGCTCGGCGCGGCTCGCATCCGGATAGACCTTGTCGACGCCGAGCGCCACATTCTCTGCGGCCGTCAGCCACGGAAACAGGCTTGGCGCCTGAAAGACGACCGCCCGTTCCGGCCCGGCGCCGTCGATTTCCCGGCTGTTCAAGACGATGCCGCCATCGGAGATTTCATTAAGGCCGGCAACCATGGACAGCACCGTCGACTTGCCGCATCCGGAATGCCCGATAAGCGAGAAGAACTCGCCGCGATCCATGCGCAGATCGAATCCGTCGACGACGGTCAGGGGCCCTTTCGGGGTCGGATAGATCTTCTTCACCTGGTGAAATTCAACGTAGCGCTTGGTGACTGGACTACGCGCCGCTCTGCGATAGGCCTCCGGCGGCGCTGCGTCGATTTGGGTGATCGGCGTCACGTTCGGCAATGTGAATTCTTCTGAGGCATCGACGCCGTTTTCCTGGCCGGCCTCCATCAGGTAGGTCGTGATTTCCGCGCGCAGGCGCTTGAATTCCGTGACATTGTTGATCGCCGACCGGTCGCGTGGCCGCGGGATACTGACCTTGAATTCCGGGCCCAATGTCGCGTTGGGCCCCGGGTTCAGCGGGATGATACGATCGGCCAATAGGATCGCCTCGTCGACGTCGTTGGTGATCAGCACGACGGTCTTCTTCTCCTGTCGCCAGATCGCCTCGATCTCGTCCTGCAAGTTGGCGCGGGTCAGCGCGTCGAGTGCCGAAAGCGGTTCGTCGAGCAGCAAGATCTCCGGGCTCATCGCCAGCGCCCGCGCCACGGCGACCCGCTGGCGCATACCGCCGGAAAGCTCAGCTGGGCGCCGGTCGATTGCCGAGGTGAGCCCGACCATTTCGACATATTTTCTCACGCGTGCCTTGCGTTCGGCCCGGCTTTCGCTGGCAAAGACTTCATCGACTGCCAGCGCGACGTTGCCTTCGACCGTCAACCACGGCATCAGCGAGTAGCTTTGGAAAACCACGCCGCGCTCCGGGCCTGGTCCAAGGATTGGTTTACCCTTGAGTCGTACCCGTCCGTTGTCTGGCGCGATCAGACCCGCCATCGCTGAGATGAGGGTCGTCTTACCGGATCCCGAAAACCCGACGATGGCGACGAACTCGCCCTCCTCGATGTCGAGCGTGATGTCCTTCAGGACCTCGGTGCGATCTCGATCGGACCCGTAGCCCTTGGAGAGATCCATGATTTCCAGAAATGCCATCGATCAATACCCCTAGCGCGTCGCCGAGAAGCTAGACATCGCTTGCAGGGCCAGCATCAGCCGGTCGAGCAGGAAACCGATGATGCCGATAGTCAGGACAGCAACCATGATCTTGGCGAGCGAGGAAGACGAGCCGTTCTGGAACTCATCCCAAACGAACTTTCCAAGGCCCGGGTTCTGCGCGAGCATCTCTGCGGCGATCAGCACCATCCAGCCGACGCCGAGCGATAAGCGCAGACCCGTGAAGATCAACGGGAGCGAGGATGGCAGGACCAGCTTGACGATTTTCTTGTGCCAGGAGAGCTGAATAACCCGACCGACATTCATCAGATCCTTGTCAATCGAGGAGACCCCATGTGCGGTGTTGATCAAGGTCGGCCACAGTGAACAGAGGGTCACCGTGATCGCCGAGACGAGGAACGATTTCTCGAAGAAACCGTCATTGGTGACGTAGACGGCGGAGACGACCATCGTCACCAATGGCAGCCAGGCCAGCGGTGATACAGGTTTGAATATCTGGATCAACGGGTTGAAGGCCGCGTTGATCAAGACCGACATGCCGCAGAGTATGCCCAACGGAACAGCGACCAGGGTCGCGATCAGGAAGCCCATGGCGACGGTCAGCAGGCTCGTGGCGATCTGATCGAAATAGGTTGGCTTTCCGGTGTAGTTGCGCCACTTGATCCGGTCATGCTTTTCGGCCTCGGCGAAGCGGGCATTGCGCTTTTCCTGCCGCTCGAAGAAGGCAGCTTCCTTGGCGCGCTCCGCTTGATGATCCTCATATAGATTGACCGTCTGTTCCCAGACCTGAGCGGGTCCGGGGATCGCACCAAGAGACGTCTTGATCTGCGGTGCGAGCCAGGCCCAGGCCGAAAAGAACAACACCAGACCCAGCGCCGGCACGAACAGCACTTGCCAAAGCTCCCGCAATTGCGGCCCCAATTCGTCGCCGGCAGCGATCTTGAACAACGGCGTCAGCCAGCCAAGACCCAGCATGTTGAGGTAAAAGGCAACGCGATTGATCGCGGCGAAGAGTTTTCCCCGCCGCGCTTCCTTCGCCGAGGTGGGATCCATGCTGTTCGCGACCGTTAGGTCGACAACACTCATTACGAAATCTCCTGAATTTCGAATTTTCTGCGGGGGGATCAGGCGCGAACTAGCCTTCGATAACCTTGTTGCCTTGCACGGTCTGCTTGCCTTTCAGACCGATCGGAAACTTGTCAATATAGGCGTTGGGTCTGCGGCCGTCGAAGGTGATACCGTCAATGAAATCGGTCTGCTGTGCGCGATAGCCATCTGTCGTCCAGGGAAAGTCTGCCTTCTTGGCCTTGCCCTCGTCGACCAGCATCTTCGCCGCTTTCAAGTAGATATCCGGGCGATAGACGTTCATCGCCGTGTCGTGATACCAGCTATCCGGCTTGGCGGCGGCGATCTGGCCCCAGCGGCGCATCTGACTCAGATACCAGATAGCGTCGGAATAATAGGGATAGGTCGCGAAATAGCGGAAGAAGACGTTGAAGTCCGGCACGGCGCGCTTGTCGCCCTTTTCATATTCGAAGGTACCGGTCATGGAGTTGGCGATGACCTCGTAGTCGGCGCCGACATATTCCGACCTGGACAGGATCTCGACCGCCTCGGGCCGGTTAGCGTTGTTGTTCGCGTCGAGCCACATGGCAGCCCGGATCATCGCCTTGACGACCGCCAGGTGCGTATTGGGATGTTTGTCGTTCCAGCCTTTGGTGACTCCGAAGACTTTTTCCGGGTTGTTCTTCCAGATCTCGTAGTCGGTGATGACCGGGACGCCGATACCCTTGAAGACGGCCTGCTGGTTCCAGGGCTCGCCGACGCAATAGCCATGGATGGTGCCGGCTTCCAGAGTCGCGGGCATCTGCGGCGGTGGGGTGACGGACAACAGCGCGTCCGCCTGGATCTGGCCGGTGATGTTGTCGGGCGAATAGAATCCGGGCCGGATATCACCGGCGGCGAGCCAATACCGCAGTTCGTAATTGTGGGTCGAGACCGGGAACACCATACCCATCTTGAAGGGCTTGCCCTCGTCGCGGAACTTCTCGACGACCGGCTTCAGATAATCGGCCTTGATCGGATGGGCCGGTTTTCCATCCTTGTGCGGGATATGCTTTTTCATCTCCGTCCAGATCTCGTTCGAGACGGTGATGCCGTTGCCGTTCAAATCCATGGAGAAGGCGGAGATGACGTGCGCCTGGGTGCCGAAGCCAATGGTCGCACCGAGCGGCTGACCGGCCAACATGTGCGCGCCGTCCAACTCGCCGGTGATCACCCGGTCGAGCAACACTTTCCAGTTGGCCTGCGGCTCCAGGGTGACGAACAACCCTTCGTCTTCGAAATACCCTTTCTCGTAGGCGATCGCGAGCGGCGCCATGTCGGTCAGCTTGATGAAGCCGAACTTCAACTCGTCCTTTTCGACATCGAGCAATTCGCCCCGTGCGGGTCGGATGAAGGGCGCCGAAATCGCCGCGCTCGCGGCCAGCGCGCTCGTTGTCGACAGAAAGCGTCGGCGGGTAACAGAAGCTGGTAAAGCGGGCTTGGATCGTTTGGTCATGGCTCGGTTCCTGCTGATCGAAAACGACGATGCGTGTTTCGCACATAGGCGCAAGAGCTGTGCCAAATCGATTGGCATATTATTTTAATGCATAATATCAACCAGTTATTGGAAAATTATTCGTCGCATTTGATGCGAAACCTTTCTCGATTTTGCAAATTTCCTGACCAGCAACCAGCTGCGCCTGCCAGATTTGTGTGCACTGCAACATAAATGTTTCGCCTTTACCTCAAGGGCCGGTACCAGGCCCTGCGGGTTCTTCGCGCGGTCGGCCGCCTGTTTGTGCTCGCCGCCGTCGCGCGAGAGATGCACATAAGCGGACTCATGCGCCGCGCCCTTGAGGTTGAGTGCGATGCGCACCCGATAGGCGGCCATGCTGCGCCAATAGGTGCAGTGGATCATGGGTCCCCAGACCTCCCGTGGGGCGATTGCGTCGGCGACTATAGAGGCAATGCGCCATGGCTGTTCGGACGCTTCGCCCGCGCGGCGCGGACGAGCTCGGCTCCCGCATCCGTGTGCTGTGGTCCGGCGCCGAATACAGGGGTCGCGGGCGCGAGACCAACTGGAAGGGCCGCGCGCGCTTCCAGCATGCCGCGATCTCGCGCATGGAGCCCGTCAACGCCTGGAACAAGGAGCGCCTGCTGGAGCAACGGGGGCGGGATACCATCGTGTTCGACGCCATTACCACGAGCAATTTCGGCGGCTTCGACGTGTGGCTCGACGAGCCGCCGGACAGCATGCTGCACCTGACGAGCAATCTGGGCGCGCTCGACCATCCGCTATCCGAGATCGGCCTGGACGATTGGGTCATGGAAGCGGGCGGGCTGGAGCGGCGGATCAGGGTGTTCCGGTTGCCGGAGGAACTCTCCTGCCGGGAATTCTCGACGGAGCTGGAGGTGCCGCTTTCGGCGAAGGGCGACAACCCGATCTGGGTGTCGGTGTTCACCGAAGACGGCTTCCAGGCGTGGAGCAGCCCGATGTTCCTCTACCGCGAGGACGACTGGCCGCGCTGAACGGATCGGCGCTGCAACAGGAGTTTCATAAAGTCGGTCTAAGGTCGCAGCCATCCGAAACTCCGGGTTGGAGCGATGGCGCGCATAGCGGTCAACGGACTCGGTCGCATGGGCAAGCTGTTCCTGCGGGCGATGGACGATGCCGGGCGGCTCGGCGAAATCGTGCTGGCGAACGACAGGGCGGGCGATGCTGCCTCCCACGCGCATCTGCTGGAATTCGATACCGTGCATGGCCGCTGGGGCGCCCGGATCGACCATCGGCCGGGCGCGGTCCGGGTCAACGGGAATGACATTGAAATCACCGAGGCGGATCGCATCGAAGACCTGCCGCTGGCGCAGCGCGGCATCGACCTGATTGTGGACTGCACCGGCCGCTTCAAGAGCATCGAAGCGCTCCGGCCCTATTTCGACGCCGGCGCCGCAAAGGTCGTGGTGTCCGCGCCCGTCAAAGAAGAGAGGGCGCTCAACCTCGTCTATGGCGTCAATCATGCGCTCTACGATCCAGAACGCCACGATGTGGTGACGGCGGCAAGCTGCACCACCAATTGCCTAGCGTCCGTCGTCAAGGTGCTGCATGAAGAGATCGGCATCCGCTACGGCTCGATCACGACCATCCACAGTGCGACGAACACGCAGACGATCGTCGATCGCCCGCACCGGGACCTGCGCCGGGCGCGTTCCGCGCTCAATGCGCTCGTGCCCACAACGACGGGTTCGGCGACAGCCATCGGGCTCATTTATCCCGAACTCGCAGGACGACTGAACGGGCATGCCGTGCGGGTGCCGCTCCTGAACGCCTCGTTGACCGATTGCGTGTTCGAGCTGGTGCGCGAGAGCGACGCAGCGGAGATCAACGCGCTCTTCGCAAAGTGGGCGGAGGGGCCGCTCAAGGGAATCCTCGGCTACGAGGCGCGGCCGCTGGTCTCGACGGACTTTCTGAACGACCCGCGTTCGGCCATCGTCGACGGGCCGGCAACCATGGTGGTGAACGGCACGCAGGCGAAAATCTACGCCTGGTACGACAATGAATGGGGCTACAGTTGCCGCCTCGCGGACGTTGCAGGCCTCGTGTCGGACAGTCTCGAATGAAGGCACAGCCTCCGACCGGACGCGGCGCGCTCGCCGCCTATATCGCGGTCACCGCGGCCTACTGGGCCTTCATGCTGACCGACGGCGCGCTGCGGATGCTGGTGCTGCTGCATTTCCATACACTCGGCTTCTCACCCGTCCACCTCGCATACCTTTTCCTGCTCTACGAATTCATGGGCATCGCGACCAATCTCTCGGCCGGTTGGGTTGCGGCCCGCTTCGGGCTCACCTCGACGCTTTATGCCGGACTGGGCCTGCAGATCCTTGCTTTGACGGCGCTTGCGCAACTCGATCCGGCCTGGACGACGGCGCTGTCGGTCGCCTTCGTTATGGCGGCGCAAGGCCTCTCCGGCATTGCCAAGGACCTCTCGAAGATGAGCGCCAAGAGCGCCGTCAAACTGCTCGCGCCGGCAGGCGAGCAGGGCGCACTGTTCCGCTGGACGGCGACGCTCACGGGCTCGAAGAACGCGGTGAAGGGCCTGGGCTTTCTGCTGGGGTCCGCGCTGCTGGCGCTTGTCGGCTTCGAGGCAGCGGTGATCGGCATGGCGGCGGTGCTGGCGGCGATCCTGGCGGCGGTCATGGTCTGGATGCCTGCGGGCCTGCCGCGCGGCGATCGGAAGGCGAAATTCCGCGAGGTCTTCTCCAGGAGCCCGCTGGTGAACCGGCTTTCCGCCGCGCGCCTGTTCCTGTTCGGCGCGCGGGATGTGTGGTTCGTCGTGGCGCTGCCGGTCTATTTCTACACCGTGCTGTCGGACGGGACGCCGGAGGCCGACCGCGCCGCCTTCTTCCTCGTCGGCGGCTTCATGGCGCTCTGGATCGTCGGCTACGGAGCCGTGCAGGCGCTGGCCCCGAAACTGCTGCGGGCGCGGGAGAAAAGCGTCGGCGATGCGATCCGGCTGGCGCAGGTCTGGGTCGGGGCGCTTACGGCTATCCCGGCCCTGCTGGCTGTCGCCGCGGCGGCAATGGAGGGCGGTCTTCTGACGGCGGTGCTCGTGGCCGTGCTGCTGGTCTTCGGCGGCGTATTCGCCCTCAACTCCTCGCTGCACTCCTACCTGATCCTTGCGATCAGCCGCGGCGAACGGGTATCGATGGATGTCGGCTTCTACTATATGTCGAACGCTGCCGGTCGCCTGATGGGCACGCTGCTGTCCGGCATCACCTTCCAGATGGGCGGCCTCGTCGCCAGTCTTGCAGTCGCGGCGGGCATGGCGGCGCTGAGTTGGGTGTTCGCGGGCACGCTCGTCCGCCGCGCCGGAGTCGAAGCAGGACAGAAGGGCGAGGCCGATGCAGGGGGATGAGTTGCTGGAGGCCGGGTTCGCGTTCAAGACCGTGGAGTTCGCGGTCGCGCGGCGGTTCCAGGAGGCGAAGCTGCGTGCGGCCGGTATCGACGTGGACCGCTACGGCGACCTGGCCGACCCGACCTTCCTCGGGCATGGCGCGCTCAAGGCCATGCACGAGTCCGGCATCTCGATCCTCGGGCAGGTGCACATGACGCAGCGTTTTCGCCTGCATGGGGCGGTGCGTCTGGACGAACCGTTGACGGTGGCGGGCGAGGTGACGCGAATCGACACCGTGCCGCGCGGACGGCAGGTCTGGTGCCGGTTCAGCTATCGGGACCGGTCGGGCAGGGAGGTCTGCGAGACCGAACGCTCGGGCCTGCGACCGGACCCGGCGCGCAAGCGGGGACCGGGCGGCGGCGCTTCAAGCCGTCCCGATGAAGGTCAATTCGAGACTGTTGCCGAGCATCGCCTGACGCCGGATGGCGTGGCGGCCTATAGCGACGACACGCTCAACGCGATCCACAACGACCCGCAGGTCGCGGCGCAGTTCGGCTTCAGGGCACCGATAGCGGCCGGCCTCATGGGCATCCACTACTACGTTGCCGCACTTTCCGGGGACGGTATGCCGGAACGGCTCGACCTCGCCATCCGCTTCCTGCGCCCGATGTTCTGGGACGACAAACTGAGCCTCCAGCGCCGCAACGGTGGCATGCGTCTCGTCAATCCCGAAGGAAAGCCCGTCTCGGAGGCGGAATTTTCTCTCCGGTAAGCCGGCGATCTGCGCGTAAAACAGCGCATGAGCGAGCGCGAACCTTTCCTGCATTACGGCTTCTGGCTGCTGGCGCTGCTCTGGCTGCCGGCGGCGGTCGCGGCGATAGCCGCAGTCCGGTTTGGGAGCCGGCCGCTGGCGAGCACCGACATTGGGCCCGCATTGCTTTCTCTGGCGCCCGTGGCATTTTGCGGCCTGCCTCTGGCGCTGGCGTGCCGCAGGCTCTGGCGTCTCGGCTATCGGTGCGCCGCTTGGGCAGCAGGAGCGGGGCTGGGCGGGGCGACAACAGCGGCGGCGTTGCCGGCCGGTTTGCTCGGCCCGTTGGCAACCGCGGTCGGGGCAGTCCTGCTCAGCCTGCCAGTCTGGCTCGCCGCATTCATGCTGGGCCGCCGGCGCCGGACGGACTAGGGACCTTGTGTAACCTCTTTTCCAACATCCTGCCGCGGGAAGCCATGCGGCGCCTCTTCCGGGCGACCGACAGGCTGGGCAATCTCGAACCGTTACCTTCATGGTGGAAGTCGGTGACATCCGCCGCTTCGACAAGGCGCAGAGCCACGGGAAGGGTCGCCAGGGAACCTGTGAGGTCCTGTTCTTGCCCATGAGGAAAACCGCTGGAAAGGGACGGCCAGCGTGACCAACAAAGACCCCGGCCCGGCGACTGGCCTGCAAGTCACCGGGAGCGCGCGAGCGGACACGAAGATGCGGGAACCCATGGACCCGGCTGGCGAAACCATAAGCCGAAGGGCATGCGGAGCAGGAAGTCGTAGTGTTGCTCCAGGCCGGGAAGCCAGGCTCGACCGGGGCCGAACCGGCTTTCTACAGGCCCGTATCCGTCGAAGCGATAACGACGTGGGATGCGCCCTGAGCCTCCCGGACAGGCGGCGGATTTCCTCGTCAGAGAGGAACCGCTCGCGGCCCTTGCGGCGGTATCGCCGGATGCCCCGGCAGGGGTTGGAGCCCTCCGGGCGCAGGCCCATAGCCTCCGCTTCCTTCATGATGACAGACAGCACCGGCATCGACCGGTCCGCCGC
>LXNI01001043.1_pt1 | contig 26894 bp, 22 predicted proteins | sample 809091 | NCBI WGS metagenome assembly LXNI01 (sample SAMN04870527, study PRJNA318959) | sponge metagenome | biome: 01000161; feature: marine sponge reef; material: water | host: Sarcotragus foetidus | place: Greece: Milos, Mediterranean Sea | collected 2013-05-29 | depth 5-7 m | reverse complement strand
CTAGTGCCGTGTCAAGCTTATATTGCCGCATCAGCGTGTCTCCCCTGGTTCGTGGCAAGGCGCGTCCCGCCGGGAATGGCGTCTCCCATTGCCCAGGGGCGCAACGCGGCCACGGGCCAGGGGAGACGCGCCCTTCGGGAGCGGGCGTAGCGCGCCCCTGCGGCGTTGCAGCCCTTGGAAATACAGGCAGTATTCCCTGCGGACTGCGCCTTGCAGGGCCACGCTACGCCCGCTCTGATGCGGCAATATAAGCTTGACACGGCACTAGGCGCGCAGGGTGCGCAGCCCGACCGCCTCCCGGATATCGCGCATCAGCGGCCGGCTGATTTCGCGGGCCCGCTCCGCGCCGCGCCGAAGCTCGGCTTCCACATCGCCGGGGTTGGCGATCAGGCGGTCGTAAACCTCCCGCCCCGGCGCCAGCAGGGCGTCGAGGTATTCGAACAGCTCGTTCTTCATCTCCGCCCAGCCGATTCCGGCCGCGTAGCGCTCGCGCATGGCCGCGGTCTCCTCGGCGCTGGCCACCGAGCGATACATGTCGAACAGCAGGCTGTCATCCGGGTCCTTGGGCTCGCCGGGCGCCTGCGAGTTGGTCCTGACCCGCATGATGTATTTGCGCAGTTTTTTCGCCGGGCAGAAAAGCGGGACGACGTTGCCGTAGCTCTTGGACATCTTGCGGCCGTCCGGGCCCAGGAGCACGGCGCGGTGCTCGTCGATGTCGGCTTCGGGAACCGTGAGCAGGCGGCCGTAGTGATGGTTGAAGCGCTGGGCGATGTCGCGCGCCATCTCGACGTGCTGGCGCTGGTCCTTGCCCACCGGCACACGGTCGGCGTGGAACATCAGGATGTCCGCCGCCATCAGGATGGGATAGCAGAACAGGCCCATGGCGATGCCGCGGTCCGGGTCCGGTACGTCCGCGTCCCGGTTGGCGTCGGTCGCCGCCTTGTAGGCATGCGATCGGTTCATCAGCCCCTTCGCTGTGAGCGTGGTGAGTATCCAGGTCAGTTCCGGGATCTCCGGAATGTCCGACTGCCGGTAGAACACGGCCCGCTTCGTGTCCAGCCCCGCCGCCAGCCAGGCGGCCGCAACTTCGAGGCTGGACCGGGCCACTTCATCCGGATTCCGGTTCTTGACCAGCGCGTGCAGGTCGGCGAGGAAGAAGAAGCTGCTGCCCCTGGCGTCGCTGCGGCTCGCCTGGACCGCCGGGCGGATGGCGCCCACGTAGTTTCCCAGGTGCGGGGCGCCGGTGGTGGTGATCCCGGTCAGCGTAATGAGTTTCTTTTCGTTCATGACGGACGGGAACTATAGCCCCGCGGCCTGGCCGTCCTTGCGCGGATCGGATGCGCCGGTGAGAACGCCGCTGTCGGAATCGTGCATGACCGCCTGGTAACCGCCGAACACGCCGCGCGCGTTGCTCATGCGATGGCCCATCGAGGAAAGCTCTTCGCGCACTTCGGAACTGAAGCCCGGCTCCAGGGCCAGCCTTCCTCCGTCGGGTGCGGCGGCCCGGCCGGTGGGCTGGGAGGAGCCGCCGTGGTAGGCGCGCGGAGCGTCGCCTGCCGCCTGCAGGTCCATGCCGAAATCCGCCACGTTGGCGATGACCTGGGCCTGTGCCTGCGGTTGCATGTCGCCGCCCATGACGCCGAAGGCCAGGCGAGAGCCGCCGGCGAAGCGCGCAAATCCCGGGATGATGGTGTTGAACGGGCGTTTCCCCGGCGCCAGCGCATTGGGGTGGTCCGCGTCGAGATTGAACAACTGGCCGCGGTTGTGGAGCACGAAGCCCAGGTCGGCCGGCGTCATGCCCGAACCCATGCCCCGGAAGTTGGACTGGATCAGCGAAACCAGCATGCCGTCGCCGTCGCCGGCGGCCAGATACACCGTTTGCGGCGAGTTCAGCCTCGGGTCGCCGTGCCGGACCGCGGTCGCCGCCCGTGCCGGATCGATCAGCTTGCCGCGCTCCAGCGCGTACTCCCCGGAAATGAGTTCGTCCACCGGGGCCTCGGCGAAAGAGGGGTCGGCGTAGAAGCGCGCACGGTCCTCGAATGCCAGCTTCTTGGCCTCGGTGAGCAGGTGCAGGTGCTGCGCCGAGCCGAAGCCGGCGGCGGCGAGGTCGTGCTGCTCCAGGAGGTTGAGGATCTGCAGCGTGGCGATGCCCTGGGTGTTGGGGGGCAGTGCGTAGACGTCATGGCCGCGATAGTTGGACGCCACCGGCCTCACCCATTCGGACCGGTGCGAAGCCAGGTCGGCTTCGTCCAGGAAGCCGCCGTGTTCTTTCATGCAGGCGGCGATCTTCCATGCGATTTCGCCCCGGTAGAACGCCTCCCTGCCGCCCTTCGCCAGCAGTTCGTAGGTTGCGCCCAGGCGCGGGTTGCGGAAAATCCGGGCCTTGCCGGGCGCTTCGCCGTTTGGCATGAAAGTGTCGGCGAATCCCGGGTAGTCGGACAGCGCGCGGGCGTTGGAGGCCCAGGCCGCGGCCGTCAGCTGGGCGACCGGAAACCCCTCGTGGGCGAGCGCGATGGCGGGCGCCAGGAGCTCGGCGAAATCCTTTCGGCCGTAGCGCTTGTGCAGCTCGTGCCAGCCGTCGACCGCTCCCGGAACCGATACGGGCAGGGGCCCGCGCGAGGGTATGTACTCAAGCTCGCGCTCGCGAAAGACGTCGATGTTCAGGGAACGCGGCGCCCGGCCGCTCGCATTCAGCCCTGTGGGCGCGTCCTTTCCGGCTTCCCACACCATGGCGAACAGGTCGCCGCCGATGCCGCAGCCGGTGGGTTCGGTGAGGCCAAGCATGGCGTTGGCCGCTACGGCCGCATCGACGGCGTTGCCGCCGGAGCGCAGTATTTCGAGAGCGGCCTGGGTGGCGAAGACCTGGCTGGTCGCCACCATGCCGCGGGTGCTCAGTGCTTCGGAACGCGAGGCGAACGGCTGGCCGGCCCCGCGTTCGTAAACGGCTTTCACAACGCGTCGGCCAACTCGTTCATGGCTTGAGCCAACTGGAAATCGAGTTCGGTGATGCCGCCCGCCTCGTGGGTGTTGAGATGCACGTCCACCTTCGACCACACGTTGAACCACTCGGGGTGGTGGTTGAGCCGTTCGGCGGCCAGCGCGGCGCCGGTCATGAAGGCGAACGCCCTGCGGAAATCCGCAAAACGGAACGAGCGGTACAGTTTGCCGTCGTCCAGGCACCAGCCCGGCAGCGCTTCAAGCTTCTCCGCCACCGCTTCCGGTGAGAGTAGGTCAGCCATTACATTCCTCCCGGATCATCGCACCCCATATTGCCATACAAAACTTGATTTATGCGTCGCTTTTTGGGAAGCTTGGCGGTTGGCGTTTCAACACGACGAAACGCCGGTTTGCTCGCGTTTCAAGCCACCAACTGAACTTCCCGCGTCGGCAGGTCGGCCGGCGCAGCAAAGGCGGCACTGCATACGGTTTGAGTATGGGCCAATGAAAGCACACAAGGAATCCTTGCCTGCACGGCGGAACTTCGGGCCGCCGCCGAAGCAGGGCCTGTACGATCCCGCGCTGGAGAAGGACAGCTGCGGCATCGGTTTCGTGTGCGATATCAAGGGCCGCCAGAGCCGCGGCGTTGTCGAGGACGCGCTCGGCATGAACTGCTCCATGGAGCATCGCGGCGGCATCGGCTATGAAAAAAATACCGGCGACGGGGCGGGCGTTCTACTCGGCCTGCCGGACCGCTTCCTGCGCCGCGCCGCGGCGGAAGAACTGGGCGTCGAATTGCCCGGCCGCGGCCGCTATGGCGTCGGTAACGTGTTCCTGCCCACCGACCCGGCGGAACGGGAAAAGTGCCTGGGCGTTCTGGAGCGTGAAATCGAGAGCGCGGGGCAGCGGCTGCTGGGCTGGAGGGAGCTGCCGATCGATCCCGACGGTGCGGACATCGGCAACGCGGCCCGCGCCGCCATGCCGCACATGGCGCAATTGTTCGTCGGCGCCGGTTCAACCCGCGCCGATGCCGGCGATGCCCTCACCGAAGACGAGTTCGAGCGCAGGCTTTACCTCATTCGCAAGCACGCGACCCATCTGCTGCGCGGCGACGAGAACCTGTCGCAGCGGCAATTGTTCTACATCTGTTCCCTGTCCTCCAGGGTCATCGTCTACAAGGGCATGCTCACGCCCAACCAGATGGCGCCCTTTTTCACCGACCTGGCCGAAGCGGACTTCGAGTCGCACCTGGCCATGGTGCATTCGCGCTTCAGCACCAACACCTTCCCGTCGTGGGACCGCGCGCAGCCCAACCGCTTCATGTGCCACAACGGCGAGATCAACACCCTGCTCGGCAACGTGAACGCCATGAACGCCCGCGAGGGCGTGTTGAGCACGCCGCTGTTCGGCGACGACCTGGCCAGGCTCTTCCCCGTCGTGGAGCCGGACTGCTCCGACTCCGGGACCTTCGACAATGTGCTGGAATTCCTGCTGATGACCGGGCGCAAGCTGCAGGAAGCGGTGCTGATGATGATTCCGGAAGCCTGGCAGCAACACACCGGCATGGACGCGGCCAAGCGGGCCTTCTACGAGTACCACTCCTGCCTGATGGAGCCCTGGGACGGCCCGGCCTCCATCGCTTTCACGGACGGCGCCTATATCGGCGCCGTGCTCGACCGCAACGGGCTGCGGCCGAGCCGCTACTACATCACCGACGACGGCCGCTGCATCATGGCCTCGGAAGTCGGCGTGGTGCGGGTCGCCCCCGGGAGCGTGGTGGAGAAGGGGCGATTGCAGCCGGGCCGCATATTCCTGATCGACTTCGAGCAGGGCCGCATGATCCCGGATGAGGAAATCAAGGCCGAATGGGCGTCCGCGCGGCCTTATGCCGACTGGCTCGAGAAGCAGCGCATCGAACTGGAGGAACTGCCGCCCGCCCTGCCGCTGGCGCCGGACCCGGCCAGCCTCACGGCGCGCATGAACGCCTTCGGTTACACGGTCGAGACCATGGATATCATGCTGCAGCCCCTGGTCAGGGAGCTGCGCGATCCGCTCGGCTCCATGGGCAACGATGCCGCGCTGGCGGTGATGTCCGACAAGCCGCGCATGCTCTACGACTACTTCAAGCAGCGTTTCGCGCAGGTCACCAACCCGGCCATCGACTCCATCCGGGAAGAGGTCATCATGGCGCTGGAGTGCTACTGCGGCCCGGAACAGAACCTGCTGGAGACGACGGAGGAGCATGCGCACCGGCTGCGCATCCCGCATCCCATCCTCTCCAACGAGGAACTGGCCGCCATCAAACACCTCGATTACCGGGGCTGGAAGACGGCGGCCATCGACATCACGTATCCGGCCGGTTCGGGCGCGGCGGGCCTGACGGCCGCGCTGGACCGCATTTGCTCCGAAGCAGGCCGGGCCATCGAGGAGGGCTACAGCCTCATCGTGCTCTCCGATCGCGCCGTGGGGCCGGAACGCACGCCGATCAGCGCGCTGCTCGCGGTGGGGTCGGTGCATCATCACCTGGTCGAGACCCATGCGCGCACGCGCATCGGCATCATCGTGGAAACCGGCGAGGCCCGGGAAGTGCACCATCATTGCCTGCTGACGGGCTACGGCGCCGACGCCATCAATCCCTGGCTCGCCTTCGAGGCCCTCTGGGACTCGCTTGAGAAGGGCTATTTCAACGATGCGCCGCACGTCTCCACCCGCGCCGACGTCGTCGACGCCTACCGCAAGGGCACCGCCAAGGGCATGCTCAAGGTGATGGCCAAGATGGGCATCTCCACGCTGCAGTCCTACAAGGGCGCGCAGATCTTCGAGGCGGTGGGGCTGGCGGACGATGTCATCGGGCGCGCGTTCCGGGGCACCGCCAGCCGGGTGCAGGGCGTGGGCCTGGACGTGCTGGCCGAGGAGATGGAGCGCCGCCACGCGCTGGGCTATCCGGGGCGCAACGGCAACATCGCCGTGCTGCCTAACCCCGGCGACTTCCACTGGCGCCGGCACGGCGACACGCACATGTGGGACCCGCAGGCCATCGCCGACCTGCAGGTGGCCGCCCGGACCAACGACGAAAGCGCCTACTGGCGTTTCGCCGAGCACGTGAACCGCGAGAACACCGCCAGGGCCAACCTGCGGGGGCTCCTGACTTTCGTGAGCGGGGCCAACGGCGGGTCCATCGGGCTCGACGAGGTCGAGGCGGAAAGCGAGATCGTCAGGCGGTTCGCCACCGGGGCCATGAGTTTCGGCTCCATCAGCGCCGAGTCCCACGAAACGCTGGCCGTGGCCATGAACCGCATCGGCGGCAAGTCGAACACCGGCGAGGGCGGCGAGGATTCCCGCCGTTATACGCCCCTGCCGAACGGCGATTCCGCCCGCAGCGCCATCAAGCAGGTGGCCAGCGGCCGCTTCGGCGTGACCATCAATTACCTGAGCAATGCGGACGAACTGCAGATCAAGATCGTGCAGGGCGCCAAGCCCGGCGAGGGCGGCGAACTGCCCGGTCGCAAGGTGGACGAGACCATCGCCGCCATTCGCCATTCGACGCCCGGCGTGGGGCTCATCAGCCCACCGCCGCACCACGACATCTATTCGATAGAGGACATCGCCCAGCTCATCCACGACCTGAAGAACGGCAACCCCGACGCGCGCATCAGCGTCAAGCTCGGGGCCGAGATCGGCGTGGGGGCGGTTGCCGCGGGCGTCACCAAGGCGCGCTCGGACCACCTGGTGATCGCCGGAGATTCCGGCGGCACGGGCGCCTCGCCGCTCACCTCCATCAAGCACGCGGGGCTGCCCTGGGAACTGGGTATCGCCGAGACGCACCAGACGCTGGTCGTCAACAACCTGCGATCGCGGGTGGTGCTGCAGACCGACGGCCAGCTCAAGACCGGGCGCGACGTCGCGATTGCCTGCCTGCTCGGCGCCGAGGAGTTCGGTTTCTCCACCGCGCCGCTGATCGCGCTGGGCTGCATCATGATGCGCAAGTGCCATCTCAATACCTGCCCGGTGGGCATCGCGACGCAGGACCCGGCCTTGCGGGCGAAATTCGAGGGCCTGCCGGAGCACGTCATCAACTATTTCTTCATGGTCGCAAAGGAAATGCGGCAGCTCATGGCCGAGCTGGGCTTCCGCACGGTCAACGAGATGGTGGGACGGGTGGACGCGCTCGATGCCGAGGCGGCGGTGGACCACTGGAAGGCCAGGGGCATCGATCTCACGGAGCTCCTGACGCCGGTGCAGGAACCGCCGGACTTTCTGGGCGCCTACGCCATGCACAAGCAGGACCACGGCCTGGAGCGATCGCTGGACTACAGGCTGATCGAGCTGGCCGAACCGGCGCTGGCGCGCGGCGAAGAGGTGTACCGCGAACTGCCCATCAGCAATGCGAACCGGGTGGTGGGCGGCATTCTCTCCAACGCCATCATCAAGCGCTGCGGCCCGGAGATGTTGCCGGACGGCGCCATCCACTTCAAATTCCGGGGTCACGCCGGGCAGAGCTTCGGTTGCTGGCTGGCCCGCGGCGTCACGCTGGAGGTCGAGGGCGACGCCAACGACTACGTGGGCAAGGGCCTGTCCGGCGGACGCCTGATCATCTACCCGGACAGGGAGTCGCGCTTTACGCCGGAACAGAACATCCTGATCGGCAATGTCGTGCTCTACGGCGCCACCGCCGGCGAGTGCTTCTTCCGGGGAGTGGCGGCGGAGCGGTTCTGCGTGCGCAACAGCGGCGCCCGCGCCGTCGTCGAAGGCGTCGGCGATCACGGCTGCGAATACATGACCGGCGGGCGCGTGGTCATCCTGGGCCGCACCGGACGCAACTTCGCGGCCGGCATGAGTGGCGGGGTGGCCTACGTCTGGAACCCGCAGGGGGACTTCGCCGACCTCTGCAACCCCGAAATGGTCGAGCTGGAACCGCTGGAGGCGGAACCGGACAGGGCCGAGGTCCGGGAACTCATCGAACGGCATCTGCGCTTCACCGGCTCCACCGTCGCGCAAGCGGCACTCGACGACTGGCGGCGCAGCGTCGGGCAATTCGTCAAGGTCATGCCCGTGGACTACAAGCGGGTCCTTGAAGAGATCAAGACCGCTGCAGCAGCAGCCGCGGCCTGACCGGCCTGAGCCACTCAAGCGCGATGGGCAAGACAACGGGATTCATGGAGTACGCGCGCGCGTCCGCGCCGTATCGCGACGCGAACGATCGCCTGCGCGACTTCAGCGAGATCTACACGGGACACGAACCCGGGAAGCTCGCCATTCAGGGCGCGCGCTGCATGGATTGCGGGGTGCCGTTCTGCCAGTCGGACGACGGCTGCCCGATTCACAACCTGATCCCGGAGTGGAACGACCTCATTTACCGGGACCAGTGGCGGGAAGCGCTCGACCGCCTGCACAAGACCAACAATTTTCCCGAGTTCACCGGACGGGTATGCCCGGCGCCCTGCGAAGGCGCCTGCGTGCTGGGGATCACCGACCCCGCGGTCACCATCAAGGACATCGAGATGGCCATCGCCGACCGCGGATTCGAGGAGGGCTGGATCGTCGCGGAGCCGCCCGCCCACCGCACCGGACGGCGCGTCGCCGTGATCGGTTCCGGGCCCGCCGGGCTTGCCGCCGCGCAACAGTTGAACCGGGCCGGCCACGTTGCCGTAGTGCATGAGCGCGCCGACCGCATCGGCGGCCTTTTGACCTACGGCATCCCCAACATGAAGCTCGACAAGACGGAAATCGTCGATCGGCGCCTCGACCTCATGCGGGAGGAGGGCGTGGAGTTCCTTGTCAATGCGGCCGTCGGCGACGGCAGCGGCGGCTCCATCGACGTCCGCCGCCTGGCGAAGGAATTCGACGCCGTGCTGCTGGCGACCGGGGCCACCGTTCCGCGCGACCTGCCGATCCCCGGGCGCGAGCTCGATGGCGTGCACTTCGCCATGGATTTCCTGACGCAGAACACCCGCAGCCTGCTGGACTCCAGTCTCGCCGACGGCAACTACATTTCCGCGAAAGACAAGGACGTGATCGTGATCGGCGGCGGCGACACGGGTACCGACTGCATCGGCACGGCGCTTCGCCACGACTGCAGTAGCCTGGTCAACTTCGAATTGCTCCCGCAGCCGCCGGCGTCGCGGGCGTCGAACAATCCCTGGCCCACCTGGCCGGTGATCTTTCGCACCGAATACGGCCACGAGGAATCCGCGGCGAAGTTCGGCAAGGACCCGCGCGTTTACCTGATTTCGTCAACGGAATTCGTGGCGAATGCGAACGGGCGGGTTTCCGGAATCCGCACCGTCGACGTCCAATTGAAGGACGGCAAGTTCGAGAACGTGCCCGGCAGCGAGCGGGAGTGGCCGGCCGATCTTGTGTTCCTGGCCATGGGTTTTCTGCGCCCGGAACACGCCGTCTCCGATCCGCTGGACCTGGCCTACGACGCGCGCGGCAACTACCGGGCCGACTACGGCAAATACCAGACCAGCGTGGAAAACGTGTTCGCCGCCGGCGACTGCCGCCGGGGTCAATCGCTGGTGGTGAACGCCATTAACGAGGGCCGGGAAGCCGCCCGCGAAATCGACCGCTACCTCATGGGTTCAACCGAACTCCCGTAACAATCCGGCCTCACAAGCTCGCTTGGCCCGCATTCCCCTGCCCCTCCCTCGCGGGAGTGTCTGAGCCAGGGATGGCGAAGCCAAGCTCCACGGATGGATTCATGCGTCTCCCGCGAGGGAGGGGCAGGGGAATGCGGGCTACGCCGTGCCCCAGCCGGGGCGAAAGCCCAGGGGCAGGCCGGCTTCGGGGGTGAAGCCGTACATTTCGGTGCTCGGCAGCGCTTCGTTGACCACGTCGCGCACCTTGAGCAGCCGGTCGAGGTCGACGCCGGTGTTCAGTCCCATGGACTCCAGCATGAACACCAGGTCCTCGGTGACGATGTTGCCGCTGGCGCCGGGGGCGAAGGGGCAACCGCCGATGCCGCCCAGCGAACTGTCCAGCGTGGTGATGCCTTCTTCCAGCGCCGCCATGGCGTTGGCCAGTCCCAGGCCGCGCGTGTTGTGGAGATGCACGCCGGTGAGCTTCTCCTCGCCGATCTCGGACCGCACCATGCGCACCAGCCGCCGGATCTGCGCGGGGTTCGCGTAGCCGGTGGTGTCGGACAGCCCGACTTCCCGGCAACCCGCCTCGACCAGCGCATGGGCCAGCTCCAGCACCTTGCTCTCAGGGACGGGGCCTTCCATGGTGCAGCCGAAGGCGGTGGCGATGCCGGCCTCGAAGATCGGGCGGCGCTCCTCGGGAAGTTCGTCGAGCATCTCGTTGATGCGCCGGACCTCCTCCAGCATTTCCGCGTGGTTCTTGCGCACGTTCGCCTTGCTGTGGGTTTCGCTGGCGGAGACCGGAATGCTCACCTTGTGCGTACCGGCGGCGACCGCCCGCTCCACGCCCTTGAGGTTCGGCGCCAGCGTGGTGACGTGCAGGCCGGGGATGGTCACGGCGTAGCGCACCAGTTCCTCGCAGTCGGCCATCTGGGGCAGGAGCTTGGGCGGAACGAAGGAACCCACTTCAATTTCGGGCACGCCCGCGGCGGCCTCGGCCCTGATCCAGGCTTTCTTGGCCTCGGTGGGCATGATCAAGTCGAGGCTCTGCAGGCCGTCGCGCGGCCCCACTTCGCTTACGAGAATATCAACGGACATGCCGAGCGCTGCTCCCTGGCGATTTTCAGTTCTTGCGGCTGGCCGCCTGCGCCCGGGCCTGGCTCTTGCGGCCGATCCGAGTCAGGTGCACGCGGCTGGTCTTGCCGGCGCGCCGCTCGTTCAATCTTGAGACGAGACTGGTGACTTCTTCGCGCACCTCGTCGGCCTCGCCCTGCTTGTAGCCCGTAATGGTGGTCGTTCCCTGGGTCAGCTCGTAGCGATACCAGTCATCGGCGTCGGAACCATCCGGCGATTCAGTCTGTTCCAGGGCGACGATCTCAAAAGGCCGGGCTGCCGGCATTACGCTGGTGTCATCAGTCATAAGCAGCATATTTTACACCGCCGTCCATCCCGGCCCTTTGCCGATGCAGCCGACAAAGTGGCGTTCAGCCGGTCAAAAGGGCTACATTACGCGGCGGATGGGCTTTCGCATCAATTCATGAACGATTCCGACCGGCATGCACGCGTCACGCTGACGGGCCTTGCTCCGCTGGAAGTCCTCAGGGGAGGGAACGGTCCGACGCTCGTCTGGCTGCACGGCGAAGAGGGCCAGCGCGGCTGGCTGCCGCACCATGCGCGCCTGGCGGGGCGCTTCACGGTACTGGCGCCGACCCTGCCCGGCATCGGCGCGTCGGAGTTGCCCGATTGGGTGAACGGGGTTCCCGACATGGCGAAGGTCCTGCTGGCCGCTCTCGACGGCGGCGGCGTTCGCGAGTGCATCCTGGGCGGGGTTTCGATGGGCGGGTGGATCGCGGCGGAAATGGCTTCGATGGATCCCGCCCGGTTCGCGGGGCTGGTACTGGCCGGTTCGCAGGGCACGGCCACCGGGGAAATGAATACGCCGGACCTGTTCCTGATGCCGTACCGCCGATACATCTCCTTCGGTTACAACGACGCCCGCTCCGGGGTATTTCAGGACCTTTGGGCAGGCGAACTCGACGATGACGCCGTGACCCAGGATCTGGAAGTGATGGAACTGTCGGCCCTGCTCGGCTTCAAGCCGTACATGCACGACCGGTCGCTGCTGCCGGCGCTGGCGCGCTTTTCGAATCCTGCCCTGCTGGTGTGGGGCGCGAACGATGTCATTACGCCGCCGGCGGTCGCCGAGCGTTTCCTGAACGCATTGCCCGCGGCCGAACTGGCCACGATCGGCGATGCCGGACACTACGCGCACCTGGAGCGGGCCGGGGCATTCGCCGACGCCGTCATTCAGTTCGGCGCGAAACCGGGGACGGACTGAAACATGTTCCAGCTGCACTACTTCGTGAACCACCCCTATCTGGGTTATCCGCATGAAGCGGCGGCCGAATTCGGCGCCGTGATGCTCAAGTTCTCCAATCGCCACTTCGACGGCGAGCGCGCCGCCGAGCTGTTCGAGCGCTACCACGAGGAGTACGTGGTGGCCGAACAGGTGGGCTTCGACTCCATCGTGGTCAACGAGCATCACAGCGCGCCGGCGGCCATGTCTCCCTCGCCCAACATATTCGCGACGGTGCTGGCGAAGGTCACGTCACGGGTGAAGATTTTTATCGCCGGAAACATCCTGCCGGTGAACGGCAACCCGGTTCGCCTGGCCGAGGAACTGGCGTTGATCGACCTGTTCTCGAAGGGCCGGCTTATTTCCGGATTCGTCCGGGGCGGGGCGGTGGAGTCTCTGGCCATGTCGGTCAATACCCTGCACAACCGGGAGATCTTCGCCGAAGCGCACGACCTGATCCTGAAGACCTGGACCGAACCCGGCCCCTTCGTGTGGGAGGGGAAGCACTATCACTACCGCTGCGTCAATCCCTGGGCGCTGCCCATGCAGAAGCCGCATCCGCAGATCATGATTCCGGGGTCCACCAGCCGCGAGACGGTGGAGTTCGCCGCCGAGCGGGGCTACCCGTACGTGGCGCTGGCCACCCGCCTGGAGGCCACCGACCAACTGTTCGCCGACTACAACGAGATTGCCGAACAGGCCGGACATGTTCCGACGCCGGGCCACCGCGGTTACTTCACCCGCGTGCACGTGGCGCCCACCGACGAGCAGGCGCTTGAAGAGGGCAGGGAACAGTTCGGAGGCCGCGTGGCCCAGATCACCAGCATGGTGGACATGAAGATCCATCCCGACGTGGCCGCCTGGATGGCGCCCCCGGGCTACGTGAGTCGCGAGGCGGCCATTGCCCGGCGCAGGTACATGGGCGGAACGCCCTATGCCTTCTTCACCCAGGGCTACGAGAAGGCGCTTGAGACGCGCCAGATGATTATCGGCAGCCCGGACACCGTCGTGCGGCAACTGAACGAACTGCGCTTGAGGTTCGGGGTGGGGCACCTGGGCGTGTCCCACTTTGCGGTGGAAGACTATGGCCGCACCCGGCGCAACCTGGAGCTTCTCGGCGAAGAAGTGTTTCCGCGCCTGCGGGAACTGGCCGCCGAGGACTGAATATCGCCGCTCCTCCCCAACAGCATGAGCCCGGCTACGTGGGCCGGCTGCCCCTGTCGCTCAAGGCGGGCTGGGGGGTGGGCTCGATGGGTTGCCTGGGCATGCTGTTCATCGTCAACGTCTTCGTCCTGTTCTTCCTGGTCAATCACCTGGGCATGGACCCCGGCATGGCCGGGCTCATCCTCTTCATCACCCGGATATACGACGTATTCAGCGACCCCATGATCGGGTTTCTGAGCGACACCACGCGCAGCCGCTGGGGCCGGCGGCGCCCGTGGATGGCGCTGGGCGCCTTCGTGTCCGGCCTGGCGCTGATCTTCACGTTCAATATCCCGGCGCTGGCGTCAATGAATGCGCTGGCGATCTACCAGCTCGTCGTGCTGATTGCCTATTTCACCGGCTACACCCTGTTCTACGTGCCGTTCATGGCGATGCCCGCGGAAATGACCGACGACTACAACGAACGCACGTCGATCATGTCGTGGCGGGTGGGGTATTCCAATTTCGCCGGCATCCTGATCGCCGCCGGCATGCCGGCGCTGATCGACGTCCTGGGCGCCGACCGCAGGGCCTACGGGATCGTCGCGATACTGGTGGGCATCCTGATTGCGGCCACCATGATGATGACCGTGCTGTTCACCAGCCGCGCCCGGGAGTTGCCGAGTTCTCAGTCGGACCGCTATTCGTTCGGCGACTATTTCCGGGCGCTGGCCAACAACAAGCCCTTCCTCACTCTCGCCGCGCTCAAGGGCACGCTGTACCTGGGCGTGGGCGTCAACGGCAGCGCCCTGCTGTTTTTCATGACCTACGTGCTGGAGCGGGGCGAAATGGGCGTGGCCCTGTCCACCCTGGCGGGCAACATCGCCGGCCTTTGCACGGTGCCGCTTTGGGCCTATTTCAGCCGCGGCAGGGACAAGCGCTGGGTTTACCTGATCGCGATCATCGGCTCCGGCCTCATGCTCGTCTCATGGTCGCTGGCCACGCCGGCCGAAAGCGACCTGGTGTTTGTCATAAGGTCCTGCTTTATCGGCATATTCAGCGCGGGGGGCCTGACGATAGGATTCTCGATGTTGCCGGACACCATCGAGTACGACCGCATCCGTACCGGGAAGGTCCGCACCGCGCTCTACACCGGGGTCCTTGGTTTTGTCGAGAAAACCGGCTTTGCGCTGGGGCCGCTGCTCATGGGCTTTTACTTTTCCGCCGCGGGGCTCGTGGAAACCACGCTGGGCGCCGTCGAGCAGCCGGACAGCGCCATTGCCGCCATCATCTTCGGCAAGGCCTGGATTCCCGCCACCCTGCAGGCGCTGGCGCTCTTCTGGCTGGTGTCCTACCGCCTCACGGAGAAGCAGCTCGCCGACCTGCGCGGCGCTACGTCGCTGACTGATGGTTCCTGAGTTTGCCCTTCAGCACTTTCCCGTAGGCGTTGCGGGGCAATTCGGGCAGGGTCTCGACCAGCCGGGGGACCTTGAAGCGCGCCAGGCGTCCCTCGCAGAAAGCGGATAGCCCCCCGGCGTCAAGCGACGCGCCGGGACGCAGTACCACGAACGCCTTCAGCCGTTCTCCCCAGCGCTTGTCCGGCACGCCCACCACGGCGGCATCGCGGACGTCGGGATGGCGCAGGAGTTCTTCCTCGACTTCGCGCGGGAATATGTTGACGCCGCCGCTGATGACCATGTCCTTCTTGCGGTCCACGATATAGATGTAACCCTCTTCGTCTCTCCGGGCCAGGTCGCCCACCGATACCCAGCCGTTGCGAAAGGCCTCGGCGGTTTCGCGCGGCTTGCGCCAGTAGCCGTTGAACAGGAACGGGCTCGAGGAGAAGAGTTCGCCGACTTCTCCGGGGCCGACCTCGCCCTCTTCGTCCAGCAGCTTCACTTCGGTGGTCGTGAACGGCTGTCCCACGCAGCGCTGCTTGCGAAGCTGATCGGCGGGGCGGAGGTTGCAGACGATGCCGGCCTCGGTGGAGCCGTAGGTCTCGTGGAGTATTCCGTCGCCGAAGTGGCCGACGATGCGCTCCTTGGTGGCCTGCGGCAGCGCGGCCGCGTTGGAGATGATGGACTTCAGCGCCGGCGCGGAATACTTCGCCAGCACGCTTTCTCCGAGCGCGAAGATGGCGTGGAAGTGGGTGGGCGCCATGAACACGCCGGTGGCGCCTTGGTCCAGCCGGCGCAGAACTTCCTCCGGGTCGAAGCGTGACAGGAGGTCCAGCTGCCCGCCCAGGAAAACCGCCGCAATGCTGAAGGCCAGTCCGCCGCCGTGGCACAGGGGCGTGATTCCCAAAAACCGGTCGTCGGGCGAATAGCAGCCGTATTCGGACGCCATGCCGTAGAACTGCAGAATCCGTGACCGGTGCGAAACCAGCACGCCTTTGGGCTTGCCGGTGGTGCCCGACGTGTAGGGAATCGTGAAGACCTCCCATTCCTGCACCGGCGCCAGTTCGGCCGGCGCCCGGGCGACGGCCAGCCGCCGCTCGAGATCGTCGCCGATGACAAACACCTGCTCGACCGAGGCGAAGGCGGTGTCGCGCGCCAGTTCGGCCCGTTCCGCATCGACGAACAGCACCCGCGCCCCGGCGTCGTCGCAGATGCCGGCCACTTCCCTGGGACTCAGTCCGGGGTTGATGGTCGCCAGCGGGATTCCGGCCTGGGCGGCGCCCGCCACGATTTCCAGGTACTCGATGCAGTTCCCGGCCAGGACCGCGCCGTGGGTTCCCGGTTCGAGCCCGAGTCCGTCAACCATCCAGGCGCTGACCCTGTCGATGCGCGACACCAGGTCGCGATAGGTCCGCTCCTGCCGGCCATGGCGAACGGCGATCTTTCCGGGATCGCGGCCCATGGCGGCGCGGATGCCGCCGGCCACGGACAGGGGCCGGTACGAGGCCGGCAGGCCGGGTGCGCCGTTCGAGCCCGTCATTGAGTGGCGAGCCCGAAAACGCCGAGCGCGTTGTCGCGCAGCAGCCGCTGTCTGGATTCCGGCTTGAGCCCAAGTTCGTTGACTTCGGCCACCGCCCGCTCGGGGTCGATGACCGGCCAGTCGGTGCCGAACATCACCTTGTCGCGGCCGTAGGAATTCAGGTAGTGGACGAAGGGCGCAGGCCAGTAGCGGGGCGCGTAGGCGTCGCCGGCGGTATACACGTTGTCGTGCTTCCAGCACATGGCGATCATTTCCTCGGTCCACGGCACGCCGATGTGAATGCCGATCAGCTTGAGTTCGGGAAAATCGATGGCGACCGGGTCAAGGGCGATCGGCCGACCCACCGACGGCAGGCGCCGCGAGCGCGTGTAGACGAGGTTCTGACCGACCTGCATCATGATCGGAATATCGAGTTCGCAGCACTTGGCGTAATAGGGATACATCCGGGCCGCGTCGGGCGGCATCGCGAACCAGTGGGGGTAGAAGTGCGCGCCGACGAAACCCAGTTCGTTAACGGCGTATTCCAGGTCCTTCAGCCCCGCCATGCCGCGCGTGGGGTCGATCCCCGCCAGCCCCGAGAAGCGCGCCGGATACTTCTCGCACACCTCGCTGACGTATTCGTACGGCACCTCGAAGGAGTCCTGCAGGCCCATCTGCCCGGCTCGCACGGCAACCAGCAGCGACCGCTCGATGCCGGCGCGGTCCATGCGGCCGAGGTAGTCGGAGATGGAAACCCCGCCGCGCATGTCCTCGGGCATGCGCACCTGGTCGCTGAATGTGTCGTCCAGGCCGGTGCGGCCCTCGGCCACCGTCTGCGGCGTATAGAGATTGCAGACGATGTCGATGATGCCGGACATGCGTCGAACGCTCGCGTCTATCCCCCGCCGTTCTCCCAACTGAGAATGTCCCGGCCCAGCAGGCGTCCGAAGGTGATCGCGGGCGTCAGGGACATGCCCCCGACGAAGGCGTTCCCGCTGAGCTTGGCGAAGCCCACCGCCTCGCCCGCGGCGTACAGGTTCGGGATCGCCGAGCCGTCTTCGCGCAGGACCCTCAAGTCGGCATCCACGTCGATGCCGGCGGGGCTGATCACGGTAAAGCCGACGGCCTTGACCGCGTAGAAGGGCGGCGTTCCGATCGGCCGGATCATGTGCTCGCGGCCGAACTCCGGGTCGTGCCGCGATTCCACGGCCTCGTTGAATTGCGCGGTGGTCCGCTCCAGCGTTTCCGGGTCCGCACCGATCTGCGCGGCGAGTCCGGCGAGGCTGTCGGCCTTCAGAAAATGCGCATGCCTGCCGAACCGCGCCGCCATCTCCTCGCGGGTCTCAAGCGTGATCACCGGCGCGTTCTGGCGCATGGGCTCGTCGAGTATCACGTAGAGGGTGAAATCCGGCAGCGCCAGCACCGCCCTTTCGATGTGGTCGATACTGGGATGGTCCTCGCGCACGAACCGTTTGCCCTCACCGTCCACATAGAACTCCCAGGGTTTGCGGATGGCCGGGTTCAGACGCAGGTGGGCGCCCGACAGCGGGTCTTCGGCAACCTGGCGGAAGCCGGCCACAGTGGTGAGAAACGCCTCGCCCCCGGTCACCGAGGCGCCCAGCGCCTGCGCCGCGCGGATGCCGTCGCCGCGCGAGAACGGATTGCAGTACGAGGTCAGCGTGAACTGCGGCGTGATTTCCGACCACATTTCGAGGTTCGCCGCGTAGCCCCCGCTGGCCAGAACGACGTTTTGTCCGTAATGGATTTCCGTTTCTCCCGCCGGCGTTTCGACTTCTACCCCGGTCACCGCGCCCGAATCGTCCTGGACAAGGCGCGTGAATTTCGTTTCAAGCCTGAGATCGATCCGGCCGTCCGCGACCAGTTCCTCGAACGGAGGCGTCATCGCCTCGAGAACGCTCACGCCCAGTTTTTCGCCCCAGCAATAGCGCCGAGTCCGATAGGGCTCATGGGCGCTGCCGGCGACCGGGTGGCCGGGCAGCGGCTCGAATCCCAGGTCCGTCAGCCAGTCCAGCGTCTCGCTCGCGTTGTCTATCGCCTTGCGCCCGAGCGCCGGATCCATGGTGCCGTTGCAGATGCGCATGGCGTCCCGGTAGTGCTCCTCGGCGCTGTCGTCGATCCCCGCGGCCTCCTGCAGCCGCGTGCCGGCCGCGCTCATCTGCCCCGATGACCAGTACAGCGTTCCACCGATGCGCTTGTCCGCCTCGATCTGCAGCACCCGGGCGCCGCGTTCGGCCGCAAGAATGCCGGTCGGCATTCCGGTCGAACCCGCGCCGATGATGATGACATCGTAGTTTTCGCTCATGGTTGGTTCCCGTGTTCGTGCATTAAGCCCGGCGCCCCGTGATTGTGCCTTGAGGCAGAGACCCGCGACCGCTTACTTTCGATAGGCGGGCGACAGGCCATCAAACATCGGATAGTGCCTGGTGTTGAGTGTCTTCAACGACGCTTCTTCCAATGTTGCGGTCGCCGCTATTACCGCATCCGCCAGGCCGAGTCCGTGCTTCGCACCGTAGTCCCGCTTGTAGAGTCCACCGAGTTTCGCAACGGCGCCGCTGACGGCAACGATGCGAAATTGCGACAGCAATTCTGCCAGCGCGGTTTGTTCCGGGTCTTCTTCTCCGCCTCGAACACCGGCATACAATTCCGCCACCGTCACCGCCGACAGGATGACCCGGTCGGCATACTCCTCAATGCAGGCGTCCGCACCGGCGTGCCCGCGCAGGAAATCCACCAGAACATCGGTATCGAGCAAAACCGGCCGCGGCATTGGATCAGCCTCGGTCCCATCCGTTTCGAACGGCTTCAAAGTCGGGAATATCATCGCGGTTCTTCCACATCCCGGCGGCTGCGCACAGTGCGTCTTGCCGCCGCTGGCGGCTGGAACTTGCGATGAAGCGGTCCACGGCCTGGCGAATGAGTTCGCTTTGCCGCTTTCCCTGGCTCCGCGACATGGCGATCAGTTCATTCCGCTGCTTTTCCGTCAGGTAAATCTGCGTGCGCACCATGCTGAATCTCCGCTCCAATATACATCGGGATTATACATCGCTTCCCCGGATTGGCGCCCGCGACGGCCGACAAGGATTATTTCCGCATTTGCAGCTTGCGGGCGATTTCCTCGTCTTCAATTTGATCCGCCAGAAGCAAGGCCTTGTCGAGGTTGTATGGTCCGGCTACCTGTCCCATTGACACGGGTCTTATGCGATAGGGTCTGGCGGCCGGCACGTTCTTTCTGCGCGAAATACCGGCGCGTAACGAATCGTTGACCACCGACTTGAAGGACTTGCCGGTGCGGTAGGCAATTTCCTTCAGCCTTCTGGCGATTTCATCCTCAATAGTCAGGGTGGTTCTCATCTTGCGCTCCCGGAAAGGCGTGGTCGGCACAATAGCATCGTGAAATTAAGCATCAAAGCACCTTTCTGATGCCCGTCGGCGGTGGGTGCAGCAGGTCCTGCTCGATGCTGTGGGAGGCCAGGTAGAACAGGGCGGCCGATCCGAGGCTGCAGACGACGCACACGACCAGCAGTGCCGCGCCCAGGGAATTCACGCCGAGTGAATCGGCCAGAAAATCGCTGGCCACGCCTACCGACTGGGGGCCAATGACGCCCGCAATCAGGTTGATGATCAGGATCATGAGGGCCGAGGCGACGGCCCGGGTGCGAACGTCGGCGACGCCCTGTATGGTGGCGAACAGCACCGGCCCCTGCATCACGCCCACGCAGGCCGGTACGATGAGCCAAAGCAGCGCAGCCGTGGGATCGGGAACCAGTAGAACCAGCGCGTAGAACGGCGCAGCCACAAGCTGTACGCCGGCGCAAAGATAGATCGGCGGCTTCGCTCCGAACTTTGCAAGCCTGCTGGCCAGCAGGCCGCCCAGCAGGGTGCCGGCCGCGTGGGGCAGCGCCTTCGTAAACGCCAGCCAGGTGCCTACAGTGGCGACCTCGAGTCCGTGGGTGCGGGTGTAGAACGAAGGCAGCCAGGCCAGCAGGGCGGTGCTGACCATGCCGTACAGGCTGCCGCCCAGGACCATGTAGCGGAACGTCCCCTTTGCCCACAGGCCACGGAAAGCCGGGTACATCCGCGGCGCCTCTGCCGCCACCTGCAAGCTGTCGCTGTGGCCGCGCGGCGGGTCGCGCAGGGTGAAATACACCACCAGCGCAATCAGCACCCCCGGGGCGCCGAAGGATACCAGCGTGACCCGCCAGCCGTAGGCGTCGGTGATCCAGCCGCCGATCAGGAAAGCCAGGAACACGCCCAGAGACGAGCCCAGGCCGAGCACGGCCATGGCCATGGCGCGCTCGCGGGGAGCGAAATAGTCGGATATGAGCGAATGGGACGGCGGCGTGCAGCCTGCTTCGCCAACGCCCACAAGCACCCGGAACACGGCCAGTTGCACAAACGACCGGGCCAGCCCGCACAGGCAGGTCATCAGGCTCCACAGCGCCAGCGCCACGGCAATGATCTTCCGGCGCGAGCGGCGGTCCGCGAGGCTGGCGATCGGGACCCCCAGCAGTGCGTAGAAGACGGTGAACGCGGCGCCGGTGATGAAGCCGATCTGCGTGTCGGTCAATGCCAGGTCGGACTTGATCTGCGGCAGCAGGATGCCGATCACATAGCGATCGGCGTAGTTCAGCGTCATCACCGCCAGCAGCAACCCCAGGACGTAGCGCCGATAGCGTCGCGAAGCGGCAAACGTTGATTCAGTCACCGCCGGATCCCGGGACGTGCCCCCGGAAGGGAAGGCGTCCCGCCCTCGTGGAAGGCGGGACGCCTTCCCTCCCCGGGGATGGGATGCATGTTCAGGCGATCACTTCGATCAGTTCGCCGACGGCGCCGCGCAGCGTAAATCCCTCGGGCCGGGCGTTGCCGTGCAGGGGCAGGGCGCCTTCGCCCACGGGCGCGATGCCGCTGGCCTCGCACATTTCGCGGACCTTGCCGAGATCGTTGACCCGCATGGTCATCATCGCCAGCCCGGTCCGGTCCAGCGATGTGGGATAAAGGGTGCCGCTGGCCGCCTTGAACTCCCACACCTCGATGCTGACCCCGATGCCCACGTTCCCCCACAGGAAATAGCTGTCGTCCGGTGCGCCGATCAGCTCGTTGGTGTTGCGCTGGAAACATTCCAGCTGCGAGCTGCGCCTGAGCCCCAGGGCCTGCTCGTAAAACGCGTCCACCGGGCGCTGGTCGAGACTGGTGATGGCGGCGTTGTGAAACCCGGAATGCAGTCCCGGCAGCGTCCATTCCGGCCGGTCGCTGCGCACGTGGGCGGTAATGAACATCTGCTCTCCGCCCGGCCCGAAAGCGGCATAGCTCATCACGTCGATGTCACGCCGCCAGGTCGTGTTGCGGAAAAAGTAGTAACGCGGCGGCGTAATAACCGGGGTGTTCGCGGACGCGAGGCGATGGTAGGACTCGGCCGGGTCCCGCGTAACGCCTTCCATGACCAGCAGCCCGGGGTCTCCGGGACCGGAGTCGGGCCGCGGACGATTGGCCGCCGCCCCCCGCGGCGCTTCGAGCACCCGAACCTGCGCGCTGTCGGAGGGCTCCGGCATACGCAATATCGCGAAGCGCCTCCCGGCATTTCCGACGCCGGGCGCATTGCCGGCATCCGCCGTCAGCGTACCTTCGTCGGCGAGGGTCATGCCGATCACCTCAGTGTAGAAGCGGATGCTGGCATCCACGTCCGGCGAGACCGTCGTGAACACGACGATCTTCGCTTGAAGGGGGTTGGATTCTTCCGGAGACGCAAGCGCCTGGCCGGACTGGACACGGGGTGCGTCCTGCGCGGCGTTGCCCGCGCCGGCCTCTTCGGCGGCGGCCTTCTCGCTGGACGTGCTCCCGAGTATGCCGGCGGAAACCGCCATCGCCGACGCCTGCAAAACGTCTCTTCTGTTCATCTCCCGCCCCCGGCGCCTGCGTGGACTGCGAATGTATCATGCGGGCTCGCCGTGCAGCCAAGACCATGACCGAATGCCGTGATTTCTTCGTGCCGGGGCCGGTCGGAAAACTGGCGACCCGCAGCAAGGGCCTTGCGCCGGGGTGCGGCCGTGTCGTGGTCCTGGTGCAGGGCGCCAATTTGAGCGGCCAGGCGGGATTCGACCTGAATTTCCCCGGCGGCGAGGACTATTCGCTGATGGACGCCCTGGCGGTCCGCGGACTGGCTGCCGTGACTTTTGCCCTGCGCGGCTACGCCCGGTCCGATGCGCCCGAAGACCCGCTCACGGTCGATACCGACGCGGCGATCGAGGACCTTGCGGGCGTCATGGACTGGCTGGCGGCCGAAGGTCACTCCCGTCCCCATCTTCTGGGCTGGTCATGGGGCGGGCGCATCGTCGCCCGGTACGGCGAACAGCACCCGGAGCGGGTGGCGCGCATGGTCCTGCTGGATCCGGCGCTCGGGGGCGGCAACCTGATTCCCTTCGAGCCGGAAGAGCCGTGGTGGAGCGGGGGCTGGGACTACTTCTTCGAGCGCGAGGCGCAGTACGGGTCGGAAAAAATGCGCCGCGCGCTGGCGGACTACGTGGCCGCGCATGAGCCGCGCTCGCCCAACGGCATTCGCCGGGAAAACGCCAGAGGCAGCATTCCCGCCGATCCCGAAGCGCTGACCTGCCCGGTGCTGATGATCTACGGCAGCGGCGCCGGCAAGGCCGCCTACATGCACGGGGGGATACAGCGGGCCGAGTACTTCGAGCGGCTGCCGACGGAGGACAAGGCCCTGGTGGTGGTGCCGGGCGGCGGCGACTACGCTCATCTGCAGCCCGCGCGGGCGCGAATTCGGGCCGCAATCGCCGATTTCCTGCTGAAAGACTAGTCCCGAGCATGAAGCCGGAGCGCGTACTCATCGTCGGCGGCGGCATCGGGGGCCTGACCGCCGCTCTGGCCCTGGGCCGGGCGGGGTACCGGGTGGCGGTGTACGAACAGGCGCCGGAATTCAGCGAGATCGGCGCCGGCATCATGCTGACGCCCAATGCCACCCGCGTGCTCCGCCATCTCGGCCTGGAGGCGGCGCTTGATCGCGCCGCCCTGCGTCCGCCCGCCTCCGTGTACCGGCGCTTCGACGACGCCAGCGTGATCGGCGACGCGCCACTGGCGGAAGCGATGGAATCGGCCTACGGCGCGCCGTATTTCCACATCCATCGCAGCGACCTTCTGGATGTGCTGCTGGCCGCCGTGCGGGCGCAGGGCGCTGCCGAATTGAATGCCGGCCGCATGGCTAGGGACTGTTCACAGGAGGGCGGGGAAGTCACCGTGCAGTTCAGCAACGGAGATGCCGCCGTGGGCGATCTGCTGCTGGCCTGCGACGGAATTCGGTCGACCCTGCGCGGCCGGCTTCTTGCGGGCGCGGAACCCCGCTTTCGCGGCCAGGTGGCGTGGCGCTCGCTGGTGCCGGCGGACGGCCTGCCGGAGCGCGTGACCGCAAGAGAATCGGTGGTGTGGATCGGCCGCGATCGCCACATCGTGCAGTACGTGCTGCGCGGCGGCTCGCTGGTCAACTACGTGGCCATCGCGGTCCAGGACCGGTGGGCCGCGGAGGGCTGGACCCTGCCAGCCGATCCGAGCGAAGTGAGAGCCGGGTTCGCCGGCTGGCATGAAGACGTGCAGTCCCTGCTCGAGGCGACTCCCGCAGGCGCGCTCTACAAGTGGGGCCTGTTCGACAGGGACCCGCTGGAGCAATGGGTTTACGGACGCATCGCGCTGCTGGGCGACGCGGCCCATCCCATGCTGCCCTTCATGGCGCAGGGCTCGGCCATGGCGATAGAGGATGCCGTGATCCTGGCGCGATGCGTTGAAGACTTCGACGACCTTGAGGTGGCGCTGTCACGCTACGAGGCGGTGCGACGCGAGCGCACGGCGCGCGTCATCCTGCAATCCAGGGCGCAGACCGGCCTGTACCAGCGCCTGAGCGGCGACAAGAAGCGCCAGCGCGCCGCCAGCACCGACTGGGTCTACGGTTTCGACGCGACGAGCTGCGCGATCTAGTCGAGATCCAGTTCGGGGATCTCTTCCAGCGGCGGCGGCTGGGGAATCGAACGCACGTAGGCATAGATCAGCCGGAGTTGCCTGTCGCTGAGCACCTTCGGCGAATAGGCCGGCATCAGGTTCGTAAACCGCACCAGCCGTGCGAACGCTTCGTAGGGATACCGCGTTGGAGCGATGCGATTGCCGGCTACGCCTCCCTGTCCTTCGTAGCCGTGACACTGCCAGCATTGCTGGCTCACATACAGCGCACGGCCCTTCCGGACGTCGTCCGCGGGCTCCTCGGCCGACGCAGGCGCGCAGGCAAGCGTCCACAAGAGCAGGACCGGAACAGCACGGCCCGGTGACCGGGCGATTCGCGAAAACGCGCTCATCTCGGCTGACAGCGAACGTCGACGAAGGCCGGTTCTCCGCCGTCGACGACCTCCGCGGCGCGGGCCAGGGCCGGGCCCAGGTCGTCCGGGTCGGTAATCGGGCCTTCCCCCCACACGCCCATGGCGCCGGCCATGCGGGAAAAGTCGATGTCGGGATTGCGCAATTCGTTGCCCACCCGCCAACTGCTGTCGATTCCACGCTGGCGCCGCGCCGCCATGCGCTGCAGGTGCATGAATTCCTGGTGATATCCCTGGTTGTTGTGGGTTACCGTCAACAGCGGAATGCGGTGATACGCGGCGGTCCAGAAGGCGCCCGGCGTGTACATCAGGTCGCCGTCCTTCTGCACGTTGACCGCGAACCGCCCCTCGGCGCGGTGGGCCAGCGCCGCGCCGATGGCCGCCGGCGCCCCATAGCCGAGTCCGGCGCCGCCCGAACGACCGATGTACTGATAGTGCCTGTCGATGGGCCATAGCCGTCGGGCCCAGCGGCTTTGCGCGCCGTCGTCCGAGACCAGCGCCCAGTCCCGGTCCTTCACCACGTTCCACAGTTCCGCGTAGAGCCGGGCCGTGCTCACCGGACTCGCGTTCCAGCCGTAGCGCGCCGCATCCAGGGCCTGCGCGCGGGCGAGCGAGTGGGCCTCCCTCCAGCGCGCTTCCCTGGCGGCGTTCGTCGCGCGTCTCGCAGGCCGCATCCCCGAGAGCACGGCATCGGTCAGCATCGGCAACGTGGCCTGCGCGTCCCCGGCGATGGAGAGGTCCGACGGATAGAAACGCTGGAAATTCTGGTAGTTGGACTTCGTGAACAGGTCGTTGCAGCCGATGCTGATCACGCGGGCGTCCGGCCGCGCCTTGCGCACGCTGTCCCGGTGGACCCGGTCGCGAACGGTGTTGATCACGCCCCAGACATCGAAAAGTTCCAGCCCGAGCACGATGTCGGCCTGGGCCACCGCGGCGGCGCCCTGCGAGAGGTAGTGCGTGTTCGGGAAGTTCATGCGTCCGAACTGGTTGACCACCGGCGCCTGCAAGGCTTCGGCCAGCGCGACGAGCCGCTCCACCCCCACCTGGTCGCGGGCCATCAGGTCCGCCACGATCACGGGCGATTCCGCGTCCAGCAGCCAGCGCGCCGCCTCGGCGACCGCGGCCTCGTCGCCGGTGGGCGGCTGATTGACGGAAACGGAAAACAGGCTCAGGCGCTGATCGCCCGCCTCGGCCTCCTGCAGATGGCCGTCCAGCACCATGGCCACGGGTCCCGCCGGCGGCGTCATCGCGATCTTGAGGGCGCGGGCCATGGACTCGGCGTAGTGCTGCAGGGAAAGCGGCATGTCGTCCCACTTGATGTAATCGCGTATGACCCGCACGCAGTCCTGCGCGGAATGCGACCACTCCACGCCCGCCCGGCGCTCCGTCGCCTCCAGGTGGTTGCCCGCGAGCAGAATCATCGGCGCCCGGTCGCACCAGGCGTTGTAGACCGCCATGGAAGCGTGCTGCAGTCCCACGGTGCCGTGGCAGAGCACGCCCATGGGCTTGCCGCTGACCTTGTAGTAGCCATGGGCCATGGCCGCCGCCTGTTCCTCGTGCACGCAGGTCAGCAGTTCGGGCGCCTGGTTGCCGCCGTAGTTGACGATGGATTCCTGCAGTCCGCGGAAGCTGGAACCCGGATTGGTGGCGATGTATTCGAGACCGAGCCGCCGGATGACGTCCAGCATGAAATCGGAACCCGGATTGCGGACGAAATACTCGCGCGCCTGATCGGCGCTGTAGCCGTGGGGTATTTCCGATTCCATCGCCTCCTGGGCGGCCGTGGGCGGCAAGGCGCCGGGCGCCTGCGCATCGTCGGCCGCCTGCCGCGCCGAAGCCTTGCCCGCGGCGCCGGCGCCTGTGGCGGCCAGCCCGGCCGCCATTGCGGACGAAAGGAAGTCCCTGCGGTTGACGCGCGCCGGTTCCTCCCGGTCGGATGGGGCTGGGTGGGGCTGGTTGTCGGGCTTCACGTTTCCTCCCCGGCATGACGCTGAAGGCATTCCATGATAAGGGCCGCGGTTGGCGACGCTTCCCGGTTGTACCATGGGTTTGATCGAAGATGCCGAAACGCTTTCTCAACGTGCGAACAACCCGTGATGGCGCCGGATCCGCACTCGACATCAGGCGCTACGCGCCCGCGCTCGGCGCCGAAGTCAGGGGCGTCGATCTCGCGGGCGGCCTTGATCCCGCGACGTACGAGCAGGTTCGCGCGGCCCTGCTCGCGCACCAGGTGCTGTTCTTCAAGGACCAGACGGAGATTTCCCCGCGAACTCAGATCGAGATCGGCAGGATGTTCGGCGAGCTTCACATGCACCCCGCAGCCCCTCAGATGGCGGGCTACCCGGAAATCTTCGAAATCTACGTGAGCAGGAACTCGAAGATCGCCAACGGCGAATTCTGGCACACCGACGTGTCCTGCGACGAAGTGCCGCCGCTCGGCACGATCCTGCAACTGCACATCCTCCCTCCGGTCGGCGGCGACACGCTATTCGCCAACCTGTACGCGGCCTATGACGCTCTATCGGAGCCGATGAAGCGGATGCTCGAAGGACTGAGCGCCCTGCACGAATCCGAGCA
>LXNI01001042.1_pt1 | contig 26963 bp, 23 predicted proteins | sample 809091 | NCBI WGS metagenome assembly LXNI01 (sample SAMN04870527, study PRJNA318959) | sponge metagenome | biome: 01000161; feature: marine sponge reef; material: water | host: Sarcotragus foetidus | place: Greece: Milos, Mediterranean Sea | collected 2013-05-29 | depth 5-7 m | reverse complement strand
CGCGAACTGGAGGAAGCGGCCGTCACCGTGCTCGGCAACCACGATCTGCACTGGCTGGCGCAACAGGTTCGCAAAGACCACGCCGATGCCTGCGCCGACACGGACTGGTTGCGTAACCGGCCGCTGGCTCACTTTGACCCGGACCTGAATTGCCTCCTGGTGCATGCCGGGCTCTTGCCCGGCTGGGACCTGGAGCAGGCCCTGGCGCGCGCCGCCGAGGTGGAGAGCGTTCTCAAGGACGCGGCTTACCGCGACTTCCTCGCCGACATGTACGGCAACACGCCCAATTGCTGGGAGGACGGGCTTTCCGGAATCAGGCGCCAGCGGATGATCGTCAACGCCTTTACCCGGATGCGTATGGTCGATGAGCGGGGGCGGCTGGATTTTTCCTACAAGGGACCTCCCGGCAAACAGCCGCCCTACCTCGCTCCCTGGTTCACGCACTCTCCGAAACTGCCGCACGGCTGCCGGGTTGTGTTCGGACACTGGTCGGCGCTGGGATGCCTCATTACCGATCGTTTCATCGCGCTCGATTCGGGCTGCGTATGGGGCGGATCGCTCGCCGCGGTGCGGCTGGACGGCCCGCCGACGTCGGTCAGCGTTCCCTGTCCGAAGGCCAGGAAGAGAGGTTCCGCCAAACAGCCGCGGCGCTGATCAGGACAAGCGTTCCGCGAGGCGCAGGTACGCTTCCACGGCAATCTGCTCGGCGCGCATGGCGGGGTCGATCCCCGCCGCTTCGATCTGCTCCCGGTCCGCCAGCCCCTTGAGGGCGTTGGCGATGGTCTTGCGGCGCTGCGAGAAGGCCTGCCGCACCACTCTTTCGAACGCTTCCGTACGGCGCGTTCGGTAGCGCGCATCAGGCGTCAGCCTCACCACCATCGAGTCCACCCCGGGGGGCGGGTCGAAAGCGTCCGGCGCAACCGAAAAGCACGGTTCGGCGCGGCAGCGGGCCGCCGCCGTCACCGACAGGCGCCCATAGCGGCGGCTGCCGGGAGAAGCGCACAGCCGCTCGGCCACTTCACGCTGCAGCATGACGGTCATGTCGAGAAATGCAGCCGCGCTTTCGAACAGGCGAAACAGCAGCGGCGTGCTCAGGTAATAGGGCAGGTTGCCGATCAGGCGCAGTCCCGGCGCCTCGAGGGCCGAGTAATCGAACTCGAGCGCGTCGGCGCGGTGCACGCTCAGCCGCTCGTGGGGAAAACGCTCGCGCAGTTCCCGGGCCAGGTTCCGATCGATCTCCACAGCGTGAACAAACGCTCCCGCCGAGAGAAGGGGGCCTGTCAGCGCGCCCGGGCCCGGACCGATCTCGACAAAGTGTTCGCCGGCCTTGGGCGCCGCCGTTTCGATGATGTCCTGAACGACCGTGGCATCGACCAGGAAGTGCTGTCCCAGCCGGGGCCGGGGCCGCTGCTTCATTGTTCCGCTTGACGCGCCCTGCGCCGCGCCATGCGGGCGGCTGCCGCCGCCGCCTGAACCAGGCTGCCTGCGTCGGCTGTCCCCGTGCCGGCCAGATCGAAGGCCGTGCCGTGGTCCACGGAAGTGCGCACGAACGGCAGGCCGAGCGTTACGTTTACCGCCGCGCCGAAGCCGGCGTGCTTGGCGACCGGCAGGCCCTGATCGTGATACATGGCCAGCACCGCATCCTGCCGGGCGAGATTGTCGGCCGTAAAGGCCGTGTCGGCCGGCCACGGGCCGGTCACGCCCGTATCCCCGAACTCGTCGATGGCCCGCGCCACCACGTCACGGTCCTCGCTGCCCAGTTCCCCATCCTCCCCGGCATGCGGGTTGAGGCCCAGAACCGCCACGCGCGGACTGCGTACGCCAAAGTCACGCTTGAGTCCCTGCACAAGAACCTCGAGAACGGCAGCCAGGCGATCGCGCGTCACGGCGCCCGGCACCGCGCTCAGGGGAATGTGGGTGGTGGCCAGCGCCACCCTCAGCGGCGGGCGCCCCGGGCCGTGCGTGCCGGCCAGAACCATCACCGGCATCGGCGCACCGCTCAGGCGCGCGAGGTATTCAGTGTGTCCCATGAAATCGAGGCCGGCCTTGCGCATGATCGCCTTGTTGACCGGTCCGGTCACCAGCGCGTCGAACTCCCCGCTCAGGCAACCCGACACGCCCCGCTCTATGGCCGCGAGCACTGCAGGTGCGTTGCGGGCATCGGCGCGACCGGCAACGCAGGGATGAACAAGCGGCGTGGGCGCTACGCTCAGTCCGGGCGCGCGCTCTCCCGGCTCGTACGGGACTGCCGAAAAATCACGGCCCAGCATTTCCGCGCGTTCGCGCAGCACCTGCGGGTCGGCAAGAAGCACGGTGTCGAACCGGCGCAATTCGCGCGCCGCCTTTATTACGATGTCCGGCCCGATTCCGGCCGGTTCGCCGACGCTGACCGCGAGCCTGGGGCCTGTCAACAGGCTAGGGCCCTAGTTCTTGTATTCCACGAACGCTTCAGCCCGCAGTCTTTGCAGCCAAAGCTGGGTTTCCTCCTGGACCTTGCGCTCGCGCAAGGCCAGGGCGGCGCGCTGCCGGCGCACGTCCTCGCTCACGTCCTGCATCCGGGCGCCGGAACGCTGTGCGATATGCCATCCGAAGGAACTGCGTATGGGCTCGCTGATCTCGTCGCCTTCGAGCTCCGCAACGCCGGCGGCGAAAGCGGGGTCCAGATCCTCGGGAGTGACCCATCCCAGCATGCCGCCCTCGCCCGCGGAACCGGGGTCGGCCGAGTAGGCCCGGGCCAGGGCGCCGAAGCTCTCGCCGGCCAGGATCTGCTCGCGCAGTTCGGCTATCTCGCCGCGGGTGGCCTGGTCGTCGCGTATCTCGTTCGGCTGAAGCAGTATGTGCCTGAGTTCCCATTGCTCCTGGATGATGGGATCGCCTCCGCGCGTCTCATCCAGGCGCACGACATGCACGCCGCTTCCAGTGGTGATCAGCTCGGCCAGGCCGCCGGGTTCGAGCTGCAACACATGCGCAACGAACGCGGTGGGCAAGGCATTGCGCTTGCGCCAGCCCAGGCTGCCTCCCTGCAGCGCGTTCTGCGCCTCGGAGTAGGCGATCGCCAGCTCCGCGAAGTTCTCCCCCTCCAGCACGCGCTGACGCAATCTCTCCGCTCGCTCCCGGGCGGCATCACGCTGCCCCGCGGTGGCGTTGAGCGGCGTGCCGATCAAAATGTGCGATACGAGATACTCCCGGTTCGCCTCCTCCCCCGCTTCGGCGCCGCGAAGGAAGTCGTCCACCTCCCTGGGGTTGAGATACACGCGGGAAACGACATCGCGCTGCCTGAGCGTGTCCAGCGCGATCTGCGACCGCAGTTCCTCGCGGTACTCGGCATAGGCGACCCCCTGCTCGGCCAGCACTTCCGGAAGATCGCTCAACTCGACCCCGTTCTGCTGGGCCACGAAGCCGAGCGCCCGGTTGACCTGCTCGTCGGAAATCTCGATGCCGAAGCGTTTGGCGCGCTGCAACTGTATTTCCCGAAGGACCAGCCGCTCCAGCACCTGGGTTTCCAGCACCGCGGATGGCGGAGACCGCAGGCCCTGGGCGCGAATGCTGGCGCGCACGCCGGACAGTTCCTGATCCAGTTCGCTCCTGAGGACAATGCCGTCATTGACCACCGCGGCAATGCCGTCGAGAAACTCGCCCTTATTGCTGAGTTGCGCCCAGGCCGGCCCCGAAACCGGCGCCAGGAAAATCGCAAGCAGCAGGGCGGACACGGGCGGCGTCCGCCCGCGAAAGTGCATACAAATCAGGTTCTTGAGGCTCACGGCGCGTATGGGGCTGCTGGTCATCGGCTGGGGTAGCCGAGCATACCACGCTCAATCATCGCCCGGGCGTCGCCGCCGAGGCTGGTCAGCCCCTTCAGCGTGACCTGCAGATAGACCGACGCACCGCCCAGTGTGGCGTCGCGCTCGACATGCCTGCGCCACAACAGCGCGACGCTGATGCAGCAGGATTCATACTCGAATCCGAGGTAGCGTTCCAACTCCAGGTTTTCGGCAAACGAGTAGTTGTAGCGGCCAACGGCCGTCCATCGGTCATTGACCGCCCACCGGAACGCCAGGTCCATGTTTTCGGTTCGCGCCCAGCGGCTGCGGTAGGCCAGGCGAACGGTCCGCCGCGGATCCTTCCTGTAGACCACGGCGATCTCCGAACGGCTGGCGTTGTCGATTTCCGCGTCCCACAGGTAGCGCATGTCCACCTCCCAGTCCCTGCCCAGGCCGTAGGCGAACTCGGCGATGTAATCCGAGGCCGCGTCCTCGTGAGAACTCAGCCCCTCGAGGCTGACCTTGCGGCCGCGGAAGTTGTATCGCTGCCCCAGGGTGAAGCGCAGCAGCTCCCGGCCGTCCGAACTGCGCTGGATTACGCCCTGAACCCCCGCGCTCAAATGCACCGAATCGCCCACGCGGTCGAACCCCAGGTAGCGGTTGGGGCGAAAAAGCTGCACGTAGTTGAAGTCCGGAATGATGGTGTCGAACACCGGCAGGTAGTCCTGGTTCACGGTGGGAATGATGCTCAGCATGGCGCGCGGGCGCAGCGTCACGTCCAGCTGCTGCGTGCCGAAGCGCCGCCAGAGGCCGGTACTGGCATCCACGTTCACGATCGGCAATACCCGATAGTAGGTGTCCGCATCCCTGCGGAAGGGCTCGGTCACATGGTAGCCGGTCACCATCATGGACAGGGACGAATTCACCTCGACCGGGCCCGCACGGTAGCGGGCGACCACCTCGGGTTCGAAATGCACCCGGGCGCCCGACGTCCTTTGCGAGTGCTCGAACCACGCCGTTTCCATCCACAGGCGCCCATCCACTCGAGGCAGCAATTCCGGCCACCAGCCATGCAATCGAATCTCCGGGAGCCGCACATGCGGGCGAAACAGGCGTTCGACGTCCGGATGCACGACCTGGTGTCCGGTGACCCGCAGCAGGGCATCGATGCGGTCGCCGCTGTAGGTGGCCGCGAGTTCCCGGCGCAGGTGCGTCTGGGCCTGTTCCCAGAATCCCCGCCCGATATCCTCGATATAGAGATCGTCGGACACCCAGCGTCCATCGGCGCGCACGCTCCAGCGGTCCGAAACGGCGGTCTGCATCTCGATGTTGACGTCGTAGCGCGAGCGGTTGCGCAGCTTGTCCTGGGGCAGGTAGCCCAGTTCGATCCGGCCCGACGAATTCCGCGTGATGTAGCGGTATTCGGCGCCTGCAAGAAAGCCAAGGCGCGACAGGTAGCGCGGCGTGAACGTGGCGTCCATGTTCGGTGCGATGTTCCAGTACCAGGGCGCTTCCAGTTCCAGTCCCCGGCGGCTGGAACTGCCGATCTCCGGCACCAGAAACCCCGACTTGCGCGCGCCCCGGGCCGAGAAAGACAGCGAAGGCAGGTACAGGATCGGAACGTTCAGGAGTTCCAGGCGAATTCTCCGCGCCTGTCCGAAGCCGCTTTCCTGCTCCACCTCGATGGAACCGGCGCGCAGTTCCCAGTGGTTGCGCCCGGGAAGGCAACTCGTGTAGCTGACCTCCTCCATCCGCACCCGGTCCTGCTGCGCGTCAAGAAGGATTTCCTCGGCGGTGCCCCGCGCCAGGCTGTCGCGCAGGGCGTACTCCGCCGAACCGAACCGGAGCCGGTCCAGATTCAGGTCGAGCATCGCGTCGGCGGCCCGGACCCGGACCGACTCCCCCGAATAGGCCACGTCGCCGGAGAACTCGATGCGGTTGCTGCTCTGAAGCAGGCGGGCGGTCTCTACGTCCAGCCGGTGGTCGCCCATGCAAACGGACACATTGCCCAGGAATTCGACGCGGTCTCCGACGTCCCAGCGGATGCCGTTCGCCGCGGTCAGGCCGACCGTGGTTTCGGACCGCTGGGCGGCAATCTCGCAGGCCAGGTCGGCGCCGGGCCGCTCCTCCCAGATACCGGACTGGGCGGGCGCGATGCAGGCCGCGGCCAGCGGGGCGAGCAATGAAATCGGCACGCGCGTAGCCTAGTCGGGCGACGCCGTCCCGGCGGTGGATTGCGTAGGAACTCTCATCAACAAATCCTCACTTTACCCAAAAGCCCGCTTCCTGTGCGATTCGCGCCCGATTTTCCAGCGTGCGAAAATCGCCGTGCGAGAAACCATGGCGAGCAAGCGAAACGAGGTTCGGCCCGCGAGGGCGATGATTCTGGCGGCCGGCCGGGGCGAGCGCCTGCGGCCGTTGAGCGACCGTTTGCCCAAGGCGCTGATGGAGGTTGAGGGGCGCGCGCTGATTGAACACCTGCTGGCGGCACTGGCAGCCGCGGGCGTAGAGGAAGCGGTGGTGAATCTTTCCTGGCTCGGACGACTGGTCCGCGCCAGGCTCGGCGACGGTTCCGCTTATGGCCTGCGAATCCGCTACAGCGACGAAGGCGACTCGGCCCTGGAAACGGGCGGCGGCATCGCAAGGGCCTTGCCGTTGCTTGGCGAAGAGCCCTTCTGGGTGGTCAACGCCGACGTGCGCACCGATTTTCCTTTTACGTTGAGCAACTTCCGGTCCGGGGACCTCGCCTGGCTCATGCTGGCGCCGAACCCGGCGCACCACCCGGCCGGCGACTTCCGCTTGCGCTCGGGGCGAGTCGGCAACGACCGCCCACGCCACACGTTCGCCGGCATCAGCGTGCTGGCGCCGGAGCTGTTCGGGGACGCCACGGAGGAACGTTTCGGACTCGCGCCCCTGTTGCGCGCCGCCGCCGATGAAGGGCGGGTTGCGGGGACGCTTTACGAAGGTTACTGGGCGGACGCCGGCACCGTCGAACGACTGGAGGCCATCCGGCGCCGCCCGCCCGAAGGGTAGAGGCGGGACAGGAGTAAAGGCTGCAGTTCGGCGGCCGCGTCGGCGAGGTTGTCCGGGCCGCCCAGGTTCGCGAAATTGACCGCGTCAAGGCCCTCGAAGCCGCAGGGATTGATTCGCGAGAACGGGCCCAGGTCTGCGCAGACGTTCACGGCCATGCCGTGATAGGAGCATCCGCGCCGGATGCGCAGGCCGATGGCGGCCAGCTTGGCCCCGTCCACGTATACGCCGGGCGCGCCGGGCCGGCGGGATGCCTCTACTCCATGCGCCGCGGCGCAATCGATCACGGACTCTTCCAATGCGCAGACCAGGCTCCTGGGCCCGAGTCCGGCGCGGCGCAGGGACAGCAGCGGATAGACCATCAATTGACCCGGGCCATGGTAGGTGACCTGCCCGCCGCGGTCCGACTGTTCCACCGGAATGTCGCCGGGGTCCAGGATATGCGAGGGCCGGGTCTTGACGCCCAGGGTGAAGACCGGCGGATGTTCGCAAAACCAGATCTCGTCGCGCGCCTGGTCGTCCCGATCGCCGGTGAACCGCTGCATGCGTTCAACGGCCTCCCGCCAGGGCAGGCGCCCCAGCAACCTGATGCAGGCGGAGTCCGTGTCGTCTACTCGAACCACAAAAGGACGGAGTCCCGGGTACGCTGCCACAACCCCCCGGAAGGCACGGCGCGTTCGGGCACCAGCTCCAGCTCCGCAATGGTCTCGCCGTCATGGATCAGGGCCACCTGCCCGACCCGCTGACCGGCCTCGAGCGGCGCGATCAGGGGCTCGTTGACCACCACCCTGGTCTCCATCCGCTCACTTGCGCGCTTGGGGAGTGTCATGACCACATTGTCCTGAACTGTCAGGCCGACGACCGTATCCTCTCCCTTCCAGACGCGCGCCGATCCGAAATCGGCGCCGGCCTGGAGCAGCGTGCGGGTCTCGAAGTAGCGAAACCCGTAGCTCAGCAGCCGCAAGGCGTCCTGGGAGCGCTGCGACTCGCTGGCCGCGCCCATGACCACCGCGATCAGGCGCATGTCGTCGCGCACCGCCGAGGCCACCAGGCAATAGCCCGCCGACTCGGTATGCCCGGTCTTGACGCCGTCCACCGTTGCGTCACGGGCAAGCAGGGTATTGCGGTTCGGCTGCCGAATGCCGTTCCAGGTGAACTCGCGCAGGGCGTGCATGCCGTACAGCGTGGGATAGTCCTGAATCATCGCGCGTGTCATTACCGCCGTATCCATGGCGGTCGTGTAGTGGTTCTCGCCGGGCCAGCCGGTGGAATTCTCGAAATTCGTCCCTGTCATCCCCAGACGTTGGGCGATGGCGTTCATCAGGATCGCAAAATCCTCCTCGGCGCCGGCCAGGTGCTCGGCCAGCGCAACGCTGGCGTCGTTGCCCGACTGCACGATCATCCCGAGCAGCAGGTTCTCCACGCTGACCCGGCTGTTCAGATCGAGGAAAGTCCTCGATCCCTGCATGCGCCAGGCCTTCTCGCTGATGACCGCCTCTTCGTGCAGGGCCGCTTCACCCGCGGCCAGGGCCTCGAACACCGCGTAGGCGCTCATGATCTTGGTAATGCTCGCCGGTTCGACCCTCAGGTCCGGCTCGAGCGAAGCCAGGATGGTGCCCGTTTCCTGCTCCATGAGCACGAAGGAGGACACGTTCAGGGCAGGTGGCCCGGGCAGTTCGGCAACCGGCCGCGGCGTCTGTGCCGCGGCGGTACCCGCGGCAAGGGCAGCCGCGAGCAGGATGGCCATCGCGCCGGACTTTCTCGTTGAATTCCTGATCATGTTTCTTCTCGATCTCGTGTGAACGTACGCGGGATGTCGGGCCGCAGACTTCAGCCGGGCGGCGCGACACCCTGCACCCTGACGGTCCGGGAAATGCCGATGTCGGCCAATTGCCGCTTGAGCCGCGTGGCGTGCCTTGCATTGTCCAACGGACCCACCCACACGGCATACACGCCGTTGCCCTTGCGGCGCAGATACACTTCCGAAATCCCCGCCTCCCGAATCCGGTAATAGAGCTTCGCGGCATTCTCGCGGTAGGCGAATGCCCCGGTCTGCAGGTAGGCATAGGCGCCCGTCGCCAGCGACGGCTCCGGCGAACCGCCCGCCTCCAGCGCCTCGATGCGGACCCTGGCCGTCCCGCGCCGATACACGCCCAGTTCCCTTGCGGCGTTGTACGAAAGATCGATCACCCGGTCGTCCACGAAGGGGCCGCGGTCATTTACCCGCAGCTCGGCGCTGCGGCCGTTCTCAAGATTGGTTACCCGCACGCGGGTCGGCAGGGGAAGGGTCTTGTGCGCGGCGGTCATGGCGTACATGTTGTAGGGCTCGCCCATGGCGGTGGGCTTGCCGTGAAAGTCCTCGCCGTACCAGGATGCGATCCCGGTTTCCACGAACCCTTCGGCCGAGACCAGCGGGCAGTAGGTCTGCCCGAACTGGTCGTAGCAGTCCTGTCCGGGACGGCCGCCGGACGAACCGCCCCAGGGCACGCCCACCATGTCTCTGATTGCCGAACACCCGGGTGCAAGAATCATGCAGCCCGTAAGGAGCAGCACCCGCCCCAGTGTCGTGTCACGCCTGTATCGTCGCATCAGAGCGAGCGTAGAGTCATCCCGTGTCCGTGGAGATGATGGCCTGTCCGAGCTGGTGCACCACCAGCGCGTACATATAGCTGCGGTTGTAGCGTGTGATCACGTAGAAGTTCGGCAGCGCCAGCCAGTACTCGGGACCGGCGGCGCCCTGCATCAGCAACAGGCCGGCAGGGGTTTCATCCGGCAGGTCGCTGTCAAAGAGGACGCCGGCCGATCGCAGGGCGCCCAGCGTGGTGGGCGGAGAAAGACCTCGCTCCTGGGGGCTGGCCGTGCTGCCTGCGGCGAGGGCCGCGGGCATCGCCACCCGCCCGCCGCGGCGCCAGCCGTGGTCGCTCAGGTAGCCGGCCACGCTGCTGAGCACGTCGCGCCAGTTGGAGAACAGGTCGCGCCTGCCGTCGCCGTCGCCGTCCACCGCATAGCGGCGGTAGCTCGACGGAATGAACTGGGCGCGCCCCATAGCGCCCGCGTACGACCCCATGACCTGGGCCGCGTCCAGCGCATTCTCGTTGTGCAGCACCAGAAAGTCCTTCAATTCCCGGCGGAAAAAATCGCCGCGACGGGGATGATGAAACGCCAGCGTGGCCAGCGAGTCCAGCACCAGGTGTCTGCCGGTGATCCGCCCGTAGCGGGTCTCCACACCAAGAATGCCCAGCACTACCTGTGCCGGGACGCCGGTATCGCTCTCAACTTGCGCCAGCGACTCGGAATGCAGCCTTGAGAAGGCCTTGCCCGAGGAAATCCTTCCTGAGTCCATGAATATCGCCCGGTAATCGCGCCATTCCACCCTGCGCTCCGGAGCGCGGCTCATGGCTTCGATCACTTCGGGACGGAACTGCGCGGATGCCAGCAGTTCGCTGGCATCGTCCCGGTCCAGTCCCTCATCGCGCACGACTTCGTCGATGAATGCGCTGATTGCGGGGTCGTCCAGGTCCATGGCGCCCGCCGCGAACGGCGCGCACAGGGCCGCGAGAAGGAAGAATTTGCGCAACACGGACAGGCTAGCGGGCGAGATAGCGTCGATCGGAACGAATGGCCATGAGGATACCGAAGCCGGCCAGGAAAGTCACATTGGCGCTCCCGGCCACACTTACAAGCGGCAGCGGCAATCCTACCACCGGCAGAAGCCCGGTCGTCATGGCCGCGTTCAGCGCAAAACTGAAGAAGAACCCGATCGCCAGGCTGGCGGCCAGGATCCTGGAGAAGCGGCCCTGGGCGGCAAGCGCGATCTGCAGCATGCGCACCGCGACGGCGATAAACAACAGCATTGCGACGACCACGCCGACAAACCCGAATTCCTCGCTGATTACCGAAAAAATGAAGTCCGTAGTCGGTTCCGGAAGAAATCCGAACTGCGCCTGGCTGCTCTGCATATAGCCCTTGCCGAAGGCGCCGCCCGAGCCGATGGCGATCTTCGACTGAATGATCTGATAGCCGGCGCCCAGGGGGTCGGACTCCGGGTTCAGCACGCTCAGGATTCGCTGGCGCTGATAATCGCGCAAACTGACCCACAACACCGGAATCGCCAGGAAGCCGAGTATGGCGCCGCCATAGACGAATTTGCGGCTGAGGCCGGCCAGAAGCAGGGCGATGAAACCGAAACAGCCGATCACGACTGCGGTTCCCAGGTCGGGCTGAAGAACGACCAGAACGGCAGGCGCCGCGATCAGCGCCAGCGCCGCCACGGTCTTCAGAAAGCCGGGGCGGTCACGCGAGCCATGCAAGAAGTAAGCCAGCATCAGTGGCGCCGCCAGCTTGGCGAACTCGGACGGCTGAAAACGTATGCCCAGGTCCAGCCAGCGGCGCGCGCCGCCTCCTTCTACGCCGACCAGCAGCACCAGGACCAGGAGGATAAGCACCGCGCCGTACGCCCAGGGTGCAGCGCGCGCCATGAATTGGGGATTGATCTGGGCGAGGACCAGCATCAGCCCGAATCCGATCAGCAGGCGCGAAACCTGATAGAGCACAATGTCGCCGCTGCCGCCGGACGCGCTGTACAGAACCGCCAGGCCGGCCGAGATCAGTAGCATGAGCCAGACAAGCAGCCAGCCGTCCAGCTTCAGGCGCTGCAGCACGCCCATGCCCTGCCGGGTCGCTTCCAGCGTGTTCATTGCGCCTGCGCAACCAGGTCGGGCGGCGCGTTGCCCGCCAGGTAGGTTTCCAGGAGTCGGCTGGCCACCTCGGCAGCCGCGCCGGACCCCGAACCGCCGTTCTCCACAATCACCGCGAGCGCGATGACGGGATCGTGGACCGGTGCGAAGGCCACGAACAATGAATGATCCCGGAACCGCTCCTCGACGTCCTCGGGAACCTGCGTGTCGTCCTGCGGCAGCGCTCTCACCTGCGAGGTTCCGGTCTTGCCCGCGATCTGGAAGTCCAGCCCTGCGCCCGTCGCCCTGGCCGTTCCGCGCGGGCCGTGCACAACGGCAACCATGGATTCGACGACGGTTCGCCAATGCTCCGCCGCTTGCGGGGCAAGCGTACCGGTCTGTACCGGCGGCATCCGCACCAGGCTGCCGCCTACCGGATCCCGGATTGCTTCCACCAGCCGGGGCTTGTAGCGCCGTCCCCGCATCGCAAGCTGCGCGACGGCCTGCGCGAGCTGCAGCGGCGTTACCGTGAGGTATCCCTGCCCTATGCCTGCGACCACGGTATCGCCGAGAAACCAGGGCTGCTGCGCGGGGTCGCTGAAATTGGCGCGCTTCCAGGCCCTCGAAGGCACGATTCCGGCCCTCTCGCCGGCCACATCCACACCCGTCGGCGCGCCGAAACCGAATTGAACGAGACTGTCGTGCAACCCCTCTACATTTATGTCACGCGCCAACTGGTAGAAGTACACATCGCATGACTGCGCGATGGCGTCGTGCAGATTCATTTCGCCATGACCCTCGCGCTTCCAGTCCCGAAAGACCCGCCTGCTGCCGGGCAGCCGGAAGCGCCCCCAGCAATTGATGGTCTGGCCGGCTTCGCGGTGGCCGGAAATCAGGGCGGAGAAAGCCAGCATGGGCTTGATGGTCGAACCGGGAGGATATGCGCCGCGCACCGCCCGGTTGAACATGGGCCGGTCGGTGTTGCGGTTCAATTCGGAAAAAGTGTCCCGGTTCATGCCGGAAACGAATTCGTTGGGATCAAACGCCGGACTGCTGACCAGGGCCAGCACCCCGCCGTCATTGGGATCGATCGCGACTACCGCGCCGCGACGCGAATCCATGGCGGCGTACGCTTCCATCTGAAGGCTCCTGTCAATCGACAGGAGCAAGTCGGCTCCCGGTTCGGGCTCCAGTTCGCGCGTGCGCGACAGCGGCCGACCGTACGCATTGGTAACCACCCTTTCGCTGCCGGCCATTCCGCGCAGGTAGTCCTCGTAACTTCCCTCCACGCCGGTCTTGCCGATATGGGGTATTCCTGCGTACTCGGCGGGATCCAGTTGCTCCTTGTCCTCGGCGCTTACCGCGGTCACATAGCCCAGGCCGTGAGCGCCGGCCGCGCCCAGGGGATACTCCCTGAGGAGCAGTCCTTCGATATCCACGCCGGCGAACTGGTGGCGGACAACGGCAAACCTGGCGACCAGATCATCGGTCAGCCGGGTTCTGATCGGGATGGCCTCAAAGGGCTGCGAGCCCCGTGAAAAATCAATCAGCTCGGATTGGCTCTCCGGGTTGATAATTCCGGATTGCTCGAGGCGTCCCAGCGTGGCGGTAAGATCATCGACCTGTTCCGGCACCAGGATCAGCCGGAATCCGGCCCGGTTGGCCACGATCACCTCGCCGTTGCGGTCGAGGATGATTCCGCGCCGGGGCGGAACCTTGCGGCCTTGCACCTGGTTGCCGAGGGCCTGCCCGGCGTAATAGCCGTGTTGCGTCAGTTGCAGATAGCTGAGCCGGGCAAGCAGCACCAGCGACAACAGCCCCAGCAGGAAGACCATATAGGCCGCCCGCCTTATCAGCGTTCCTTCTCCGACCTGTTCTCTGTTCGGTATGATCGCCACGGGCTGCTAGACCTTGAGGAAAAGGAACGCGATCAGGATCAACACGCCCCCGCTCAACAGGCTGCTGGCGATGGCGGCCCATGAACCGGCGTAATCGAACCAACCGCCGATCAGCGCCACCACGCCCAGGTAGGCCGTCATCATCAGCACTGCCAGAAGGAATCTGAGCCAGGGCGGCGATGAGACGATCCAGTGGCGCGTACTCGAAGCCAGGAAAACCAGCAGGGTGGCCGCCAGCGCGTGCAGACCCAGGGGTGAGCCCACCAGCAGGTCCTGAAGCAGCCCGGCGATGGCCGCTACCGCCAGTCGGGCGTCCTCCGGCGCGGCAAGCACCAGCCAGATCAGCGCGACGGCCAGCCAGGGAGGCTGCCACAGGCCCAGAAGTTGCGGCAGCGGCACGACGCTCAGCAGCAATGCCGCGCCCAGCAGCGAGTAATTTCGCGCAACGGCGCCGTCAGTCATGACCCTGCCGCCGCCGCGGCCTGCTCCTCATCCGCCCGGGCGGGGTCCCCGCCCGGCAGCAACGGTTCCGAACGCAGCAACAGCACCTGGCGCGGACTCTCGAGGTTGGCCGACGGCGACACGAACGCCTCGAGGAAGGCCTGGCCCGACGAGTTGCGGACATCCTCCACTACGCCGACTCTCAATCCGGCAGGAAACAGGCCGCCGGTGCCGGCGCTGACCACCGTATCTCCCCGAACCACGTCGGCATGGGCCGGCACAAAGGGCAGCAGCAGACGATGGTCCCTGCGACCCGTGCCCAGGGCGATCGCCTGCAGCCCCGTGCGTTCGAACATTACCGGCAGGGCATGATTGGCGTCGCTGATCAGCAGCGCCTCGGAAGTCACCAGGTAGTCGCGGGTAACCTGGCCGACCACCCCGCCCGCATCGACTACCGGCTGACCGATATAGGCGCCCTGCCGACTGCCTCTGTTCAGGGTCACCCGGTGGCGGGAGGGATCCGGATTTCCGGGCAGCGTTTCCGCCGTGAGATTGTCCGAGCCGAGCTGGGCGTTGAGCGTGTGCAGCGAACGAAGCGCTTCGTTCTCGGTCTCAAGCGATGCCATTTGCTGCAGGTTCACGTCCTGCCGCAACAGGCGCGCGCGCAGTTCCCGGTTTTCGCGCATGAGAGAGGACTGATCGCGGAAATATCCCTGCGCCCCGCGGAAGCTGTCGGAAAAGAAACGCACAGTGGCCTGCACCGGCACGTTGACCAGTTCGCCGATCCCTCGCACCTTCTGGACGGTCGGAACGTTTGCCTCGACGATCAGCAGGCTGAAACTCAACAGGCAGATCAGGAGGCACTCGCCCGGCCGGCTCGGACCTTTTCGCCTGCGGAAGCGGTCCGACCTTATCGTTGCGGTCGCGCGGGTCACGGCGCTATCCCATCGGACCCCTCAGGCCCACAGCAGGCCATTGACACCGCTGGGGGGAACCGTACCCTGGGTGTCCACCAGGTGCCCGCAACCGCGCACCACGCAGGTCAGTGGATCTTCAGCCACCAACACGGGAACCGCGGCGCGTTCTCGAATAAGTGAGTCCAGCTTCGGCAGCAGCGCGCCGCCGCCGGCAAGGACCAGACCGCGCTGACTGATGTCGGCGCCCAGCTCCGGCGGGGTATGCGAGAGGACATCCAGCACTGCCTGCACGATGTCCTCCAGGGTATCGTTCAGGGCGTCGCGCACTTCGTTGCTGTTCAGGCTGAACTGAGTGTGCAAGCCGCGCGACAGGCTGCGCCCGTGGAGATTGATCTCCTTGATTTCCTCGCCCGGATAGGCGCTCGCCACCTCCCGCTTGATCACTTCCGCCTGGCTCGGTCCGATCGACATGCCGAGATTGCGCCTCACGTACTGCACGATGGCGTCATCCATGCGGGTTCCGCCAGCCTTGACGGAGCGCGCATAGACCACGCTTGACATCGACAGGACCGCCACTTCCGAGGTGCCGCCGCCGATGTCCACCACCATGTTGCCGCAGGGCCGGTGCACGGGCAGGCCGGCGCCGATGGCCGCGACGATGGGCTCGTCCACCACGAAGACTTCGCGCGCGCCCGCGTCGCGGGCCGATTCCTCGATTGCCCGGCGATCCACCGGCGTGGCGCCATGCGGCACGCAAATCACCAGGCGGCGGACCGCGGGGCGAAAGAAACCCTCCCCCAGGGCCTTGACAATGAAATGCTTGAGCATCTGCTCGGCCACTTCGTAGTTGGCGATTACGCCGTCCTTCAGGGGCTTGACAATCTGCAGGTCGCGCGGGGTGCGTCCCAGCATGCCGAAGGCCTCGGCGCCGATGGCCAGCACTCCATCCGCGGCGGTGCCGGCGGCGCGGCGAAGCGCGACGACGGAAGGTTCGTTCAGGACGATTCCCCGCCCGGAAACGTACACAAGGGTATTGGCGGTGCCTAGATCTATGGCGAGATCCACGGCCAGCCGCTCGAAGAATCCACGCACAAAATTGCTCATCAGGCCAGCGCATCCCCGGGAGCGGACGCTCCCTTGAAATCGGGTAAATCATAGCAGATCGGACACAAAAGGCCCCATTCGTCGGCTGATTTCGGCGCCCCGGCCGCACGGCGGCGCCTGCCCCCGGCGCGGCTTGCCGGGCAGGCTCGATTGCAAGCGGCATACAGTACTGCGATCATGCCAGGTTGCGGTATGAACAACCTCCAGACACCCAGGGACCCCAGGCCGGCCGGAGATTTCTCCGACGAGGAACTGCTGCGCGTGGCCCGGCTGACTCGCCTGGCGCTGGACGACGGCGAAAAAGGCGAACTGGTCAGCACCCTGCGCCGGATCATCGGATTTGTGCAGGTATTGCAGCAGCTGGACACCGAGGGCGTCGAGCCCATGGTGCATCCGCTCGATCTGACGCTTCCCCTGCGCGTTGACGAAGTCACCGAGCCCGATGTGCGCGATGACGCCCAGGCCTGCGCGCCGGATGTGGTGAACGGCCTTTACCGCGTGCCCAGGGTCATCGAATAGGCGACCCTGATGAACGACTTTTCCCTTTGCGGTCTCCGGCGGGCCCTGGACTCGGGCGACATTGGCAGTCTTGAGCTTACCCGGGCCTGTCTCGAGCGTATCGAGGACCGGAATTCCGGCCTGAACGCGTTCCTGACCGTCTGCGGCGAATCGGCGCTGGAGCAGGCTCGCCGGGCTGATGCGGCGCGCGCCGATGGCGGTCCGCTGGCGGGGATACCGATCGCGCACAAGGACATTTTCTGTACCCGGGGAGTGCGCACTACAGCCGGGTCGCGAATCCTGGACAATTTCGTGCCGCCGTACGACGCCACGGTCGTGGAGCGGCTGGCGCAGGCCGGCGCCGTGCTGATCGGCAAGACCAACATGGACGAATTCGCCATGGGCTCTTCCAGCGAGACCAGTTACGCCGGGCCGGTGCTCAACCCCTGGAATCTGTCCCGCTCGCCGGGAGGCTCCTCCGGCGGATCCGCCGCAGCGGTGGCCGCGGGACTCGTGCCGGCGGCCACCGGCACGGACACCGGCGGGTCGGTGCGCCAGCCGGCCGCCCTGTGCGGGCTGACCGGCTTTCGGCCGAGCTACGGACGGGTTTCCCGGTATGGAATGATCGCGTTCGCCTCGAGCCTGGATCAGGCCGGTTCGCTTACCCGCACCGCCGAGGACGCAGCCCTGCTGCTGGACAGCATGGCCGGCCATGATCCGCGCGACTCGACCTGCGCGGAAATCGACCGCGAAGATTATTCGGGATCCCTGAAGGGCTTGAAGGGAAAGGCCCTGAAGGGCGTGCGCATAGGCATCGTCAAGGAGTTCATGGACGAGGGCCTGGACCCGCGCTGCCGGCAGGTTTTCTCCGACAACATGGAAACCCTGCGCGGACTGGGGGCGGAAATTTCCGAGGTGTCGCTGCCCCGTCTGCCCCTCTCGGTTCCGGTGTACTACGTCGTCGCGCCCGCCGAATGCTCGTCCAACCTGTCGCGCTTCGACGGCGTGCGCTTCGGTCTTCGCGAAGCGGGGGCCGAGAGCCTGGACGATCTCTACACGATGACCCGCCGGGCCGGCTTCGGCGAGGAGGTCCGGCGGCGCATTCTGGTGGGCGGCTGGGTGCTTTCCAAGGGCTACTTCGACGCCTACTATCTTCAGGCGCAACGCGCGCGCCGGCTGCTGGCGTCCGACTTCAACAAGGCCTTCGAATCGGTGGACCTGCTGGCGGGACCGACCTCTCCGGCGCCGGCATTCGGTATTGGGGAAAAAATCGACGATCCGATTCAGATGTACCTGAACGACGTGTATACGATCGGCGCCAGCCTGGCAGGGATTCCCGCCATTTCGATTGCCGCCGGGATGGTGGACGGGCTGCCCGTGGGCCTGCAACTGATGGGACGGCCTTTCGCCGAAATCGACGTGCTGCGCGCCGCCCACGCCTACCAACTGGAAACCGACTGGCACCGCTTGTGGCCGCCCGGCGCATCGGCGCCCGTCGGCACAGCTTAGTGTCGTGTCACGCCTGTATCGTCGCATCAGAGCGAGCGTAGCGTGTCCCTGCAAGGCGCAGCCGGCACGGAATACTCGCCGTATTGCGAACGGCTGCAACGCCGCGGGGGCGCGCTACGCCCGCTCCCGAAGGGCGTGTCTCCCCAGGCCCGTGGCCGCGTTGCGCCCCTGGGCAATGGGAGACGCCATTCCCGGCGGGACGCGCCTTGCCACGAACCAGGGGAGATACGCTGATGCGACGATACAGGCGTGACACGACACTAGCCGGGGACCGCGCGATGGAACTGGAGGTCGTCATCGGGCTGGAAATCCATGTTCAGCTCGCCACGCGCAGCAAGATGTTCTCCGGCGCGTCGACGGTGTTCGGCGCCAGCCCCAACACCCAGGCCTGCCTGGTGGACCTCGGCTTTCCGGGCACCCTGCCGGTCGCCAACCGAGAGGCCGTCTCCATGGCCGCGAGGTTTGGACTGGCGACCGGCGGCACGGTGGCGCGACGCTCGGTGTTCGCGCGCAAGAACTACTTTTATCCCGACCTGCCAAAGGGCTACCAGATTTCCCAGCTTGAACTGCCCATAGTGAGCGGCGGCTCGATGGAGGTCGCCGTTCCCGGCGAGCCGCCCCGGCAAATTGAACTGACCCGCGCGCACCTCGAGGAAGACGCGGGCAAGTCCCTGCACGACGCCATGCCCAGCGCCACGGGCGTGGACCTCAACCGGGCCGGCGCACCGCTGCTTGAAATCGTCACCGAACCGCAGCTTCGCTCGCCGGAGGAGGCCGCCGCGTGCATGCGGGGCATTCATCAACTGGTGACCTGGATCGGCATCTCCGACGGCGCGATGCAGGAAGGTTCGATGCGCTGCGACGCCAATATCTCGCTCAAGAAGCCCGAAGACACGGAATTGGGGACCCGCACCGAAATCAAGAACCTCAACTCCTTCCGGTTCGTGGAGCGCGCGCTGCGCTGCGAAATCCAGCGCCAGGCCGAAGTGCTGGGCCAGGGCGGAACGATCGCGCAGGAAACCCGGCTGTACGACTCCGTCCTCGATACGACCAGGCCGATGCGCGACAAGGAAGAGGCCAATGATTACCGCTATTTCCCCGACCCGGACCTGCCGCCGCTGGCGCTGGATGCGGGTGTTCTGGAGGACTTGCGGCGAACCCTTCCCGAACTTCCGCATGAACGCCGCGCGAGGTTCGAGTCCGAGTATGGCCTGCCCGCCGAAGACGCCCGGCGGCTTTGCGAAAGCCGCGCCACGGCGGACTATTTCGAGAGCGCAGGCAAGGCCTGCGGGGACATGCTGCTGGCGGCGCGCTGGATCAGCGGGGAGTTGGCCGCCGCTCTGAACCGTGACGGTCTGGACATCGCTGACAGCCGCGTGAGCGCCGGCGACCTTGGGCTGTTGCTCTCCCGGCTGCGCGACGGCTCGCTTTCCGGAAAGCTGGGCAAGGAGGTGTTCCAGGCGATGTGGGCCGGCGAAGGCAGCGCCGACGACATCATCGGGAAACGCGGGCTTCGCCAGATTTCGGACGCCGGCGCGCTTGACGGCGTGATCGAGGAGGTCATGGCGGAACACGCGGATCAGGTCCGGCAGTACCGGGAGGGCAATACCCGGGTGTTCGGCTTTCTTGTCGGCCAGGTAATGCGCGCCACCAGGGGCCAGGCCAATCCGCGGATCGTCAACGAGCTGCTGCGCAAGCGGCTCTAGTGTGCTTCCGGCCCGATGACCACGTCCGCCATCCGCACGCGCGAACTGACGCGGACCTACCGGATGGGGACCGATACCGTGGTCGCGTTATGCGATGTCAGCCTGGCGGTGCGGCCGAACGAGTACCTTGCCGTTACCGGCCCGTCCGGCTCGGGGAAATCGACGCTGATGAACCTGCTCGGCTGCCTGGAGACGCCCTCCGCGGGAGATTATTGGCTGAACGGCGTCCATGTTTCGCGCATGAACGGCCGGGAGCTCGCGCGGGTGCGCAACCGGCAGGTGGGTTTCGTGTTTCAGACCTTCAACCTGCTGGAGCGCTGCAGCGCCGTGCAGAACGTCGAAGCCCCCTTGATCTATGCGCGAATGCGGCGCCGCGACCGCCTGAAGCGGGCGACCGAGGCCCTGGAACGGGTCGGGCTGGCCGACCGCCTGACGCACCGGCCCAGCCAGCTCTCCGGCGGCCAGCGGCAGAGAGTGGCCATCGCCCGCGCACTGGTTACCCGGCCGAGTATCTTGCTGGCGGACGAGCCGACGGGTAATCTGGACTCCGCCACCGGAGCGGAAGTCCTGACATTGTTCGATTCACTGCACAGTGACGGTCACACGCTGATCGTGGTTACCCATGACGCCGGCATCGCGGCGCGGGCCGAGCGCAGGATCGAAATGCTGGACGGCAGGATCACAGCCGACAGCGAACCCGCAACGGCGGGTGGACAAGAATGACGGCGCGCCCCGGCATGGTCCTCGCAATCGCGCTGCTGGCCGGCGGCTGCGCCGAGGAACCTGCGCCCGAGCCGCAGGCCTACGACCAGGCGCCCGTGGAGCTTCGCGACATTCGCGTGTTCGTGGAGGCCGCCGGCGCGGTCGAACCCCTGCGCACCGTCGAGCTGAAGTCCAAGGCTTCGGGCGAAATACTCGAGATCAACGCCGAGAACGGCGACATGGTGGAGCGTTCCACCCTGCTGGTACGGATCGACGAACGCATTCCCACCAACAACGTGGCCCAGGCCGAAGCGGCGCTGAAGGCCGCGGAATCGCGCCAGTCCATCGCCCGAATGCAGATGGAGCGGGCGGAATTGCTGGTGGCCGACAACACCATAACCGACAGCGAGTTCGAAGAGGCGGCGCTGTCGCTGTCGGAAGCCGAGGCGCAACTGGTTCGCGCCCGGGTCGACGTGGAAAACGCCCGCATCGCGCTGGGCGACACCGATGTGCTCGCGCCCATCGACGGCACCATCATCGAACGCAACGTCGAGCCCGGACAGGTCATTTCGTCGCCGACCCAGGACGTGGGCGGCGGCACCCTGCTGTTGCGCATGGCCGACCTCAGCAGGGTCCTGGTGCGCACCCGCGTGGACGAGACCGACATCGGCAAGATCAATGCCGGGATGCAGGCGCAGGTGAAGGTGGCCGCTTACCCCAACCGCGAATTCACCGGCAATGTGGAGAAGATCGAGCCGCTGGCCGTGGTCGAACAGAACGTCACCATGTTCTCGGTCCTGATACTGCTGGACAACCCCGAGTCGCTGCTGTTGCCGGGCATGAACGCGGAGGTGGAAATCAAGATCGCCGAAGAACTTGAGGCGCCCGCCGTGCCGATGGCGGCGCTGCGCACGATCGACGACATCGAGGCGACCGCGCACATGTTGAACTGGCCCTACAGCAACCTTCACGACGCAGTCATGAAGGAACGGGAAGGGACCGGCGACGAGGAACAGGCGGTTTTGCCGGCGCAGGCGCGGCCCGATGCCCGGGAATTCGCCCGCCGGCAGAATCGAACCGGGCAACGCCCGCAGCTTGGCCCCCGACAGCGCGAGACCATGCGCCGGGCCATGGGGGAAGCAATGCGCAGTCAGCCGCGGCGCGTCGGGCGGCCCTGGTCGGGCGGCGCGAGACAGGGTGGCGGTCCCGGCCGGCGGCTCCAGCGGCAACAGCCGGAATACGACTTCGTTTCGGAATACTGGGTCCTGGTCATGCGCGACGACGGGCCTGCGCCCGCCTGGGTGCGCACGGGCTTAAGCGACTTCGAGTACTCCGTCGTGATCGCGGGACTCGAGGAGAACGAAGAGGTGCTGCTGCTGCCCAGCACAGGTCTGTACGAATCGCAGTCCAACCTGCGCAACTGGATGCGCCGGCGCTCCGGCGGCCTCCCGGGTATCGGCTAGAGGTATTCGAGTATCTCGATGGCGGCCCTTTCGCCGGACTCCATCGCGCCTTCCATGCCGCGATTCAACCGGGCGGTGTGCTCTCCGGCGAAATGAATGCGCCCGTGCGGCTCGGCGATGGTCCGGGCAAAAGCCGTTATCTGCCCGGGCTTCCAATAGGCATAGGCGCCGCCGGCGTACGGGTTGTTGGACCATTTCCACAGGTAGACCGGTTCCAGCGCGTCCTTGAGTGACGGGCGCAGCCGAAACAGTTCGGCCGTCACTTCGGCGATGGCGGCCTCCTCGTCCATGTGCGCAAGCTTCAATGCCGAACGGCCGTTGATATAGGCCAGGCAGCTGGTTACCGCCTCGGGACTGGCGGGATCGTTCTTCAGCGCCATGAACCGCCCGGGCAGCGCGTCCGTCCACATGCTCGGCGCCATGCCGTCCTGTTCCCAGTAGGGTTGCTTCACCGCGTAGTGGACCTGCGTGCACGGCGTATAGCCCAACTCGTCGATCGCGGCCTTTTGCGCGGCCGGCGGTTCGGGTTCGAGCGCGATCCTCCGCAGCGCCGAGAAAGGCATGGCGATGATCGCGCGCGCAGCACGCAGCCGGCGGCTATCCTCCAGCGTGACCTGCACCCGTTGGCCCTCGTCGGCGATCGCCGCAACGGGACTGTTCAGGAGCACATCGCCCGTCAGGTTGCGCGCCATCGCCTCCGGAATCCGCTGATTCCCGCCCATTGCGGCCCCGCCCTGGCCCGGCCAGTTGGCCTGGTGCATCACGAAACTGATCGTGTGGAACATCATCAGGACGGACAGGTCGTGGTGGTCGGTGCCGTAACCGGAATTGAGTCCGGCCCCAAGCTCGACGCCGGCTTCAGCCAGGCCCGCTTCCGTGAGCACCTCGCCGACCGATCGGTCCCATTCGGCGAACTCCGGCCGCCGCCAGGCGCCCAGGTCCGATTTCGGAAACGGGTTGAGCTCCGCATAGAGCTGGTAAGGCGGCCGCGACGGCGGCATTTGCCGGGCCCATTCCTGCCGGTACGGATTCAGCGCATGGCCGGGCCAGTCGTCCTCGCTGATCAGCTGGTCCCGGATGCAGAACAGCATCTCGCCCTCGCGGGGCTCGGTGCGCGGGCGCATGGGCCCGATCTCCACTCCGTACTGGCTGGCCGCGTTCAGCATCCGCGCATAACCCCCGCCGATTCCGTTTGCGCCCAGTTCCGGGTACCCGGGAACGATATCGTCGGCAACGGTATGCATCCGCCCGCCGAACCTGGAGGTGGCTTCCACCACCATCACGCTCACACCCAGCTCCTCCAGCAGCAGCGCCGCGTTCAGCCCGGCAAGGCCGGCGCCGACGACAATCACCTCCGCATCGAAGCCCGGACCGGCATTTGCGTCCCGCACCGCGCGCGGGAGCATCCAGGCGCCGGCCAGCGCAGCGCCGCCGGCAATGAACCGCCGGCGGTCGGATCGCGCGGCGATCCTGATCGCGGCATTATTCGTCGTCTTGGTCATCGAAAAAAGATCCTGTATCAAGAAATCGGGCCCCAATATCCCGATCGGCAATTCAGTTTGCATCAGAGGCGACTCGGAATCCAGCACATGAATGGGTCAACGTTGGCGCTTCGCATGACCTTGTCGTGGGGATCGGGAGCGATCAGTTATATTCCTTGCACGACCGCCGAACTCTGGAGAAGGCAAATGCCTGATCGAGCACAGACTGAAAGTCCTCGACCGCCGCTAAACGACGCGAACGGCTACTCGCGCCGGCGCTTCATCGGTAGCGGCGCATGCGCGCTGGCGGTGGCCGGGCTGCCGGCCGCGGCCCGCGCGGTCACGAACTACAAGGGCCACGACGTCATTGTCGTCGGCGCCGGTTTATCGGGCCTGCACGCCGCCTGCATACTCCAGGAGCAGGGGCTTGATGTCCTGACCCTGGAAGGCCGCAACCGCATCGGCGGCCGGGTCTACACGCTGATGGACGTGCCCGGCAAGCCGGAGGCCGGGGGCGAATGGATGGGCGCCAACTACGCGCGCATGCTGGATACGGCCGACAGGCTCGGACTGGAAAAGCTGGGGCCCGACGACGTGTCCGACATCAGGGAATGGTGCTATCGCATCCGGGGCGAATACATCCTCGCCTCCGATTGGGAAAGCCATCCGCTCAACCCCACGGAGGGCGACGACCGGAGAATCCTGCCCCACCGCATGCTGTTCGAGCTGTCGCACAAGAACAACCCCCTTTCCGGCCAGCCCCTGGATGCCTGGATCACCCCGGAATTCGCGCGCTTCGACATTCCCCAGACGCACTACCTCAAGGAGTATCTCGGTTTCGACGACGAAACCATTCGCCTGATGAACGTTGTGATCCACACGGACCACATGGACAACACCTCCGCGCTGCATGAAATGCGCCGCTACGCGGTGGGCGAATTCAATGCCTCGCGAGCCCTGGCCAATGCCGGCCAGCCCGCCTGGGTGCAGATCAAGGGCGGCAACTCGCGCCTGCCGGAGGCCATGGCCGCTTCCCTGTCGAACCCGGTGGAACTGAACAAGACCGTCTATGGCTTCGAGGACAAGGGCTCGGAAGTCACCGTGCATTGCATGGACGGCACGAGCTATACGGCCCGCCAGGTAATCTGCTCGACGCCCTATCCGGTCCTGCGCAAGGTGAAATTCTCGCCGCGGCTGCCGGAAAGGATGGAAAGGGCGATCGATGAAATCGACTACGGCACTTCCATCCAGGTGCATTTCCTGCTCAGGAAGCACTTCTGGGAGCAGGACGAATTGCCCGCCAGCATGTGGACCGACGAACCATTCGAGCGTTTCGGCGTGCATCACCGCGGGCCGAACGGCGAGCCGACCTCCGCGGTCGCCTTCATCAACGGCAACGAAGCCTACAAGTACGACTTCATGACCGACGAGCAGGTTACGCAATTCACGATGCGCGAACTCGAGCGGGTCCGGCCCTCGCTCAAGGGGGCGCTCGAACCCATCGGCATACAGTCCTGTCATCGCGAAGTACACGGCGGCGGAGACTGGGTGTTCTGGCGCCCCGGACAGGTTGGGCAGTTCGCCGCCCACATGCGCGAAGCGCACGGCAACATCCATTTCGCCGGCGAGCACACGGCCCTGATGGAGCGCGGCATGGAAGGGGCCTTCGAGTCGGGCGAGCGCGCCGCAGTGGACGCACTGCTGCGCGCCTGAGCACATGAGAATCCTGGTTCTTGCGCTTTTGTGCGCTCCATTGGCCGCGGCCGCGGCGCCTGAGAATGATCCCTTCGCCCGCGACCTGCTTGTTCTGACCGACTGGTTCGAGGGCGAATTCGACAACGAGGAGCAGCGCTGGTTCCAGGCGGACCCACGTTCAAATACGCCTGAGGACGAGCGGCATGTACGCGTGCACGCGACTCACAGGCGAATTGACGCGCCGGACTTCGGCGAGCACGTTTTCTACGTGGAGGAATACACCGAAAACGACCCGGAGCAGGTGTACCGCCAGCGGCTGGTGATTTTTTCCACCGCGGCCGATGCCGACGGCATTCGCATGCAGCAGGGATTCTTTCACGAGCCGGAACGCTTTCTCGGCGCCCGGCGCGATCCGTCGGTATTCGACGGTCTTGCGGAAGCGGACGTCTTCTTCCTGGACCCGTGCGACGTTTTCTGGAAGCGCGTAGCGGGGCAGTTCCAGGGCGGCATGCGTCCGAAGGCCTGCGTTTTCGGCGAGGGGGAGCTGCGCCGCTATGCCGTCCATGACCTGTATCTTTCCGAGACGAAGTACTGGAGGGTGGATTCAACCTTCCTGGTCGCCGACGACAGCCTTCACATCGGGATGCCGGCGGACGAGCCCTTCGAATTGCGCCGCGTGAAACGCTTCACCTGCGGCATCACCTTCGATCCGCGCGGGCCGGAAACCCAGGAGATCACGGACCTTTCGCTGCACAGCCAGGGCGGGTCGGCCGACGTCACCCGCGAACGCGACGGCCAGGAATTCACGCTGTTGATGCGCGACAAGGAATACCCGTATTACTCGACGCGTCCGGATTTCATTTATTTCTCCATACGCCGCAAGGGGGAGCTGGCTTCGGTGGTGTTCACCGTCAACGATCCGGATTCGCGATCGCTGGCCGTGAACACCGGAGACCTGCTGGCCTACTGCTACCGGGACGGTTACGAATTCCGGGAGTCCCTGGAAGAATTGACGCTCACCGATGGGAGGCGCTGAGATGCCCGGAAAAGGCCTATATCCGGCTGTGCACGGCCGAGTCCTCAGTGCGGCGTTACTCACCGGGCTGATATTCGCGTTGACCGCCGGCGCGGATGTGCCGGGCCCGGCCACGGCGAGAATGGAGCAGGCTTCCGATTCCGTCCCCGGCGAGTCCTCCAATGAAGCGGACTCCGGTTCCGAACAGGCCCGGGATGAGCCGGACCCGGCCGCAATGCGGCGCGGACGCATTCTGTTTCTGCAATGCCGAGCTTGCCATTCCCTGAAGCAGGGCGAGGAACACAAGGTCGGCCCCAACCTGCACCGCGTTATCGGCGCGCCGGCCGCCCACAAGCCCGGGTACGTCTATACGGACTCGCTGAAGCAATCCGGGGTCGTCTGGTCGCGCGACAATCTCAGCCGCTTCCTGGCGGACCCGTACGGCCTCGTTCCGGGGACGGCAATGGTCTTCATCGGCATACAAAGGGGCGCCGATCGCGCCGCCCTGATCGACTACCTGGAGCAGGAAAGGCAATAGCCGGTTGGCTTTCTTGGAGGTCTGGTTCCAGGCGGCATGCTGGCCATCTTGGTGTGCGGCTCACCCGCACTTCTTATCGACATCAGAAACAGCTTGCGCGAGCTATGTGAGAAGCATGGCTGAGCTGGAAATGCGGCATCGGCCCGGTGGCGGCGAGAGAAAAGGTACGGGTCGCCCGGGCCTTGACGTCATTGCCGAAGATCGCGGGCGCCTTCGGCGAAGGCCGCCTGTCGTACTCGAAAGTGCGCGCGCTCACGCGCGTGGCCACGGCGGAGACGTAAGACACCTTGCTGAACATCGCCCTGAATGGCACGGCCGCGCATGTGGAACGCACCGTGCGGGGGTTTCGGCGGGCCGTGCGCCATCTCGAGCGGCGCTACCTGGACTGCTGGCGAGAGAGCGACGGCAGCGTCAGGCTGGACGCACGCCTGGCGCCCGAGGTGGGCGAGATGCTGTTCAAGACGCTGGAAGCGGCCCACGCGCAACTTGAGGAGCGGGTCGGGGATGCGGAGGCCGCCGGCGCGGTCGC